>Ga0068877_10000975_pt1 | contig 24372 bp, 23 predicted proteins | sample NOAtaG_FD_66437 | JGI IMG/M metagenome (GOLD analysis project Ga0068877, IMG submission 66437) | Freshwater lake microbial communities from Lake Erie, under a cyanobacterial bloom - NOAA_Erie_Diel6S_1000h metaG | ecosystem: Environmental > Aquatic > Freshwater > Lake | place: USA: Ohio, Lake... | reverse complement strand
GAGGCCCCAAGAGCAGATCAAGACCTACACTTATCCACAGCCGACCAGCTCAAAGTCGGCTTCCACCCCTGGCTCAATATTCGGTCGGCACGGTGGCTCAGATTTGGATCGGCGCCGACACGGGGCCCGAAGGCGGTGCGATAAGTGGTGGCCGCCGCCTGCAGCGGCCGCAGCGTGCGCGCCTCCTCGCCGTCGGTATCCGGCTCGGCCAGCCAGGCCTGCCCCATTTCCTCGACCAGCACACCCCGGCGCGTGAGCATCTTCATCAGCCGGGCGATGACGGTGTGCAGCAGCGCACGCAGTTCCTCGTCGGTGGGCGCACCGGCCTCGGCAAAGGCGGGCGCGCCGTTCGCGTCGCAGCGGTACACGCCGTCCAGCACCGGGCAGTGCAGGGCGCGGTAGATGGGTTTCCAGGCGGATAGAACGGCCCACTTACTCCGGTAGGATGCGTTGGTCCCTGATCAGGCGCCCCCACTTGGCATGGTCATCTCGCTGGGTTCGCGCCAACGCCACCGGTGTGGACGCCACGGGCTCCATGCCGAGCACGTTCAGGCGTTCACGGATGTCCGGCATGGCCAGGACAGCACTCAGGTGCTGATGCATCAAGGTCACTGTGCTGTCGGGGGTGCCCGCGTTGGCGTACAAGCCCAACCAGCCCACGCCCTCCACGTCGGGCGCACCGGACTCGGCAAGGGTCGGCACGTCGGGCAACTGTGGCGCGCGCTGGGCGCCCGTGACGGCGAGGATCTTCAGTCGACCTGACTGCACGTGGGCCAGGGTGGAGGCCAGCGTGTCGAACATGACCTGGATTTGGCCCGCCATCAGGTCCGACCTGGCTTGGGCCTCAGATGCGTAACCGATCCATGTGAGATCTGCGCCTGCTCGCTGCTTGAGCAACTGACCGGACAGGAAAGGCACGCCACCGCGGCCACCTACGCTGGCGTAATTGATGCGTCCGGGCTGTTGCTTCGAAAGTGCAATCAGTTCCCGGACATTGTTCACCCCGAGCTTGCTCGACACGGTCAACACCACGACGTTGTTAACGAGCAGCGACACAGGCAGGAAGTCCTTGCCCGGGTCGTACGGCAGCCGTGCGTTGAAGTGGGGGTTGATCGTCATGATCCCGGCATTGCCCAGCAGGAAGGTGTGGCCGTCTGAGGCCGACTTCATGGCGGTTGCCGCGATGGCGCCATCCGCGCCGGGCCTGGATTCCACCACCACGGGCTGGCCCGTGCGGGCCTGCAGCTTCTCGCCCAACAGCCGAGCCAGCACCTCGGACGAAGAGCCTCCAGGCGCAGGCACGATCAACTTGATTGCCCTGTCAGGCCAAGTCTGCGCCAACACCCGCCAAGGCATGGCCACGGCGGTGGCAGACAACAGGATGCAGCGACGACGGGAACGTGGGGTGTCAGAAACCATAGGTTCGGATGGCGGTTGCGATAAGCAGTTCACTGCCAAGTCTGTTTGTCAATGTGAATCGGCGTTACCAATAATTAAACAATGAATCGAGACCTGTACACATTGGGGTCCACGACGCCATCAGGGGCTTGCCCGTTGCTGTCTTCTGTCATCCGACGGATAGCGCTCCCGCATGGCCCGCGTTGAGTCGTCAAGCGCTTTGGACGCTGGCGTTGTCAGTGGTTTGGAGCGGCACCGTCAAAGGGTCGTAGGGATATAGCCACTCGTTGCGCGATCTGGCGATGTTGCGATCGTGGAAGGCCTGACGCATCTCTTCGGCGTTGTCGATCTGGTAGAGCTGGCCCATCTCGGTGGACTCTTCCACCACGCGCCGGGTACGCGGCGCACGATGTTGCTCGTACACGCGCAGCCGCTGCTCGAGCGGCAGTTCCAGTTCGAGCGCCCGGGCCAGTACCCCGGCATCCTCGATGGCCATGGCCGCGCCCTGGGCCATGTAGGGCAGCGTGGAGTGCACGGCATCGCCCAGCATGGTGACCCGGGGGGTGCTCCAGACCATGGCGGGCACGCGACTGTTCAACGCCCAGCGGAAGCACTGGTCACGGTCTGCGGCCTCCACGACAGCGCGCACCATGGGGTGCCAGCCTGCGTAGTCGCTGTCGAGCTCGGCCCAGGGCCGGGCGGCCGTCCAGGACTCTTCTTCCCACGGCCGTGCCACGCAGCCCACGAAGTTGATGAGCTGACCACCTCGCAGGTAGTACATCACGCCATGGTTGTGCGGACCGCACCAGATGGTGGACACGATGTCGGTTTGCAGCTCCTCGGGCACCCGGTCCACCGGCACCAGCACGCGCCAGACCACCTGCCCTGTGAAGACAGGGCGGTCGGGGCCGAGCACGTGTTGCCGCACACGGGACTTGATGCCGTCAGCGCCGATGACGAGCTCGGCCCGCAGCATCTGCCCTGAGGCCAGCTCCACGCCGGCTTCCTGGTCGTTCTCGTGCACGTCGCACACTGCAGCGTCCAGCTGAATCGCATCGGCAGACTGCTGCAGCAGTGCATCGACCAAGGCGGCGTGAAGATCACGCCTGTGCATCTGGTAATAGGCAGCACCATGCTTCTCGCGGTGGGCGTCGCCCAGGGGAATGCGATGCAGCAACTCACCACTGTCGAAGCGACGGAACTCGAATGCTTTGGGGAGCACCCCTGAGGCCTTCAAAGCCGGCTCCACGCCGATGGCGGTGAGCACTTTGACGGCATTGGCGCTCATCTGAATGCCGGCGCCCACCTCCCCCAGGGACTTGGCTTGCTCCAGCACGCGCACTCGATGCCCGCGCTGCGCCAGACGCACCGCGGCGGTGAGCCCACCGATGCCGGCGCCCACGATGAGGATGTCCATAGATTTACAGGTTGGTTCTCAATTAGAACCAACAGTGTAAATATAAAAACGTGTATAGGAGCCAGCCAGCCGGACGCTGTTGCGGCCTGATGTCAGGCCCTTGCGCCTGGCGCGAAGCCCAAAGCCTCGGAGACGGCGCGCGCCGCCGATACCAGTTCGGGCGCTACGCGCTCGATCAGGCCATCGGTCAGGCGGCTGGCTGGGCCCCGTATGGCCAGACAACCCTCCAGGGCGCCAGTGCGTCCGAACACGCCCGCAGCCAGCGCCCGTATGCCCGTGACACACTCCTCGTTGTCCAGCGCCCAGCCTCGGGCTCGCACCCGCTTGACCTCGGCACGAAGTTTTTCCGGGCTCGTGATGGTGCGGGGTGTGATGGCAGGCAGGCCGGTGACGAGCACCTCGTCGAACAGGGAGTCAGGCCCGTAGGCCAGCATCACCTTGCCGGAGGCCGTGCTGTGCATGGATTCGGCGTCGCCCACGTTGGCTGTCACACGCATGGGCTGACGACTCTCCAGCGGCACTGACACCACGGTTTCGGTGCCGCGGCGCACGACGAACATGACGGTCTCGTCGCAGGTGTCGCGCAAGTTCTCCATCCAGGGACGCGCGGCCTCGCCAGCTGGCACCTCGCGCAGGTTCTGGCTGGCCAGGCCGATCAGCCCGGGGCCCAGGCGGTACTTCTTGGTCGCCGGGTCCTGCACCAGAAACTCTTCGGTGGCCAAGGTCCGCATCAGCCGGTAGGCGATGACCTTGTCCATGCCGAGCAGTCGTGCGACATCGCTGGCGCCCAACTCACCTGCGGCAGGAGTGAACTGCTTGAGGATGTTCAGCGCTTTAGCGACAGTCTTGCTCATGAACCTGGGAGAGCCGAGGGGTCGCTGTAACTATAGTTGAAACGCCCTCGGACCCTCCACAAGACTCCCCGAGCAGCCGTCAGAAGCTGGCGCCGAAGGTCAAGCCCACCGTGCGCGGATCGCCGATCTGAGCCTCCATCGTCCCGGAAGTCTCGAACTTTGACTTGTTCTGGAAGTAGATCTTGTCGTTGGCGTTCTTGACCCAGGCCTGGAGCCTGTACTTCTGCTGCGGGCCGAAGCGAAGGCCTGCCTGAATGTTGACCACGGAGTAGCCATCGGCGCGCTGCAGGTTGTCGTTCTCCAGCGTGAAGAAGCGCGCACCCCGGTAGCTGATGTCACCGCCCAGGCTCAACACCATGCCGTTGCCGATCTCGGCCTCCCTGCGTACGGCGATGCTGGCCGTCACACGAGGTGCGTTGGTGAGCACCTTGCCGGTGTAGTTGGTGCCGTCGGTCTTGCCGTCGTCGATCTTGGTGGACATCCAGCCGGCATTGGCATCGATGCCCCATCCGGGAGCCGGGCGAGCACTGACCTCAAGTTCCAGGCCACTGACATGCGACTTGGGTACGTTGATGACCGCTGCATACACCTCGCCACCGATGCTGCGCACCGACAACAGTTGCTGGTCGCGATAGTCGTAGTAGTAGCCCGTGACGTTCAGCCGAAGCTTGCGGTCCATCAGGGCGCCCTTCCAGCCTGCCTCGTAGGCAAGCAACTTCTCGGGGTTCACGGGTGTGAAGAAGCCCGGGTTCGGGCGGTTGGTGCCGGCCACGATGCTCGTGGCCGGAGCGGCGCTGAAGCTGCCCGCCTTGAAGCCTTCTGACACATTGGCAAACACCATGGAGTCCTTGCCAAGCTTCAGCTTGGTACCCAGTTTCCAGCCCGCCTGATCCCAGGAAGCGCCATAGGGCGAGCCGACATAGGTGTCCGATCCCGTGGCGCCGGCAAAGCCTTGCACAAAGGGCGTTGCCAGCAGCCTTGCCGTGCTGATCGGGTCCTGCCCGGTGATCGGCCCCAGGGCCGCCCGGGTGTTGGCGTCCAGAAGGCTGCGCCGCACGGAGGTGTTCTTGCCTTCGGTTTCCTCGCTTGTCAGGCGTAGGCCGACCAGGGCAGTCCAATCGCGGCTCAAGTCGTGCTCCAGTTCGCCGTAGGCCGATTGCACTTTGTTGGACTGATCAAGACTGGTGGAGAAGATGCGCTGGTCGGGCCGGAAGTACTGCACCGAGGTGGTGTTGCCCAGCATGTTCTCCTTGAAGAAGAAGACACCACCGATCCAGCGTGTGGTCGCGTTGGCTGGTGAGGTCAGGCGCAGCTCCTGGCTGTACTGCTTGGCCTGGCTCAACTGGAAGAAGTCAAAGCCGAAACTGCCCAAAGTCTGCGGCCCGGCATCGATGTCCTCGGCCTTCTTGTACCGGTTGCCCTCGAATGCGGTGATGGAGGTGAGCTTGAGGGACCCGATGTCCTGGTTCACCGTCAGCGAGGCTCCATTGGCACTGACCTTCTCGATGGGCGAGCGAAGGCTCGCGCTGAAGGTGGTGGTGTCGGCCGGGTCAGACTTGATGCCGGTGCGCGAGACGCAGTTCGAGCCCAGGCCGACCAGAGCGTCAGCACACAGCAGTGCCGCGTTGGTCGTGGCATTGCCAGCCGCCGTCTGCAGACCCAGCATCTTCCACAGCTTGTTGGTCTGGTCGACCTCCTCGGCATGCACCTTCAGCAACACGTTCGTCGCCTTGCTGGGCTGCCAGAGCCACTGGAAGCGGGCTGCGGTGGAGTCTCGGTTGTAGACCTTCTCGTTGAGATTGACGTTCGTGTAGACGCCGTCACGCTTTTGCGCCAGCACCGACAGGCGCAGCGCGCTGTTCGGTCCCAGGTCCAGCCCCAGCACACCATCGAAGTCGCGCTGTGCATAGCTGCCGAAGGTGATGGCAGCCCGGCCATTGAGGCCTTCCCCAAGTACCGGCCGTGCGGAGATGTAGTTCACCGCGCCCCCAGTGGTGTTGCGCCCGTACAGCGTGTTCTGCGGACCGCGCAAGACTTCCACACGCTCCAGGTCATACAGCTGCAGCACGTTGACGATGGGCGAGTTCAGCGACACCTCGTCGGCATACACCCCCACTGCGCTCACGGCGTTCACGCCCACACCCTTGGTGCCGATGCCCCGAACGTAGATGTTGGCGTTGGTGGACCCGTTGTTCAAGGTGATGTCGGCGCTCGGGATCCGGGCAAACAGTTCCTGCGAGCTCTTGATGCCTGCATCGTCGAGTTGAGTGCCGGCGATGGCCGACACGGCGATGGGCGTCTCCTGGATGGAGCCTGCGCGCTTGGTGGCGGTGATCACCACCGTCTCAGTGGTCTGGGCATGCAGCGTTTGGACACAACCGCAGGCCGCCAGGGCGGCCACCAAGGTGTGCAACTTCGATGCGGGGCGTTGGCGTCGGATGAAGCGGGACGACATGCGTGAACTCCGAAAGTGGTGGATGGCTGGTGAAAAGAGTAGTTCTTATTGAGATTTCACGTTGATCATTGAGTGCAGAGTGAAAACAGAAAATAAGTAGATTCCCTAGGATTTCCCGTCCACGCACGGGACCGTACGAGGATGAACGTGGAATCGGGTTCGCTTCAATCGTATCTTTCATACCAATACCATTGCCCTATAAGAAACTGCTGTTGTACATTGGTCAGGCACGCCAAGGCGCCCATCCTGTCGGACGGAGCCGACGAATCCGTGGTCTGAAGACCGAGCCATGACGCCCCTCCATCACGCCACCATGCCCCCAGCCAGCGCCAGCGAGATCCTGGTCATGTACGAGCGCATGCTGCTGATCCGGCGCGTGGAAGAGCGCCTGGGTGCAGATTTCAAGGCGGGCCACCTGATCGCGGGCGTGCATCTGTACAGCGGTCAGGAGGCTGTTGGGGTGGGGGTCTGCCAGCACTTGGGCACGGACGACTGGATCGCCAGCAACCACCGCGGGCACGGTCACTTTCTCGCCAAGGGGGGTGACGTCCGGGCCATGATGGCCGAGATCCACGCCAAGGTCACGGGCGTATGCAGAGGCATGGGCGGCACGATGCACGTGGCCGACCTGGGCAAGGGCATCCTGGGCGCCAACGGCATCGTGGGCGGCGGCATCAGCCTGATATGCGGTGCGGCCTTTTCGCAGTCCCTGCAAGGCAGGGGGTCAGTTTCCGTGGCGTTCTTCGGAGATGGCGCCTCCACCCAGGGCGTGATGAGCGAAGCGCTCAACCTCAGTGCGCTGTGGAAGCTGCCGATGATCTTCGTCTGCGAGAACAATCTCTTCTCCGAGTTCTCGCGGTCCGACACGGTGGTGGCTGGGCGCATCGTCGACCGCGCGGCGGCCTATGGTGTGCCGGGTGTGCAGGTGGACGGCAACGACCTGGACGCTGTTTGGGAGGTGGCCGGCCAGGCCGTGCGGAGAGCCCGTACGGGGGATGGACCCACCTTCATCGAGGCTTTCACCTACCGCATGGCGGGTCATGTCGAAGCCGAGACGGGCTTTCTGCAAGGGGCTCAATACCGCAGCAGCGACGAGGTGACGGCCTGGGCTGAACGCGACCCCATCCGGCGCTGCGCTGAGCGACTTGTGCAACGTGGGCAGGCCTCGCCGGAGCAGCTCGCGTTCATCGAGGAACGCGTGGCCGCCCAGGTGGCCGACGCCGTGCAGTTCGCACTGGACAGTCCGCCTCCGTCGCCTGAACAGGCGCTGAAGTTTATGTTCGCCTAAGGAAAGAGCAGGCTGCCATCATGACCAAGCGCCGCCTGATCCAGGCCATCAACGACGCCCTGGTGGAGGAGATGACGCGCGACGAACGCGTCATCCTCTTCGGTGAGGACGTCGAGATCAGCCTCTTTGGCGATACAAGGGGACTGGCGCAACGATTCGGCCCGGCCCGCATACGCAACACGCCGATCTGCGAAGCGCTGATCACGGGCATGGCGTTGGGAGCCGCCGCCGCCGGGCACCGGGTGGTGGCTCACATGATGTTTGCCAACTTCACCTACACAGGGTTCGACTCGATCGCCAACCAGGCGTCCAAGCTGCGCTACATGACCGGCGGGCAGGCCCGCTTGCCTGTCACCTACGTGGCGGCTTATGGTGGCGGAAGATCGATCGCCGCGCACCACTCCGACACACCTTACCCACTGCTGATGAACCTGGGCGGTATCCGCATCGCCGTGCCGTCCACGCCGGAAGACGCCAAGGGCCTGATGAAGGCCTGCATCCGAAGCGACAGCCCGTCGTTCTTTCTGGAGGCTGGTGGCCGGGGTGGCGAAATGGGCGAGGTGCCCGAAGGCGATTTCGTCACGCCCTGGGGCCAGGCCGCAGTGCGCCGCACGGGCGGCGACGTGACCTTGGTTGCCATCGGCTCCATGGTGAAGCTGGCCATGGCCGCCGCTGATGTGCTGTGCAACGAGCACGGCATCCACGCCGAGGTCATCGACCCGCGCACGCTGGTGCCCCTGGACGAGGCCTGCATCCTGACCTCGGTGGAGAAGACCGGCCGCCTGGTGTTGGTCGACGAGTCGCGCGACCGCTGCAGCGCCGCGAGCCACATCGCCGCCATCGTGTCCGACAAGGCCTTCTCATGGCTGCGTGCGCCGATCAAGCGGGTCACCGTCCCCGATGTAGCCATGCCCTACGCGCCCAACCTGGAGAGACTGGTGATGCCCAGCGTGGAACGCATCGTGGGCACCGTCAAGTCCTTGTCCGACAAACGTCTCTGAATCCCCATGAAAGTCAATCTCAAACTCTCGCGCGTTGGCATGAACATGGAGACCGCCACCATCAGCGCTTGGCATAAGCAGCCTGGAGAAACTTTCAGGAAGGGTGAGCCTCTGTACGAGATCGAGAGCGAGAAGGTCACGATGGAAGTGGAAGCACCTTGCGATGGCAAGATGTTGGCCGTCACAGTGGCGGCGGGCGATGAAGCGACCGTCGGCGGTAACGTGTGCACCATCGACACGGACCCTGTCGCATGAACGCCCCAGATCAAACACACCTCGCCTTGGGTGCCAGGACGCAGGAGCTGGCCGAACGCGCCGCGCGTGTCATGCCCGGTCGGCAGAGCAATCTGCGGGCGCAGGCGGAACCCTCGGTTTTCATCGAACGAGCGCTCGGCCAGCGTATGTGGGACGTCGACGGCAGGGAGCTGATCGACTTTGCTATCGGCATGGGCCCAGGCATCTGGGGGCATGGCAACCGGGAGTACCAGGACGCCCTGCATTCACAGCTCGAAAAGGTGTTTGTGGTGGCCTCGGGCATGCTGCAAACCGAGCCCGAGGTGCAACTGGCCGAGCGAATCGTCGAGCACGTCCCCTGCGCTGACCGCGTGCGCTTCGTTACCACCGGCTCCGAAGCCGTACAGATGGTGGTGCGCCTGGCACGCGCATTCACCGGCAGACGCCACTTCGTGCGCTTCGAAGGTCATTACCACGGCTGGCTGGACAACGTCCTGGGCGGCCGTATCAATGACGAGGCGGGCGCGCCACCCCATGCCCTGGAGAATCCGGCCGACCCGATGCACACAGAGGGCCGCGCCGAGTTCGCGATGCGCGAGTCGTTCAAGATCCCATGGAACGATGTCGAGGCGCTGGAGACCCTGTTCAAGGCGCATGGCCATGACATCGCGCTCGTGCTGATGGAAGCCGTGATGACCAACGGGGGCTGCTGCATTCCCCGGCCGGGCTACTTGGAGCGCGTTCGCGAGCTGTGCACAGCGTATGGCGTGGTGTTCTGCATCGACGAGGTGATCACCGGGTTCCGAATGGGGCTAGGCGGGGCCCAGGGCCATTACGGCGTGACGCCTGATCTGGCCAGCTTCGGGAAGGCCATCGCCGGCGGCATGCCGCTGGCAGCGGTGGCTGGTCGGGCTGACATCTTCGAGCTGCTGCGCACCAACGCCGTGGTGGGCGCGGGCACCTTCAATGCCGCACCTATGAGCATGACCGCCGGCCTGACGACGATGCGCATGCTCGAGCACGACAACGGCGCCGCCTACAGACACATCGACGCCATGCAGGCGCATTTCATGGGCGAGTTCAAGCGGCTGGGCCGCAAGCACGGCCACGAGTTGCTGGTGCAAGGCGTGCGCGGCGTCTTCTGCGTTCACTTCAGCGCTTTGCCGGTGGCCTATTCGGCACGTGACCTCGCGGCACACGCGGACCGTGCCCAGTCGGCCCGCCTCAGGGCGGCACTTATCCAGGAAGGTGTCTACGCAGGACGCGGTGACCGCTACTTCGTCTCGGCCGGGCTCACGGCCCCCGATCTGGAGGAGGGGCTGGCCAGAATCGATCGTGCCCTGGCACGTATTTGACGGGTCAGGAAACGCCGATGGGCAGCTCTCCTGTGGTCACCTCCGTGTTCCGAGAACCGCCCCGCGTGCTGCAAAACGCGCAGCCCAGTGCGCCGCTGGCCCTGGTGCTTGCGTTCGACGTGAGCGTGTCCGGCACACTGGAGTTGGTCGCCACGGGCGAGGGTGGCCCGCTGGTCTACCGCTGGGCTGTCGAGCCCGGCGCCCAGACATTGCCCGTCATTGGCTTGAAGCCTGAGCGGCCCTACCGGTTCGAGGTGTCGCTGATGGATGCTCGGGGGCAACGGTTTGTCGCCGAGCCGCAAAGCGTACAGACTCCGGCACTCCCGCTGCCCAGCCTCGACTTTCCGCCGCTGCGGGTGCACCGTGCCGAGCGCGCCCGCATGGAACCGGGCCTGACGTTACTGAGCGTGCGGCGGCGCGCGCTCGGCCGCTCGCACCGCATGACGCCCGAGCAGCGCCGCTTCACCACCGAGTGGGGCCTGATCCTGGCGCTCGACGAGGATGGTGACATCGTGTGGTTCTACCGCAGCCCCTCGCGCATTGCCGGGGTGGCCGCACTGGACAACGGCCACCTGTTCTTCCACACCGCTCGCAACAGTCCGACCGAGATCGACTGGCTGGGTCGCACCCTGCGCTGCTGGGGCGCCGCTCTCGGGCCGAATCCGATGCCCGCTGGAGCCATTCCGGTGCAGGCGGTGACGCTGCATCACCAACCGGACGCGCTGCTCAACGGCAACTTCCTGTCGCTGAATGCCGTGCCGCGCCGCATCGAGGGGTACTACACGAGCGAAACCGACGCCACCGCGCCCCGCCTTGCCCAGTGGGTGATGGGTGATGAGGTGATCGAATTCAACCCGCAGGGCGAGGTGGTGTGGCGCTGGAACAGCTTCGACCACCTGGACCCGTTCAAGATCGGCTATGACACGTTCTGGTCGTACTGGTGGGTGCGCGGTTTCCCGCAGCACTTGGACTGGACGCATGGCAATGGCGTTCACCACGACCCGCGCGACGATTCGGTGCTGCTGTCGTTGCGCAACCTCGACGCGGTGCTCAAGATTGACCGGCCAAGTGGCGAGATCCGCTGGATCCTGGCCCGCGACATCGGCTGGTCCGAAGCATTGCGGGCCAAGTTGCTGAAGCCCGTCGGTGAGCAGTTCATCTGGCCGAGTCACCAGCACAACCCGCGCCTGACACCCGACGGCCACGTCGTGATGTTCAACAACAACGTGCACCAGGCCATCCCCTTCACTGGCGAGCGCGTGAAGAGAGCGGCCGAGTCGCTGAGCCAGGCGGTTGTCTACGAAATCGACGAGACCGCGCGCACGGCTCGCATGGTCTTCGCCACGCCAGCCGATCCGAAAGAGGGCATGGTCAGCTTCGCCATGGGCGATGCGCATGTGCTGCCACACACCGGCAACGTGTTGGTTGACTTCTCGCTGTGCTACCCAGGTCTGCAGATCGAGACCTTCGATGCCAACGACCTGACCCGGGTGTATCCCGACGACTTGCCGTCGACCCCGCGTATCCGGGAGTACGCGCTCGATGACCCGTTGCAGCCGGTATTCGACGTCGAGGTCGTGCCGCTGCACGACGTGGTGCAGATGGAGGTGTTCGGCGTCACCCGCGTGGCGGTGCCGGCAAGGATGACAGGAGAGACACCGGCATGAAGATCAGGAGCCAGGTCGATTTCTGGTCAGGCATCGTCTTCCTCGTGGTCGGCTTGGCTTTTGCAGTTGGTGCCACCGAGTACCGGATGGGCACCTCGGCACGTCCGGGCCCAGGCTACTTCCCGCTCGGGCTGGGCGTGCTGCTGGCGCTTGTCGGCCTGGTCGTGCTGGTGGGTGCCCTGGGCCATGAGCCCGACGAGGGCGAGCTCATAGCGCCGCCGGTGTGGCGACCCCTGCTGGTGGTGGTGGGCGCGGTGCTCGCTGCGGGCTTCTTGCTGCCGCGTACCGGCATGCTGCTCACGCTGCCACTGGTGATCGTGCTCACCGCGCTGGCCAGCAGTGAGTTCAGGCTGCGCGAGGCGCTCGGTCTTGCGGCCGTGCTCACCACGGGCAGCTGGCTGCTGTTCGTCGTGGGCTTGAAGCTGCGCATCCCGGTGATGCCCACCGTGTTTTGACAAGGCCGGACGATGGACCTGTTCTCCAACTTGGCCACCGGATTCGGCGTCGCACTCAGCCTGCAGAACCTGGCCTTCGCGCTGGGCGGCGTTTTCATTGGCACGCTGATCGGGGTGCTGCCGGGGTTGGGCCCGGTGCCGGCGATAGCGATGTTGCTGCCGTCGATCTACACCCTGGATCCGACCGCGGCTCTGATCATGCTGGCCGGCGTTTACTACGGGGCGCAGTACGGCGGATCCACCACCGCCATCCTGATCAATCTGCCAGGTGAATCGAGCTCGGTCGTCACAGCCATCGATGGTTACCAGATGGCACGACAGGGCCGCGCCGGGCCGGCGTTGGCGGTGGCCGGGCTGGGTTCGTTCTTCGCTGGCTGCGTAGGCACGCTCGTGCTGGCGGGCTTCGCGCCCGCGCTGGCTGGCATCGCATTCGCCTTCGGGCCGGCGGAGTACACCGCCTTGATGTTGGTCGGCATCGTCGGTGCCGTGGTGCTGGCCTCGGGATCGGTGATCAAGGCCGTCGGCATGGTGCTGCTGGGTCTGCTGCTGGGGCAGATCAACACAGACGCCTTGTCCGGTGTCGAGCGCTTCAGTTTCGGTATCCCCGAGTTGACCGACGGGCTGGGCTTCGTGGCGGTCGCCATGGGGCTGTTCGGCTTTGGCGAAATCATCGGCAACTTGAATCAACCACCGCAGTCGCGCGATGTCTTCACACGCGACGTGAAGAACGTGTGGCCCTCGCGCGAGGACTTCCGGCAGGCCATGCCGGCCGTGTTACGCGGCACGGCGCTCGGCTCGGTGCTGGGCGTTCTGCCGGGGGGCGGAGCCATACTGGCTTCGTTCGCGGCCTACACACTGGAGAAGCGGGTCTCCAGCACGCCAGAACGCTTCGGCAAAGGCGCCATCCAGGGCGTGGCCGGGCCCGAGAGCGCCAACAACGCGGCCGCGCAGACCTCGTTCATCCCGATGCTGACGCTGGGCATTCCGCCGAACCCGGTGATGGCGCTCATGATCGGCGCGATGGTGGTGATGGGCATCACGCCAGGCCCGAAGGTGATGACCGACAACCCCGATCTGTTTTGGGGCCTGATCGCCTCGATGTGGATCGGCAACCTGATGCTGATTGTTCTGAACCTGCCCTTCGTCGGCATCTGGGTGAAGCTGCTGACGTTGCCTTACCGCTTCCTGTTCCCGTCGATCGTGTGCTTCTGCGTGATCGGCCTGTACACGCTGTCGAACAACAACTTCGACATCTACCTTGCGGGTCTGTTCGCGGCGATCGGCTTTGCTTTCATCAAGCTGCGCTGCGAGGCCGGGCCTCTGCTGCTGGGTATGGTGCTGGGGCCGATGCTGGAGGAAAACCTGCGCCGCACCTTGCTGGTAGCCCGCGGCGACTGGAGCGTGTTGGTCACGCGCCCGATTTCTTGCACCTTGATCTTGCTTGCGGCCGTGATGCTGCTGGCCGCCCTGTCGCCGGCAGTCAGGCAGCGCCGCGCCCGCGCGTTTGGCGATTGATTGCACCGACACCCCGCGATCCGCACCTGCGCCACACCTTGACCCCGTTTGCCACCCCCAAAGGAGCCCTGCCGATGAAACGTCTCTACGCACTGGCCGGTGCCGTCATGGCTGTCGCCTTGTGTGCCGCGCCGGGGACTGCCTCGGCGCAGAACCGTATCTTCGTAGGTACCGTTGCCGGATCCGATCTCGATGGCCTAGCGCGCCGTGTGGCCGAGGTGCTGGCTGCCAGCGATGGCGCGCGCTGGATCGTCGAGAACCGGCCAGGTGCCGGGGGCGCCCTGAGCTTCGAGGCGCTCAAAGGCGCGCCAGCTGACGGGGCAACGCTGCTGATGGCGCCTTCCGGAGCCTTGACGCTGGCGCCGCACACACGCGGCAACCTGAAGTACTCGATGGCGGACGTGGCGCCGGTATCGCGGGTAGCTGCATTCGACGTCGCCTATATCGTCAGTGCCAAAGTGCCCGCGACGACGCTCAAGGCCTACTTCGACTGGGTCAAGCAGGACAGCGCGCGCGCCGTCTTCGCCACGCCGCAGTTCGGTGGCATTCCGCACATGTTCGGCATCAAGCTCGGCCGCGCGGTTGGCCTGCCGCTGGACAACGCGGCCTACCGTGGCGGCGGCTCGCAGCTCATCACCGATGTGGTGGGCGGGCATGTGCTGGCAGCCTCGTCGGGTGTGGCCGAATGGCTGCGCGAGCACCAGGCCGGTACCGTGCGCATCCTGGCCACCAGCGGCGTCAAGCGCGCGCCTCAGTTGCCCAACGTGCCCACCTTCCAGGAGCTGGGCTACAAGGACCTGACCGCGTCGATCGCCTACCTCCTGTTGGCGCCGGCGCCAACGCCCAAGGCGACTGTTGATGCGATTGCAGCGCGTGTCAACAAGGGTCTCGCAGACCCCAAGCTGCGCGAAGCGCTCACGGCACAGGGCTTCGTGGTCGATGGCACGACGGCTCCTGCGACCGTGGCGGCCAACCTCAAAGCGGAGCACAAGCTGTGGGGCGACATGATCAAGGAAACCGGGTTCAAGATGCCCAACTGACGGCCGGCCCTCGTCGTCCTGCCCGAGACAGCTGTCTCCTGCCTGTGTGAGCCGCCCCCACTTCCCCGACTCTTGGCCAGCCTCATGAACCATTGCTTGGACCCCCTTGTTCGCCCCTTGCTCGTCCCCCTCGCACGACGCGGCGTCACGAACCTCGACCTGCCCACAGGAGTCTGAACATGCGGTTGCACGGCAAGACGGTCATGGTGACCGGGGGCGCTACGGGTCTGGGACTCGCATTTGCCCAACGTCTTCATGCAGATGGCGCACGCGTGGTCATCGCGGACTTGCGCGGCGCTTCGCAGGCTGCGCGGTCACTGGACGACAGCGGGCACACGGCCCAGGGTCTGGTGATGGATGTGGCCGATGAGGCCTCTGTGCGCGAAGCGGTCACGGCCGTGGGTACGACCTTTGGCGGCGTGGACATCCTCGTCAACAACGCCGCACTCTTTTCGACCCTGGTGAACAAGCCTTTCGAGGAGTATTCGGGCGACGAGTGGATGCAGGTCATGCGGGTGAACACGCTCGGGCCCTTCAACTGCGCCAAGGCGGTGGCGCCGCACATGAAGGCGCAGCGCTGGGGGCGCATCATCAACGTGGCCTCCACCTCGGCGCTCAAGGGTCTGGCCAACATGGCGCACTACGTGACGAGCAAGGGCGCGGTCATCACCTTCACGCGGGTGCTCGCGCGGGAACTCGGCGCCTGGAACATCACGGCCAACGCCCTGGCGCCGGGCCTGACGCTGTCCGACCAGATCCTGAAGAACGACGACCACATGGCGAAATTTGGTGAGGCGATCAGAAAGTCGCGTTCGATCCAGCGCGATGCACTCCCGTCCGACCTGGTGGGCACGGTCAGTTTCCTGGCCAGCGAAGACTCGGCCTTCATGACGGGCCAGACGCTGTGTGTCGAAGGTGGCGCCATCTTCGTCTGATGGCCGGTACGTCAGCCGCTTGCATGACCAAACGCCCATCGGCCTTCCCATCATGAGTGTTTCTCCGCTGCGCAACGTGCTGTTCGTGATGAGCGACCAGCTGCGCTGGGACCACCTGGCCTGCAATGGCCACCCGACCATGCGCACGCCGAACCTCGACGCGCTCGCCGCTCGCAGCGTGAGCTTCGATGAGGCCTTCGTGCAGGCCGGTGTGTGTGGCCCGTCGCGGATGTCCTTCTACACCGGCCGCTATGTGGGCTCCCACGGCGTGACCTGGAACCGCGTGCCCCTGCCGCTGCAGCAACTCACGCTGGGCGACTACCTGGCGGGGGTCGGCCGGCCCCTGCACCTGATCGGCAAGACGCATGTCACACCAGACGTCACTGGCCTGCAGCGCATGGGCGTGACGCCCGGTTCTGAGGTCTGGCGGCACCGGGCCCAGGGGGGGTTCAGCGAGGTTGATCGCATCGAGGGACATGGCCCGCCGGGTGCGGAGAGCGGCTACGCCGACTACCTGCGTGCTCAGGGCTACACCGGCGCCGACCCCTGGACGGACCACGTCGTGAGCGCACAGGCTCCTGACGGCAGCCAGGCCAGCGGCTGGTTCCTGCGCAATGTGCACCTGCCAGCCCGGGTGGCCGAAGAGCATTCCGAGACGGCCTACGTGACGAGCCGGGCGCTGGACTACCTGGCAGCGCGACCAACGGGGCAGCCCTGGGCGCTGCACCTGTCGTACGTCAAGCCGCACTGGCCCTACATGGCCCCCGCGCCCTACCACCAGCGCTACAGCGCTCAGGAGATGCTGCCCATACGCAAGCGGGCCAGCGAGCTTGAAGACCCTCACCCCGTGGTGGCGGCCTACATGCAGATGGAAGAGTCTCAGACCTTTGCCCGAGACGAGGTCGTGCGGCAGGTGCGGCCGGTGTATATGGGCCTGATCGAGCAACTGGACCACCACATCGGGCGTGTCATCGAGGCGCTGCGCGACAGCGGAGAACTCCAGCACACCCTGATCATCTTCACGGCCGACCACGGGGACTACGGCGGCGACCACCACCTGGGCGAGAAGGACCTCTTTCACGACCAGGTGGTCCGGGTGCCGCTGATGGTGTTCGACCCACGGCCGCAGGCCGATGCCACGCGAGGCCATGTGATCACCTCATTTGCTGAGGCGGTGGACATCGTGCCCACGGTGCTGGACGCCCTGCAGATCACCCCACCTCTGGACCGTACGCAGGGCCGCTCTCTCATGCCCTGGCTGCACGGCCACACCCCTGCGCTCTGGCGCGACTGCGTGTTCGCGGAGATCGACTACTCGTTCCGGCGGGCGCGGCTCTTGCTGGACCGGCGGCCTGGAGAGTGCCGTGGATGGATGGTGCGCGAGCGGGATTGGAAGTACGTGCGGTGGCAGGGTTTCCCCCCTCAACTGTTCAACCTGCTGGACGATCCACATGAATACCAAGACCTGGGGCGCGACCCCCGCCTGGCCCACATCGCCCGGCGCCTGGATGAGCGTCTGCATCTCTGGATGGAGGCGCAGCACCCGCGCCTGACGCTCAGCGACGGGGAAGTCGCCCAGCGAACCGACAAGGCCAAGGAACACGGCATCTTCTACGGCACCTGGTAGCCCCCACCCAAGTCCCCCCCTGACAAAGACAACCCGATCACGATCACACCAGAACTGGAGCTCCTCATGGATGACATCAAACCTGTGACCCTTGACAGACGCGCACTGATGCGCGCGCTTGCGGTGGCGTCCCTGGCGCCCGCCAGCGCATTCGCTCAGTCCTTCCCGGCAAAGCCCGTGCGTGTCATCACCTCCTTTCCCGCCGGCTCCGGCCCGGACGCGATGCTGAGGTTCCTGGCTGAACGGCTCTCTCGGGTGTGGGGCCAGAACGTCATCGTCGACAACCGCCCTGGCGGCGGAGGCTTTATCGCCGTGGCCGAGATGCGCAAGGCGGCACCTGATGGCCACACCCTGCTGCACATCGATGGGCTGAACTTCACGGCTGCGCCGCACCTGTACAAGACGCTGCCTTACGACCCGGTGAACGATCTCAGGCCCATCACGCCCTTGCACGCCGGTTTCTTCTTCATCGCCGTGTCGGCCACCTCTCCGTGGCGCACGATGGCGGACCTGATTGCCGCGGCGCGCGCCAACCCGGGCCAGGTCACCTACGGGTCCTGGCAGGTCGGCAGCATCGCCCACCTGGGTGCAGCTGCCCTGGAGACGGCTAGCGGCACCCGCATGAACCACATCCCCTTCAAGGAGACCTCGCAGCTTTACACCGCCGTGGCCAGTGGCGAGGTGGGCTGGGCTTTCGGGTCTCCAGCCAGCGCGGGACCCCTGCAGCGTGCCGGTAAGTTGCGCTTCATGGCGCTGGCCGCGCAGCAGCGCCTGTCGACCTACCCCGATGTGCCCACGGTGTCCGAGTCTGGAGGTCCTGCGGGCTTTGAGACCACGAGCTGGGTGGGCCTGTTCGGCCTGCCTGGGGTGCCTGGGGCCACGCTGGCACGCATCAGCCAGGACATCGCCCAACTCATGACTGAGCCCGAAGTGCGCGCGAAGCTGGTGGATTTCGGCTACGTCTCCCAAGCGCTCACGCCAGAGCAGACCGCCACCAGGATCGAGCAGGAGCGGGCACGCTACGGCGTGACCGTGAGAAACGCTGCGATTCGCCTGGACTGACCCAGCGCCTTTGGCCTACCCGGAGTTTCCATGGAACGTGCATTGAACTTTTTTGGCGGACGCTGGACAGTAGGCCAGGGCCAGGCCGGCGTCTGCATCAACCCAGCCACGGCCGAGCCAGCGGCCGAGTACAGCGAAGCCTCGCTTGATGAAGCACTTGCCGCCATAGACGCCGCACGCGCGGCCTTTGACCAAGGCCCCTGGCCGCGCAGTCCTCGGCTGCGCGAAGCCGTACTTTTGGAGTTCGCTGCCCAGCTTCAGGCCCGTGCGCCCGAGATCGAGCGCTGGCTGGTTACTTTGAATGGCAAGCTGGCGCGCGAAGCGCGCGGCGAACTCGCCACTGCCGTGTCGGAACTGCGCTTCTATGCCGGGCTGGCACGCAACCTGTGGGGCCGGGTGGCCGAGATCGACAACGGCTGCTACTCCCAGATCAGCCGGGAACCCGCCGGCGTGGCGGCGATCATCGTGCCCTGGAACGCGCCGGTCATCCTGCTTATCCGTTCCCTCGCCCCAGCGCTGGCCGCAGGGTGCACGGTCGTCATCAAGGCCGCTCACCAGACCGCGCTGGTGAACCAGCTCGTGCTGGAGTGCTTGACCCGTGTGCCCGGCTTGCCGGCGGACGTCGTGTGCTCCTTCACCGAGGCGGGTTCGTCAGTGGGAAGGGCCCTCAGCCAGTCACCCCACATTGACGTGATCAGCTTTACCGGCTCTTCAGCCACCGGCAAGCGCATCGCTGCAGAGGCGGCCGGCACGCTCAAGCGGCTTTCGCTCGAGTTGGGTGGCAAGGCACCAGCCATCGTCTTGCCGGATGCCCCTGTGGAGGCCACGGTGGCGGGGCTGGTGGCCGGGGCGCTGCCGATGGCGGGTCAGCAGTGCACCGCGATCGCGCGCGTGCTGCTGCACCAGGACCGCTTTGATGAGATGGCCACGGCACTGGCCACCCGCATGGCAGCACTGGTCTTGGGGCCTGGGCATGAGCCCGCCTCCCAGTTGGGGCCCCTGATCGACCTGGGCAGTCGCGACCGCCTTGCACGCCTTGCAGCCGAAGCCTCCAGCCAGGGCAAGGTCTGGCTGCAAGGGGGGGTGCCCGCAGGACCCCTAGGCCGCGGCGCCTTCGTGTCCCCGACGTTGGTCGAGGTGTCTGATCTCGGCTCTCGTTACGTTCAGGACGAGTTGTTCGGTCCGGTCCTCGTGATCGAGCGTTACGGCAGCCGTGCCGAAGCCATCGAGCGTGCCAACGCGACGCGCTACGGGCTGGCCGCCAGTGTCTGGACGACGGACAGGGCCGCTGGCCAGGCGATGGCGCGGGAACTCAAGTCCGGCACGGTGTGGCTGAACACGCACAACAAGCTCTACCCGGAGGTTGAGACCGGCGGTTTCCGCGAGAGCGGATACGGGCGACTGCACGGGGTGGAGGGCTTGAACGACTTTCTCAGCACCAAGCACGTGTACTGGGAGAACCCAGCCGTTGGCGTGGCGTAGCGGCCTGTATCCCACACCTGCACTGTCCTCACCGCGTACCCACCATGGCCGTTCTTCGCACCATTCACACAGGCCTCACCGTCCACGACCTTGAGCAGATGAAGGGCTTCTTCGTCGACTGTCTGGGGGCCCAGGCCGGCGAGACGCGGCAGATTCCCACTGGCGAGACCCTGGGCCACATCACGGGTGTGCAGGGCGCACAGGCCCGCGTGGCCATGCTCACCTTGCCAGGCGGCCATGTGGTGGAGTTGCTTCAGTACAGCGCCCCGCCAAGCGCCACGGTCACGGCCCCGCGGCCGTGCGACATCGGCGCCGCCCACTTGGCGCTGGAAGTGGAGTCGGTGGCTAGCTTGGCGCAGGACTCGCAAGGCTTCGGATTCCAGCTTGCCGGTAGCGCGCAATTCCTGACTGGCGGCCTGTTTGCCGGCCGATGGGTGACCTACATCCGGGACAGTCATGGATTCACCCTGGAGCTCATAGGCGGGCCATGACCCTGACCAACGGGAAGCGATTTGAGGAGCGCGAGCGGCGCCTGTTGCTCTCGCAGCCTGGCATCGGCCCGACGGTCATCGCGCGGATGGAAGCTGCTGGCATTCACTCCTTGGAGGCCTTGCAATCGGCAGGAGTTCCCTTCGTCGTGGCGATGGTCTGCGATGGGCTGGGCACGGGTGCCTGGTCGAACCGGGCCAAGGCACTTTCGCGGGCCTTGGATCAATGGGCGACCTGGGCAGCCCCTGCGGTGGTGAGTCCTGTTGTCGGCGTGCACTGCGAAAGGCAAGCTCAGAGCCTGTGTCGCGGACGGACCATGTAGTCTCTGGAACTGCGTCAGCCCTCTTCACGAGCCCTGCGTGCGATAGCGCATAGGGATTTCAAAGGGTCTCTGGAAGCCTGTGGGAAGCCCGACTGACGCGTGGGTGGCCGATAGATGCCGTCCTGGACGGCTTGGAACTGGCATCTGCACCGTTGTCTTGTCGTGATTTGGCCGGCCCATTCGGTTCGATTGGGGTTCGCTGCGCCTGAACATCAGGGTTGACCCTGAGTACATCGGCATCGAGCCGACACGCGGCGCAGCACCATCCTGGCTGCCGTTGTCAACGCAGCCTGGGGCGAGGTGTCTTTGACGATCAGCGCGGCTCAGGTAGCGAAGTCTTGCCCCGCCTCGCGCACCCGGCCCCGGGGCGGCGGCTGTGGATCCAGTCCGAGGTGGCTCAGGATCTTCTCGATCACCGGCAAGAAGGGTTACACGGCAGCCGATGTGCTGCTGATGGAACGGCGCACGCTGCGCAGTGGGTCCCAGAAGATCAAGGTGACGGTCGATCGCCAGCGCGCCTTCGTGGGCGTGGACCCCTACAACAAGCGGATCGACCGGAATTCGGACGACAACCTGGCGAGGGTTCAGGAATGAACCTCGGCACATTCATCCTGACCCCTGTGCTCCTGGCTGCCACGGCCGCCTTGGGGCAAGTGCAACCCGATGCCAGCGCACCACAACGAACCGGCGCGCCCCACGCCGTGAGCGCCACCACCTGGAACAAGCTCACCACGGAACGCTTCCCCGGCAAGCAGGACGACATCTTCTTCATCAACGTGCGTGTGGGCTGGTACGGCAACGGCGCCAGCAAGGTGTTCCGCACAACCGACGGCGGTGACACCTGGACCGCCATCTGGGAGCCGATGAATGCAAGGAAATGCACGGCTTCGAGCCTGATGAACGGCGTAGGCCAGGCTTGATGCGTGGGCTGGCTGAGCGCCTGCGTTCCGGCGCCTCATTCAAGACGGGGGAGGCCCGCTCCGGGTCGGCCGCGTCAGTTCGGGCGAGTGGGAAGCAGTCGGCCCCGAAGCCCCAGACCACCTGGCGCAGGCTCTACGGCCGCTGCGGGGCGTACTGCTGACGTTCGAGGATCCCGCGGTCGCAAGGCTCAGTGACTGCTTGCTGGCGGTCAGCGTGTGTTCACCCTGGGTGCGCGACCGGCCGCAACCGCTGCAATGCCGCCCTTGAGGGGTCTCTCTCGTTCGCGGACTCCTTCTAGAGCGACCTCGTGGCAAGTCCAACAGGCTGTTTACGACTATGTTTGACGAGTTGATGCCAAGCCGGACCTGTTTGCCCGAGTTGTTTACGACTTTTCGAAGGCCTGTGTACAAATCGCCACGCCGGATCGCAAGCAAACTCGCGGGGTGCTGTTTACGACTGTATTTGGTCGGAACAGTCTCGTTGACCCACTAGCTGGACCACTCGGTCACAGTGGAGTGACGCCTTGCCCGTGCGGTGAAAGGCGCCCACAATCGCCGCATGAAAAGCGGGGATAGGCGCTATATCTGGCAACATGACGATTGGCCGTGCTGGGTTTACGACCGCCAGCGGCTGGCTCCCTTGCTCTCGCAGGTGCACCGGGCGCAAGGGTATGTCCTCGGCCGCATGCATGACCTCGGGCTGGAGTTGCGCGACCAAGCCTCGTTGCGCGTCCTGACCGAGGATGTCCTGAGGACCAGTGAGATAGAAGGCGAAACACTCAACCCGGCCACCGTGCGCTCATCGATCGCTCGCCGGCTTGGTGTGGACATTGGTGCCTTGGCGCCAGCGGACCGGCAGGTCGATGGCGTGGTGGACATGGTGCTCGACGCGACCCGGCAGCATCATGAGCCCCTGACGGCTGAACGCTTGTTCAGCTGGCATGCGGCCCTGTTCCCTTCTGGCTACAGCGGATTGACCAAGCTCCGTGTCGGCAAGTGGCGTGATGATGCGCAAGGCCCCATGCAAGTGGTCTCGGGGCCCATGCATCGGCAGAAGGTTCACTATGAAGCTCCGCCGGCCCACCTTCTGGACGCCGAGACGGAGGTCTTCCTGGATTGGTTCAATGTGGACCAACACGACGATCCCGTGGTCAAGGCCGGGCTGGCGCACCTGTGGTTGGTGACGATCCATCCCTTTGACGACGGCAACGGCCGTATCGCGCGGGCCGTGGGCGACATGGCGCTGGCGCGTGTGGAGCAATCGGCGCAGCGGTACTACAGCCTGTCGGCACAGATTCAGCGCGAGCGCAACGACTATTACGATCGCCTCGAGGCCACGCAGAAAGGTGGCCTGGATGTCACGGTTTGGTTGGAGTGGTTTCTGGCCTGTCTTCTGCGGGCCGTTCAAGGGGCCGATGACACGTTGGCATCGGTGCTGGCTAAAGCACGCTTCTGGCAGCTCTGGTCAGGTACGCCGATGAACGATCGGCAGATCAAGCTGCTCAACAAGTTGCTCGATGGTTTCGACGGCAAGCTCACCAGCAGTAAGTGGGCGGCTATCGCCAAGTGCTCTCAGGACACCGCTCTTCGGGACATCAGTGAGTTGTTGGAGCGAGGGGTGCTCAACAAGTCCGCAGCCAGCGGCCGTAGCACCAGTTACGAACTGGTTCGCCCACTTTCGTAGGGGCCGCGAGCAGGCCGTGATCGCGGCGTTCCTGGGGGCCGCCCGCTCAGCACGCACCAAACCTACCAGTGCGGCCAGCGCCCGGGCGTTGCATCGAAAGTCGAAGGTGCAGGGCAGGTCGGGTGTCAGCGCCAGCACCATATCGGCCAAGGCCTGTGCGTGGCCTGACAGCGTGCGCCGGCTGCGGGTAAAGCCGTGAGAGAGGATGGCAGCCCCGCGCAGCGCGCCAACGGCCGGGTAGATGTCCAGCGTCACGTGGTGGCCTTCGACGGTGTGTATATGCGTTTGCACCATGGCGTACGCAGGTCGGCGTAGGCGCGCGCGAGCTCCTTCACCCCAGCATCGATCAGGTTGCCGGGTATGGCGGCGTAGCCAAGGCGCAGGCAGGACTGGCTGGTCGCGGATGACTTCCTGAAGAAGATGTCGCCGGGCTCGATCAGCACGCCGCGCGCTGCGCAGCTCTCGGTCAGCGCCTGCGCATTGAGTCCCGCGGGTCCCTGGATCCACGCACCCGAGCCGCCCTGCGAGGGCATGATGTGGAACTGCGGAAGGTACCTGGCGAAAGCCCGGTCCAGCAGCTCACGCCGCTCCCGGTAAGTCACGTTCAGCTTGCGGATGAAGGCATCATGGTGGCCCTGTGCGATGAACAGGCTCGCCGTGTGTGCGTTGTTGGCGGGGGTGTGCCTGAAGATCAGGCGCCTCAGGGCGCGCAGTTCGCGGATGAGCTCGGCCGGTGCCACGATGTAGCCGATCCGCAGGCCGTGCGCGAGGGTTTTGGACAGGCTGCCCAGGTAGATGACCCGCCCGTCCGTGTCTAGGCTTTTCAGCGCGGGCAGCGGCCGGCTGGAGAAGTTCAGCTCACTTTCGTGATCGTCCTCGAACAGGACAACGTCGTGCTTCTTGGCCAGCGCCAGAATCTCGTGCCGGCGCTTCAGCGGCATCGTGACGGTGGTGGGGCACTGGTGGCTCGGCGTCACGTATGCATAGGCGCACTGGGACATCGCGCGTGAGGCGATCAAGCCGTCCGTATCGATGGGCAGCGCCTTCACGTGGTCGGTGCGCAGCATGAAGTTGTTGCGTGCGTCCGGATAGCCCGGATCCTCGATCCCGACGACCGTCTTGCGGTCCAGCAGCACATTGGCCAGCAGGTAGCAGGCCATCTGCGCCCCGGC
>Ga0068877_10000968_pt1 | contig 24432 bp, 21 predicted proteins | sample NOAtaG_FD_66437 | JGI IMG/M metagenome (GOLD analysis project Ga0068877, IMG submission 66437) | Freshwater lake microbial communities from Lake Erie, under a cyanobacterial bloom - NOAA_Erie_Diel6S_1000h metaG | ecosystem: Environmental > Aquatic > Freshwater > Lake | place: USA: Ohio, Lake... | reverse complement strand
ACGCCACGATTATGCCTCAGGTGGAACGTCAGGCGGAGTTGTTTCCGTTGGCGGAGTTGGCAGAACTGCTGGCGTTGGTGGCAACGGCGGGACGTCTGGTTTGGCGGGATGCGTTGCGTCGTGCACGGCGTTCGGTAATGATTTTACGTCATTGGTGAAGGAACGCCATCGCATCAATCGGCCGGTCACTGCATTGCCTTGGTTACAGGCTACCCTGCTTAAAGCTTTTTCGAAACAGATATCCGTTTACGCGTGGAGTCAACCTCGAGGACTTTGATCTTTACCACGTTTCCTACACTTACCACTTCATTCGGGTCCTTGATATAGGTGTCGGAAAGCTGCGAGATGTGTATCAACGCATCGTGGTGGACTCCGATGTCGACAAAGGCTCCAAAGTGAGTGACATTGGTAATAACGCCTTCGAGGACCATTCCAATCTTGAGGTCATCGATCGACTTGACCGCCTCCGAGAATCGGACGGTTCGAAACTCGTTTCGAGGATCGCGACCAGGTTTCGCGATCTCTTCAAGTATGTCAACTACCGTTGGAAGTCCGAATTGATCGTCGACGAACTCGTCTGGTTTCAGTTTTTGAGCCAACGCAGCATTGCCAACGATAGTACTCGACGAGATGCCGAGTCTCTTTGCCATCCTTTCTACCAGCCTATAAGACTCCGGGTGGACCGCCGAGTTATCCAAAGGTTGCTCGCCGTTTCGAATTCTCAGGAATCCAGCCGATTGCTCGAACGCTTTGGCGCCCAACTTTGGAACATTGGTCAATTGTTGCCGCTTCTTAAAAGGACCGTTCTCGTCGCGGAACCTGACAATACTTTCGGCTAGTTTCGGTCCGATGCCTGACACATAGGACAGTAACGAAGCGCTCGCCATATTAAGATCCACGCCTACCTTGTTCACGCAGGATTCGACTTCTCGCTCCAAGCATTTTCGAAGCTGCGTTTGATTTACATCATGCTGGTATTGTCCGACGCCGATCGATTTTGGATCCGTCTTAACGAGTTCGGCTAACGGATCTTGCAATCGGTGAGCAATACTAATCGCACCGCGCACTGTCACATCGAGGTTTGGATACTCACTCGCTGCTAGTTCACTTGCTGAATAAATCGATGCACCTGCTTCACTAACCATCACCTTGGTTACGTTCAGTTTGTGATCTCGAATCAGATCGCTAACAAAGCTATCGGTTTCTCGCGAGGCAGTTCCATTGCCGATCGCGATCAATTCAACGCGATATTTTGCTATCAGCTCAAGCACCGTTTTGCTCGCTCCAGCAACGTCACTTGTCGGAGGGGTTGGATAGATGGTCGTGTGCGCAACGTATTTGCCTGTCGCATCGACGACGGCTAATTTGCAACCCGTTCGAAATCCTGGGTCGATACCGAGTGTTACTTTCGGACCGGCCGGTGGAGCAAGAAGCAATTCACGCAAGTTCTTTCCAAAGACGGAAATTGCCTCTTCATCCGCCCGTTCTTTCAACCACTGAAATACGGTCGACTCGGTTGCTGGTTTCAAGAGTCGTTCATAACAGTCCTCGACGGTCTTTTGCAATTCTCGGAAGAACTCGAATTGCGGATTTGCCAAGAAGTAGGACTGCATTTGACCGACAACTCGGTCATTGTCTAGCTCTAGACTGATGCGGAGGATACCTTCCTCCTCGCCTCGCTTCATCGCCAAAAATCGATGCGACGGAACGCGAGCGACCGATTCATTGTGGTCGACATACATTTCGAACTTGTCCGCTTCCTCTTTCTTACCTCGCTTCACTTGCGACGCAATGCGTCCATGCTTCTTCGATTGTTCTGCGAGCCACACTCGCGTCTCGGCATCATCAGCCCATGTCTCCGCAACGATATCTAACGCACCAGCCAATGCAGCCTCTTCGTCGGGTACCTCCATATCCGGACGAACGTATCGACGAAGGAGTTCGCTTTTCGAGATACCCAGTCGGGATTGCTTTAGCAAAATATCAGCAAGGGGCTGAAGCCCGCGTTCGCGAGCAATCGTTGCGCGTGTGCGTCGTTTCGGTTTGAACGGCAAATAGATCACTTCCAATGTTTGCAGATCCTTGCAATCCAAGATTTGATTCCTGAGCTCCTCGGTGAGCAGTCCTTGTTCAGCGATCGACTTAAGCACCGTATTTTTGCGAGCAAAAAGTTCTCGAGCTTTGGCGATCGCGTCTTCGATGGCTCGCAACGCGATCTCGTCGAGTTCGCGAGTCGCTTCCTTTCGATAGCGAGCGATAAACGGAATCGTGTTCCCGGCGTCGAGCAATTCGATCGCAGCCAAGACCTGTCTCGAATCAACGGCCAATTGCTTTGCGATTTCACCTGCTACCTCAGTCAAGTCCTGCTCTTGCGTGGGTTTCTTCTCCATCCCTGCGTTTTTCCTTTGAGTGTATCTCGTTTTGAATCTTCCAAAGTTTACACATTTCTATCAAAAGCGTCTTCCACCATGAAACTTCTGCGCCCATCGGCTGAGTTGTTTCTGTCAAGGATTCGATTTATCATAAAGCGATTCCGCTGTAGTCCTTCCTTTCCTTTTGAACAAGGGGCCTCTCTCATGAATGTACGAATGGATTTATCACGCCGCGACTTTGTAGAACGAGCAATTCTCGCTGCGACGGCAGCACTGGCGGCAGGATCGATGTCGCAGAACTCCAATGCATTAGAACCAACTCCCATTCGACGAGTCGGCCCCAACGACAAGTTACGGGTCGCGACAATCGGTGTGAATGGACAAGGTGGAGGGCACCTTTCCGAATGGCTCCAATTGCCTGATGTCGAAGTCGTAGCGATTTGCGATTGCGATCCTGCCGCTTACAAAAAAGTGATTGGCAAGTTCAAAGACGCGAAGACACAGCCAACTTACGTACAAGACGTTCGCAAGCTTTTAGAAGATAAATCGATTGATGCGGTATCGATTGCGACTCCTAATCACTGGCATGCACTCATGTCGGTTTGGGCCATGCAAGCGGGTAAAGATGTCTACATCGAGAAACCATGCAGTCACAATGTACGTGAAGGGCGAGTCATGACGCAGTGGGCTCGCAAACTGGGACGTATCTGTCAAATGGGTGTACAAAGCCGAAGCATGACCGGCATGCGATCGACGTTAGATTTTGTAAAGAGTGGTAAAATTGGAAAAGTGAGTGTGGCGAAAGCCGTTTGCTTCCGTCGACGTGGAAGTATTGGAATGGTCGATACTCCTGCTCCAATTCCAGAGGGATTGGATTTCGATCTTTGGTGCGGACCAGCACCCAAGGTTGTGCCTATTCGAAAGAAGCTTCACTACGATTGGCATTGGGTAAGTGCTACGGGCAACGGAGACTTAGGGAATCAAAACCCGCATGAACTCGATAAAGCCCGTTGGGGACTTGGGAAACAAGAATTGCCGAAGCGAGTTCTTAGCATTGGTGGGCGACTTGGATATATCGACAATGGTGATGTTGCCAATAGTCAAGTGACATTCTATGAATGGGACGATGCATTGCTCATCTCTGACGTTCGCGGATTGGATATCAAGTCTAGCGTGACGTTCGGTCTCAAGGGAGTGAAGCCGTTTGATGGGGCTTCCAACCTTTGGTACGGGACCGATGGATACGTAGTCGCTCCCAATTACACATCAGGCGTAGCATTTGACCTTGATGGTAATGTGATCGACCAATGGTCAGGTGGGGAGTACAAGGCGCATTTTGCTAACTTTGTAAAAGCGATTCGTAGCCGAAACTACAAAGACCTTCATTTGGATATCGAAGACGGTCACCTCTCAAGTGCTTTAGCACATTTGGGTAATGTTTCGTGGCAACTCGGGAAAACGACTTCAGTAAGTGATCGTCCGAAAAGCTGGTCGATGCACAAACATGTTGCGGAAACGTTGGATAGTTTCGAAGCGTATACAAAAGAAAACAACGTGGACTTCGGTGCAACGAAACTTTCTTTGGGTGTAGAGCTCAGCATCGATCCAAAAACGGAACTGTCGACCAACGAGGCCGCGAACAAGCTTTTCACTCGCGAATACCGCAAAGGGTACGTGCTTCCTGAAGTCAGCTAAGGGCGAAGTTCGGCGTAGCTGGTACAACACCAAGCTTTCGACATTTGTTTTGTTTGACTTTACAGCCTTCCCTATCTAGCGATTTTGCAGAGAACAACTTCTATTTCGATAGATTGTTCTCTGCACCGCTTGAATGTATTGCTCATTCAATAGGAGCGCAGTAACGATCAACTCTCGTTGTGTCGACGCCTTAACCACGTAAAGGCTGCCGTAGCAATCAAGCTGATGCTACAGATCATAAAGATACACTGACTGGGAGTTCTGCTGGTCCATTCCAACCAAGGCCACCCCTGGTGAAAAAAATAGGTGTTGAGTCCGAAGTACAGCAATACGGTTGCAATCAATCCTATCGATGCCAATTCACGAGCTCGGTGCGTGTAGCTCTTCGAAATCAACCACGTTGCCATGACAATAGAAATCCCGACCGGGATCATCGCGAACATCAACCATCCGAATCCGATGGAGTAATGCTGTGGTTCGCCATACACCAGAGCACGGATTTCTTTTCCGCATATTGGCGCCGCGACGATCGGTAGCAAATGAGCGTACGGCCATATCCTACCTCCAACGATCCCAATGATTGGCAGAACGCACATGTACAAGCCGTCCGTATAACGCGACAAAAACATCAATCCCCTGGGCATCTGTAAGAATTCGGCGTTGAGCAACAGCACAAGATGAACTGCGATTAACGCCATCTCCATGGTCGGCGACAACCAAACCTGCGTGTCATCGCTTTTGTTCAGTTCGCTATGGTTCTTGATGCTCACTTTCGAATCGATCAAGTGTCGATTGAGCCAAACTCCCCATGCCATCACGGCGCCGAAGACCAATCCAAAGGTGATCTCCATCATGTTCCACCAATTGACGTAGCCGAACACCTTATAAGAAGACAATGCGCCCGTTTTGAAAAGTTCTGTATTCCAACTGTGGAATGCTTGGATGCACTGTCCTCCCGCGAAACCAAAACCGCCACCCAAAAAACCAATCAATCCCAACCGCAAAGCCAGCGAATCTCGACGCACCAAACCGCAATAGCAAAGCAACCCGAGTAAGGCTACCAGTAACCCGCCCCAGACTTCGCGACGTGGTTTCAAATCCACCTTGTCTGGTTGAAAGTACCAATTGCCAGAAAAATAGAACCGAGGAAGTAACTTATTCGCGGGGTCGAACGGTGAGTTCAACAACCAGAGACCCATGAAGAGCAAACCGATCAGTCCCGACATGACAAGCAGCATTTCAAGTGGACGATAGGATTTCCCGCTAAGCCCCATCCCCAAAAAGGCGCCTGCAAAGCTGATCCATATGCCACCCTTGATGAACAAACCGATCAGCCCCCATCGTAATGCCTCCCAGTTCCCAACCAAATCTCGATCCTGCGTCAAGCCGATCGTTTGCCCGTAAGTCATCGTACCGCCAATACCAATGCCGACGGTCATCATCGCCGCCGCACGCGCCGCGAACAGAGAATTCGCATTCGGAATAAACAACAGAACGATCGTGAGGGAGGCTAACGTCCCGGCGATCATGGCACCAGACTCGTGACCGTATTGCCCTCGAATTCCCCATCCCATCCCCGCTGCCAACGAAACGAGCAGCAAAGCGACCAAATCGTTCATGTACGAACCGTTGGGGAAAGTCTGATTTTTGGAGGCTAACATCGATTACATTGCTCCAGTCAGCTTGGCTTGGATCCAGTAGACACAGACGCCTGAAAGGTAACCCAGCAACGCCCATGGAGAGATCTTTTTCAAGTACCAGACGAAGTCAATCTTCTCTAGCCCCATCGCTGCAACTCCAGCAGCTGAGCCGATGATCAAACAACTTCCGCCTGTTCCTGCACAATAGGCAAGCATCATCCAAAAAAAGTTGTTCTCAGGAATATCATACATTTCGATTCCAGCCGCTACCAACGGCACGTTATCGATAACAGCCGAAGCCAATCCAATTACCACAGCAACCAACGCCCTCGAAGGAATTACCCTGTCAAGAAGACTAGCCAAGTCAGTCAACAAGCCGATAGCACCTAGGGCGCCCACTGCCAGCAATATTCCTAGAAAAAACAAAATGCTACTCATATCGATACGTTGAAGCACCGCCAAAACACCAGTACTGGACCGAGTCTGCTCGTCCATCGTGCGGCTTGTTATTTCAGACACCATCCACAAGACGCCGAGCGCCATCATCATCCCCATATAAGGAGGCAGGTGGGTGTAGGCCTTGAAAATCGGCACACTCAATAGACCTGCCAATCCGAGCGTTAGGAACAAGCCTTGATGCCATGTCTCTAGTTTCTTGTCCCGTTGATGAGAATTGGAAACATCCGGTTCCGATAACTCTCCTTTCATGGTTCTGGAAAGAACCAGCAAAGGAACAACCAAACACGTAGCGCTCGCGAGAAACAATTGAACCATGACTTCAACAGTACCCACCTTATGTTTAACCCAAAGCATAGTGGTGGTTACGTCACCAATGACAGTCCATGCACCGCCAGCATTGGCTGCGATAACAACCATTCCGACAAAAAACCTCCTAGTTTCTCTGTCATAAACCAACTTTCTCAACAACGAAACCATGACGATTGTTGTAGTAAGGTTGTCCAAAACCGCAGATAAGAAGAACGTGAGGATGCTTACAATCCAAAGCAAAGTAACCGTTTTCTGCGCCCGAATTCGATCCGTTACCAACGCGAATCCTTCGTGAGCGTCTACCAATTCGACAATTGTCATTGCTCCCATCAAAAAAAATAGTATCTGCGCAATCTCGTTCAACGCATGTCCGAGCTGCCCCTCGAGCATATACTCAAGCTTCAATTGCTCAGTAAGTTCTCCGCCCGCTTTGGATGAAAACCATTCAGGAATTTTTTCCGCAGGTAACAGCAGGTCGAGTGATAGAGCGTATAAAGTCCAACAAAGAACCCCAATCAATAATGCCGAAGCTGCTTTGTTGATATGCAACGGGTGCTCAAACGCAATAGCCAAATAACCGATGACGAAAACTGCGAAGATTACTGTAAGCATTTTATATAAACTTGAGGTTTGCGAGGCGAAAAGTTTACGATTCGAAAAGGTGTCAGGAACCGTTTTTTTCTTTGTGGATATGATGATGTTCTTTTTTCGGGCGTCCTTGAGGTCGAAGTGTACTTTCCAGCCCAAGGCGTTTCACGATCTTCCTCGACCAGGATTCGTTTCCTAGGGGGCAGCCTCGTTTGACGCTTTGGCGTATTGCTTTTAGTTCGGAATCGCTTTGCGGTTCGTTCACAAAGTTGACCCAATTCGCGACCCGACGGACCGGCCAAGTCGAAAGAATCTCTTTGTGTTTCGCCGACCCCTTCGACCAACGCCATAAACTGCTCCATCGCCAGTTCTCAGCTTTCGTGACCAATTTGGCCCGGAGTGCGTTTCGTTCGACATAGCGGCAGACGGTGATGAAATGCTGGTCGTCTTGAATAGGAAACGACTTAAAGCGACCTTGGTAAAGGTGCCCTTCGCCAACGGAGTTGCGATGTGCATGCCACCGCTGTGTATGCGTGAGGGTCAGCCAACCTGTGAACTTCGATAGATCGCCATCTCGGAGCGGACAGACGACAAGATGCCAATGATTAGGCATCAAACAATAGGAGAGCAATTGGACGTCTGTACGCTCGACTGCCTGCTCAAGGACTCGCTCGAAGGCTTCATAGTCTTCGTCCTTTTCAAAAATAGGGAGACGAGCGTTCGCTCGATTGAGTACGTGATAGATTAAACCACCAATTGCAGCTCGTTTCGGTCTTCCCATAATGGCTAGAATCTACTCAACTCACGCGTGGAAGTCAACAAAACGGTTCCTGACACCTTTTGTATGCAAGAGTCGCAAGTATCGAAGTAAGTTATCGGAGAGGAAATGCAACAAAAATCAATCGTCGCTTTGAGAAATGTTCGGTCTTTCTGTTCTGAGCAGCGTGGGTTACCATATTAGGTTCGCAGGAAAACTTAAGACAAAAGAATCCTCGCTTTTCGGCTCGTCATCGCGGTTCACTTCATGAAGTATTCACTCGTTCTTTTTTTTGCATTGGCAATCTTCTGGTTGACATTGTCGGGGTACTTCAATGGGTTTTTGTTGACCATGGGGACTTTGTCCTGTCTCTTGGTGTTGTGGTTATCGAAGCGGATGGGCCTCTTGGATAATGAAGGAGTCCCGACGCAGATTGGGGGCGTGTCTCTGTTGATGTATCTGGTTTGGTTGGTGAAGCAGATCGTTGCCTCGAATATCAGCGTGATCAAGATCATCATCAGCAAACAACCTCAGATTCGTCGCGCGGTGTTTCAAGTCTCTGCATCGCCCAAAACAGCCGTCGGCCGGGTTCTGATGGCGAACTCGATTACGCTGACACCTGGAACGTTGACGACGAGTATTCAATCGGATTCGATGCAGGTGCACGCCTTGGTGGATCCTGGGCTGAACGATCCTACGATTCTTGAAATTGAACGGCGCGTTTGGATGCTGGAGGGACGCTAGATGCTTGAATTACGCGAAATGATTTGGGCTGGCGTGCTGGTAGGTGTCGCCATCAGCGTGCTTGTGACGCTATCGCTGGCTTTTTTTAGAGCACAAATGGGGCCAACAGTTTTCGATCGAATTCTGGCGCTGAATATGTTTGGCACCAAAACTGTGTTGCTTATTTGCGTCATTGCGTTTTGGTCAGGTCGCACCGACTTTCTGGATCTTGCATTGCTGTTTAGTTTGATGAGCTTCATCGGGATGGTGGCTGTTCTCCGGTTCACGACGGTCGGCAATTTCAAGGGGGACCAATTGCCATGATCGTCGATCTTCTTGGGTGGATCGTACTGTTGGTTAGCATTGCCTTGGTGTGCACTGGAGCATTTTGTTCGATGGTGGGTGGTTTAGGTCTCGTGCGATTGCCAGATTTTTACGCTCGATTGCATAGTGGTGGTATAACGGATACGGCAGGGGCGGGACTCATTCTGTTTGGGCTGATGGTCTATTCCGGATTTAATTTGGCGACGTTGAAGCTGATGGTGATCTTGGTTTTCTTTCTTATCACCAGCCCTAGTGCATGCCATGCTTTGGCGCGTTCGGCTATGGACCATGGAGTGAAGCCCGAAGTGGACGAAGCTACCGTCGGAGAGTCTTGAATGCAGGTCCACTTACTCATGAAGTATTCAATCAATATGCCAATCCATGTGCCATGCCGATCTCGGCGATTCTTTTCGCCTATTGAGACTCAGGAAAGCACGGGATCGAAATGTACGTTGTAACCTTTGGAATTCTTGTTTTGCTGATGGTTACAGCCATTATGGTCGCGCGAATGCGCAATCTATGGGCGGCTGTCATGGCGACTGGGATCTTCAGTTTCCTCGGCGCGTGCTGGATGATGCTATTGGACGCGCCCGATGTTTCATTTACCGAAGCTGCCGTGGGAGCCGGGATTTCTACAGTATTGATGTTGGGCACCTTAGCACTCGTGGGTAAGCAAGAAATTGCTTGCAAAGTCAAGTTGATACCCTTATTGACCGTCACCTTCACAGGGCTCGCGCTGGTCTATGGAACGTTGGATATGCCCATGTACGGCGATGCGAATGCACCGATCCATGTGTATCCAAGTCCAGGCTATGTGGAGAAATCGATGCGTGAAATGCATGGTCTTCCCAATGTGGTGACTTCGGTTCTCGCCAGCTATCGGGGATTCGATACTCTCGGGGAGACTATGGTCGTTTTCACGGCAGGAATTGGTGCTCTGCTGATTTTGATGTGTGATCCGAAGTCCACTCAAAAGATCGAAGCAGCTCCTAGCAGCCAGAGCGGCTTGAAGATGAGGGACTTTTTGATCATTCGTGTGGTTGCCAAGATGCTTATCCCTTTCATCATTATGTTTGGATTGTATGTGCAGTTTCACGGAGATTATGGACCCGGCGGTGGCTTTCAAGCGGGCGTGATCATCGCTTCGGCCTTTATCTTGTATGGCTTGGTCTTCGGGCTTGATGCGACGCAGCGGGTTGCCCCTAAGAGCGTTATCGAGAAGCTCCTCGCGCTCGGGTTGATGATCTATGCGGGCACGGGATTTCTCACGCTTGCGTTAGGCGGGCAGTTTTTGGACTACAACCTCCTCGAGCACCACTGGATGACGGAACATCATGTACCCAGTGGGCAGCATTTAGGAATTTTCATGGTCGAAATGGGGGTCGGAATCACGGTGACTGCAGTCATGATAACGATCTATTACGCCTTTGCAGGAAGACGCCCCGCTGTATGAATACTGTGCAGTTTTTCGGTTTGTTCAATTATTGGGTCGTCATATTCCTGATGATGGTTGGGTTTTACATGATTATTGCCCGGCACAACTTCATCAAGAAGGTCATCGGAGTCAATATCTTTCAGATCGCGGTCATTTTGATGTACATCACGATGGGGAAGATCCACGGCGGAACAGCTCCCATTGTCAAGTCAGAGATTGCTCAACATTTTGCGCATCACGAATCGCATGAAGATGATTCGCATGAACATACGTCTTCCGACGGCAGCAAAGCGGAAGAGCATCCCTTTGTTGACACAACTGTCTATTCACATCCATTGCCCAGTGTACTGATGCTGACGGCGATTGTTGTGGGGGTTGGGACCACGGCGGTAGCACTGTCATTGATCGTGCGTATTCGCGAAGATTACGGCACCATTGAAGAAGATGAAGCCCTGGCGATGGATCGGGCGCAGTCATGAGAAATCATTTGCCGATACTGCTCGTCGTTGTCCCATTGATTGCTGCGCCTGCTTGCCTCTTGTTAGGCAACCGGAGACTCATCTATTTGTTTTCATTGGTAGTTGCGTGGCTTACGTTTGCGAATTCACTTCGTTTGCTGGCAACGGTTTTGGTTAGTGGAAAGCTTCGGTACAACATCGGCAACTGGGCACCACCCTATGGGATCGAATTTGTCGCGGATCCTTTAAGCGCGTTTGTCGCCATGTTCGTTTCGGGAATGGCCGCTGCCGTTCTTGCGTACGCTCCTCGGTTGGTTGAAGTGGAGATCCCTGCTGAGAAGCAACATTATTTTTACAGCCTGTATTTGACTTGCCTCACGGGCTTGCTGGGCATCACTTTGACCGGCGACTTGTTCAATGTCTTCGTGTTTTTAGAGATTTCATCTTTATCCTCCTATGCGTTGATCAGTCTAGGAAAAGATCGCCGAGCAGTATTGGCTTCATTGCAGTATCTGTTTATCGGATCGATCGGTGCCACGTTCTTTTTGATCGGTGTTGGGTTGCTGTACCAGGTTACTGGCACCTTGAATATGCTTGACATTGCCCGCCGTTTGCAAGAACTGGAGATTGTAAACGGGCAGGGGATTGTCATGCTGGCCTCGACTCGAACGCTTCGAGTCGCATTAGCGTTCATGACCGTCGGATTGGGGATCAAGATGGCAGTGTTCCCAGTCCATAAATGGTTGCCGAATGCGTATACCTTTGCCCCGAATGTGGTCACATGCTTGTTGGCGGCCACGTCTACCAAGGTTGCGGTTTATGTATTGATACGCCTTATCTATGGGATATTCACTTTAGAGTTTTCGTTTGACTTGTTGCCGATGCGTTACGAGTTGATCTTGCTATCCTTTCTGGGCATTTTCACGGCCTCTCTCGCAGCGATTTTTCAGTCGGATGTGAAAAAGATTTTGGCCTATTCGAGCGTTGCTCAATTGGGATACATGGTGTTGGGCGTCAACCTTATCAGTGCCATGGGGCTTAGCGGTGCGATCGTTCATATGTTCAATCACGCCGTGATCAAGGGGGCGTTGTTCATGGTCGTTGGGTGTTTTGCACTCAGGCTGGGATCAGTTCAACTGGAAGATTGGCGAGGGGCTGGCAAACGGTTGCCATGGACCTCTTTCGCTTGGGTACTAGCGGGTTTGGGGCTGATTGGTGTTCCGTTGACTGCTGGCTTCATTAGTAAGTGGACTTTGTTGTTGGCGTTGGCACAAGAGGAAACTTGGTTTCTTGCCGGTGCGTTGGTTGTCAGTTCCCTATTGGCAGTCGTCTATGTTTGGAGAGTTGTAGAGGTTCTATACTTCGGTCAGCCAAGCCAAAAGGTTCTTGAGGCGAAGGAAGCACCTCTTTCGATGCTTGTTCCAACATATGGGCTGATCTTAGTCATGATGGTGTTCGGATTTTGGACGGAGTACTCCTTGGGGATTGCTCAACAAGCTGCAGCCACGATGCTAGAAACAGCCACGATGTTGAAAGAGGTGGCGAAATGACACCGGACCAACTGCTAATCGCCTCGCTAGCGTTACCTCTGATTGCACTTCTGTTCAACTACTTGTTTTCATTTCATGCCAATCTGAGAGATGGAACCACGGTGATCGTGGCCTGCCTCCTCTTCTTTGTTAACACACTGTTAGCTGCCCACGTTTTTGATGAGCAAGCAGTTCGTTGGGAAGGCGTTGAAATGATGCCTGGCTTTCGAATAGCGTTTTCCATTGAGCCGCTGGGGATGTTGTTTGCCTTGGTAGCATCAGGGCTTTGGATCCTAACCACGGTTTACGCGGTTGGGTATATGCGGTCTGAGAAAGAAGCGAATCAGATGCGATTCTTCGGCTGTTTTGCCATTGCGATTTTTGCGGCGACCTGTGCTGCGTTTTCCAAAGATTTGTTCACGCTATTTGTCGCTTATGAATTGATGACTATCTCGACTTACCCGTTGGTCACGCATCATGGTACGACGGAAGCTCGCAACGGTGGTCGCGTTTATTTGGGGATCCTCTTTTCCACATCGATTGGGTTTCTACTTTTGGCCCTAGCATGGACCTATCAGATCGCAGGGACGTTGGATTTTAAGTTGGGTGGGATACTCGCTGAGGCGCATACGGCAGGACGCGTTTCCAGCACCCAATTGATTGTATTGTTAGGGCTTTACGCGTTTGGTATTGGCAAAGCAGCATTGATGCCGATTCACCGCTGGCTACCTGCAGCGATGGTCGCACCGACACCGGTCAGCGCGCTCTTGCATGCGGTTGCGGTCGTGAAGGTAGGTGTGTTTTTTGTGTTGAAGGTTGCTGTCTTTGTATTTGGAATAGATTTGTTGCATCAATCTCAGACGAGCGTTTGGCTATGTTATGCCGCCGGTATCTCACTGTTGTTGGCGTCTATAGTTGCCATGACAAAAGACAATTTGAAATCAAGGTTAGCCTACTCCACGATCGGCCAACTTTCCTACGTTACCTTGGGAGCCGCTTTGGCTACTCCCAACAGTATCATCGGCGGGGGCATGCATATCGTCATGCATGCGGTTGGAAAGATCACGCTGTTCTTCTGTGCCGGCGCGATCTACGTTGCCACACATAAAAAACATGTCAGTGAGATGAAAGGCTTGGGACGCCAAATGCCATTCACCTTTGGCGCTTTCTTGTTGGCTTCGCTGTGCATTATCGGACTGCCGCCCGGTGGTGGCGCTTGGAGCAAGTGGTTTCTGGCTACAGGGACCGTGGAGCGAGCGGTGGAAAGTGGTCAATCGCATTTTTACTTCCTAACTGCAGCCTTAATGATCAGCTCGCTATTGAACATTGCTTATTTGATTCCTATTCCGATGATTGCTTTTATGAAGTCGCCGGAGAAAGATGGCGATTGCATAGACAAAAACGCAGATGATCAGAGACCAAATACGAACCACGAAGAACATACCGACGACCATCCTGCAACGTCCGGTGGTGAAGCACCATTGGCTTGCGTTATACCGTTGTGTTGCACGGCACTGCTCAGCGTAGTGTTGTTCTTTGCCGCCGGCTGGATATATGACATCTTGTTGCCAATCACCAAAAGCTAAACCACAGTTCTGCCATGCAAAATAGTCAAGCAAACGAATCTCCTACTACAACTGAATCGGCAGAGAAAGGCTGGTTCGATAAGCCAGGGAATATACGCATGCTGATAGGTGCATTGATTGTCGTTTGCATCGGTTTAGTTCTGGCAGATTTCATGTACACGAACGATCACCCGTATTTTGCATGGGAATCGATGTTTGGCTTTCAGGCCTGGGTTGGCTTTATTGCATTCGTGGTGATTGTATTCCTGGGTCGGCTGCTAAGACCGATCGTCCGTCGCCGGGAGAACTATTATGATTGATGTTCTGCCGCCCGGTTGGGTGATGATGCTGGGAAGCCCGCTACTGTTGCTGCTACCCAAAGCAGTTCGATCGTATGCTGCGCTGGTTCTGTCTGTACTGAGCTTGGCGTTGTTCTGCTTTATACATCCTTCGGCGGCGACTTTGGAGCTTTTTGGGTTAGCTCTGCAGCCAATTCGAGTGGATGCACTTTCGTGGCCGTTTGTAATCGTATTTCATATCGCAGCCATCCTGTCGAGTATTTACTCGCTACATGTGCAAGATTTGCGACAGCAGATTTCCGGACTGGTCTACGCGGGTTCTGCCATTGCAGCATGTTGCGCCGGGGATTTGGTATCACTGTTTTTGTGCTGGGAACTGACAGCGATATCTAGCGTTTTCCTGATTTGGGCTAGCGATACGCCTGCATCTTATCGAGCCGGTATGCGTTACTTGATCATTCAAGTGAGTTCGGGAGTGCTGCTTCTATCAGGGGCGATCATTCAACTAGTCGAAACGAAGTCGATTGCTTTTGTTGGGATGGTCAACGACGATTCACCGTTGAGCTTGGGATCGTGGCTGATTCTCGCTGCGTTTGGAATCAAGGCTGCGTTTCCGTTGCTGCATAACTGGCTGCAAGATTCGTATCCTCAAGCCACGGTGACGGGAACAGTCTTTTTGAGCGCATTCACAACGAAGCTGGCCATCTATGCGTTGGCCCGAGGATTCCCAGGTTTGGATCTGCTGATCGGAATCGGCTGCGTCATGACTTTGTTTCCTATCCTGTTTGCCGTGATCGAAAATGATCTACGCCGAGTTCTGTCTTACAGTTTGAATAATCAGTTGGGGTTCATGGTCGTCGGTATTGGTATCGGAACAGAGTTGGCGATCAACGGGACGGTTGCACATGCTTTTTGTCACATCCTATACAAAGCCCTCCTGTTCATGACGATGGGTGCGGTGCTCTTTCGCGTTGGTACATGTAAGGGAACTGAGTTAGGTGGTTTGTACAAATCGATGCCGCTGACAACAATTTTTTGCCTCATCGGTGCCGGTGCTATTTCGGGCTTCCCACTGTTGTCTGGCTTTGTAAGCAAGTCCATGATTATCTCGGCCGCCGGCGAAGAGCATCTGTTGTGGGTTTGGATGGTATTGTTGATTGCTAGTGCTGGTGTGATGGAGCACTCGGGAATCAAGATTCCATTCTTCGCCTTCTTTGCTCACGATTCAGGCAAAAGAGTTCCGGAAGCGCCCACGAATATGTTGATTGCCATGGGTGGTGCAGCCGCACTGTGTGTGGGGTTGGGGGTGGCTTACCCGTTGCTTTACAACATCCTACCTTTCAGTACGGTGGATCATCCGTACCAACCTTATACGACGCCACACGTGGTCGCTCAGTTGCAGCTTCTAGGGTTCGCTGCGTTGGCCTTTGTGTTTTTGATCAAGTTTGGCTTGTACCCTGCGGAAGAGCGGGCTACGAATCTAGATACGGATTGGTTCTATCGCAAAGCTGCCCCTAAAGTTTTGAGATGGCTTGGGACTGCGATCCGAACAGTCGATCAACAAATTCGCATGATGTTCATTTCTCAGTTGAAAAATTTGCTTCGTCTGATGCGATCGGTCTTTGGAGAACGCGGAGCAATGGGTTCGACATGGTCAACCAACATTATGGCCTTTTGGGCTACGCTAATGTTGGTTGTGGCGTTGCTGTTAAACTATCTGAACATGCTGCGGTAGTATCTGTTGCTTTTCGTGGTAGCCGTATCACAAGATACAAGCATTTTTCTACTGTAACGCTCAATTACTTGATTGCAATGACACTGTAGCAACCTGTAAGAATCAAGGCGGCCCCGATCACTTGGACTACGGAAAAAGCTTCTGCAAAGCACAAAACACTGCCAAAGGAAATCAGCATCGGAGCGAGCACTTGAAACGCGCCCCCGACGGATACCGTCAAGTATCGAAAACCGTCTGTCATGGCGAGCTGGCCAAACGTCGCACTGACTCCTGCGATCAGCAACAACACAATGTGTCCCATCGTCAATTCTGGCCTCATGTAGATCGCCATCGGGAGTGACGCAGCCAAAATATAAAGGCACTGTGTGGTATAGATCATGGCACTGGACTCTGTCTGAGTTAATTGGCGAATCACCACGACGGTCGCAGCCGACATGAGTGCTCCGAACAAGGCAAGGCATTCATCGAATCCTATCTTCGACAACTCCTCAGGTGTCACGCCCAACAGTAACACCAATCCGCAGCAAGCGACCACGTTCCCTCCGATCTTCGACAATGTGATCCTTTCTCGGAGAAAAAAGGCAGCCAGCACGGCGGCGATGACAACGTAAAAGTTACTGATGAGTGTCGCTTTGCCCGCACCGAGAGTCGGCACCGTAAAGTAGTAAGCGACTGAACCAAGTACTCCGAACAATCCGCGAGCCACAAGCCATTTGCTGGTCGCAGCACGTCGGAAGTCGACGGTTCCCGAGGCGGAAAAGCCGACTTTAACAACGATCAAACCGACCGTTGCTCGAAAGGCCAATGTTACCCATGGGCTAATGCCGACATTCGTGCTGAGGTACTTAAGCAACAACGCATTGATGGTAAAGAACGCCAGCGATCCAATCATGCATACCATTCCCCAACGCACATGTTTGCGATCAGAGACTGAATCGCTCATGAAAGTTGTTTCATGATTGCGTCAATCGTTTGGGGGCATGAGGAATCACCACTTCATGCTTGGATCCATGAAGGATACCACGGCGCTCCGCTACATCATCGTGCGAGTATCGCCCAGATCTACCCGCAGATATGAGTTGCAAATCACATTCGATATTGAGCCAACGCTTTGCCGCCGAGTGAATAGCAAGCTTACTTAACTGGATCAATGCTCGCTCACTGACGATGTTCGCTGAATCTGTTTTTGAATCGTTCTGGGTTCGTAATCCGCTACTTGAGCTGGGGCGGGGGAGCCCTGTTACGTAGCCCTCGGCGTAGGATGCTCCACTTCCTCGCGAATGCCCACCAAACTGGAGCTTTGCAGCGGCGGCGATCGTTACCAGCAGTTCCCGGAAAAGAGCTATTGCATTTCGCACATCTGCTAGCGGCCCGTAAAAACAGAAGAGTGTCCGATGGGCTTTAGAACTAATGTACCATTGAGTTGTCGGGAGCACGTGATCCGTGATGTAGCTCGCGAGCGATTTCTCCCAATTGTAGGCTTTACTTCCATTCACCGGACAAGCAATTCGAGTGAACTGCACAGTCTCAACATTGTCGTCCGAGGTGATATCTTCGCGGCTGAGATTGTGACGAAGCATGAGACTCTGCATCATGCGAATGGCATTGTGTTTTTCCGCTTCGGTGCTCGCGCTGTTGCTCGCGGTTCGATCCATCGCTCGCAATCGGTTGAGGATCTTGTCAAACTCCGCTTGGGTTAAGTCCTGGTCTGTTGAACTCGATCTCGACGCGGGACTTGATTGACGTACGGATTCCGCCCCATGGTCTGGATGCGTCCAATACGCATAAACATAATAGTCATCTTCATCGCTTGGATCCCAAGTATCGTGGACCACGTGATCGATCAATGCGCTGAAGTGAGAACATCGTCCATCATTCTTTGCAAGATGAACAATGACTGCACCTGCTGGAAGCAACGATGGTACGTAGCTGGTTGGCGAAATTTGGGTACGGTGCCATCGGCGGTCTTCCAAGAACTTGGCGGCAATATCCGTCCGAACTCCATTCCTCGGCGTAGCAAGACTCGCGGCTCCAAGCTGGTTGTAAACATCCCGGTAAACCAATCCCGTCGCGATCGCAATCGAACGCGTTACACAATCGCCAGCCAAACCCACAAAACCACATGCCGATCGGCCACCATCGTTCCAAAAGAATTCCATTTCGTGTTCCGTCAGCCAGCCAAAAGTATTTTTCGATTTCGAATCCAATGTTCCCGATCGCGTCCATCTTACTGTCGCACGCAACATTGTCCAAGAGAAAATCGAGCAGGCTTAGATCACGAGCTTAAGTCGCCTAGCTAGTATGCGTATGGAAACAGGAAGCACTCCACCCCAATCACCGTCGTACTGAAACTGGGGTGCTTTACCTTTTTGGCAATTACACAATTGTACTTCTGAACCTAAACAGTCTCTCCAATGTTTTTTACTTCGATGGTTACCACGCAAAACCTGTAGGTACTGAAAGATGCCCCGAATTCGTCCGCTTCTTTCAAAATAGCCTACATTCAACAGACCGTCCGATGGGTCGCTATCTGGCAATAAGCTCAAACCAGTGGCATACCGTGGAACGTTGAAAACGAAACACCATCGACTCGTGCCCTCGAAGGTTTGCACGACATTGTTTTCCACGTGATGGATGCGAATGGAAAAAGCTGGCCATCCATACAGGATCCACGCAGCCAACGCACTGTATCGATAGGCCCAGCGTGTGATGTGGGATTTTCGTGATTGATGAACACGGCGAACTACCTCCGCATCAAATCCAACGCTGGCCATCACAAATGCTAGACGACCTCCAACGTCCATTCCATCCATTTGTCGTATTTGATTTCGATGGACCGCTTCGGCGCAATCAATGGGTTTTCGTGAGATCGATAGGTAGTTCGCTAACAGATTCTCGGAACCTAGTGGCAAAATACGAAGTGGAACATCGCTCGGTGTGCGTTGCGCCACCGCGCTGATGGTTCCATCGCCACCTGCAGCTACGACGGCACGCAACTCACGGTCGCCATACAGGATTTGAGCACGTCTCTCAAGTTCATCGAGTTGCGTGATCACTTCACATCGATACCCGAGTGAGCCGATACGGTGCTCTAGCTCTGTTACCAACTCGAAGCGACTTTTCGACCCGGACTTTGGATTTGCTGCGATCAGTACCGTTTCCACGGGGTGCCTACTTTGACTGCTCAAGAAATGCGATCAAATCCGACAACTCGGAAATCGTAAGCACTTTGTCGATCCCGCTCGGCATCAAAGATACGGCACTTTGATTCCGTTGTTGAATCGATTTCTTGTCCACAGATACTTTGTTGTCGGCGCTGGTCGACAGTTCAATGCGGCTATCATCTTCGAATGTAATCAGCCCGGTAATGACTTCGTCATCGACAGTCAAAATGGCGGTCGATGCAAAACCCTGCGCTATGCGATGACTCGGATACAAAATCGCTTCCACAAAATCGCGACGATTCCTCGACTTCCCAATCTTGGTCAACTCAGGGCCGATATTGCCACCCACATAACCAATCCTATGACAAGCACTACAGGCTGCGCGACTGCTTCGATAGATGTCTTGACCACGATGTGCATCGCCGGGTTCTAGCTTTTGAACCAGTTCGTCCATCGCCGACTTCATATCCGCAGGTGGAGCAAAAACTCTATCCAGTAGCAGTTTTACTTCCTTTTTCGTGCCCTCTGCGTGCCCTGCAAACCATCGTTCGACTTGATCTGCAGCCAACGATCTTGAAGCGGGTGACTGTTCGATGGCGGCAAGCAACCTACCTGTTCGCTCGCTCTCCTTCGATACTTTGCTTGAGACCAAGGTCTCCACGATGGCAGGAAATTCGAGCGGTCCAAACATTGTTAGTGAACGAAGAATCTCTTCCCAAGCGTCCGCTTCGAGATCGACTTTGCGAATACTGCGTCTCGCGAGTTGGTGGTTTCCGTCGTTCGTATCGAGCATGGTCTTTACCAACACAAGTTGCTTGGACGCAGAAACAGGGATCAACCCTTTGGGTAGCATGGCGATCGCCACTGCGGACTTGGAGAAATCTTCGGAGTCCACGTTCGTAGCGATGGCAGACACAAGCTCTTTCGTATTGGTTGAGATCTTTGTCGCTGCAATTCTCTCGATAAGCCATCGTGTTTTTGGATCGTCTTTTCGTACCAAGGATGCCAGTCCCGAAGACCAGCCTTCCGGCAGCGCCTGATTCTCATAAGCAGCCAGCAGTCTTCGCAACAAATCAGATTGCCACGTTTGCTCGATCTCACGATCAAGAATGTTCGCTCGTACCCATTCCACTACATCAGGTTGGTTGTAACCTGCGATGAGCACTGCCGCGATAGAAGTCGCGTTTTCGTCCAGCGACTTCTTCGGCCGATTCGATAGTTGCGATACGTATTGTTTTCGATGAGCTTCGATGGTTGCGATGGATTCTTGTGCCAACTTCGCCAACGCCTCATGCTTGGATTCCGCTGCATTTGCCAACGCATCGAATGAAACTTTGTCTACTTGCTGAAGCTCTTTGAGAACATGCAACGAAGCATGCTTCTGGCTCAAATTCTCTTCGGACGTTAGCAACTTGCTCAGCGTTGCTATGACTTCCGATGAAGAGTTACGCTGCGCTCCGAGTTCGATCAATGCGAACAGAATAGAATGCTCAAGTGTTCGGTCGGGCTTCGACGAAGCATTCGAATGATGATCGCTCCAAGCTTGCAACAGCGGATCTACCGAAGAAGCGAGACCTGCCCGCCCAAGGCATTCGGCTGCAAGTCGCCGAACAGTCGGGGAACTGTTCTTTAGAAGGCGAACGAGGGTGGAAGACGTATCGTCCCATCGATACGTTGATGTCAAGTGCAAGGCAGCCACGATGAGTGGGTCATTTGGCTGTTCTAGCAATTGCTTCACATATGCGGGCGATTTATCCGCATCATCGGAATCGACCAAACTTCGAGCCATGGTCCAGAATGCTGCTGTGCGATTGGCGATCGGAAGATTCTGATCGTTCAGCATGGCCATCAGCTTCGCTCGCGAGCCATCTCCGGTTTGTTTTATTGCAGCTGCGTGCAAGTGAGTCATCGCATGGTCTCGAACGCGCCGATGAGGATGGGCTAGCAGGCTCACGGGGTTTGTTACTAACGCTTTCTCTATTTCTTCCCATGTTCGTTGAAGAGACTTTTGGGCATTGCGATCTTTCAGTCGATAGATGCCACCCTTGGAGATACGTTCTTCGTTCCCTGAACTGGGGCAACACAAGTCGTACCACCCACCGGTATCGACGATGAGCAGACTGCCGTCGACATCTTCGAGAACATCGACCGGATGAAAGTCGAGTTGCTCACCCACCACGAGGTCCGATGTGGATGCTGTGTAGGAAGCACCGTTTGGAGTTAGCGAATGAGCTGTGACTTTTTGCAAATTGAAAAGAGCCGCTACCATGGTGGTTTGCGATTGTAGATTGCTGGATGCGATCCACGGGGCCGCTTGACTAGTGGTGAGTAATCCGCTTGGAGCAGCAGGCCCCAGTTCTGCGATCGGCTTCATCAGTGGGCCAGTCTTCACGTGACTTCGTAGAACTGCATGATCTTTCCCAAAGACGGAACCGTAAACTGCATGTCCGATGCCGTCGCGCAGTCCTTTGCCGGGATGATGAAGAAAGGTCGATACAAAAAAGCGATCCCCAAAGTCATCGAACGTGATGTCGACAAGATTATCCATTCCGCCCGTCATGATGCGATCTGCAGCGACTGCCGTCGGTGCCTTTCGATAAAGATGTGAAGCCGTACTCTTGGCTGGTAGCACATTGGATAGATCAAACTCTTGTTCAGCGAAAGCAGATTTCGACCAATAGATCCAGCCTTCGGGGCCGAGGAAGGGACCATGAAGGTCATTCGCGCATCCCGTCAACGTCTTGCCATCGTGCCAAACAGATCGGCTTTCGCACACGCCATCCTTGTCAGCGTCGGTCAGTTTCCAAATCTCAGGCGGCGCTGAAACATAGATATCGTTGCCTAAGCACAAAACACCTTCCGGGAAAGCCAAATCTTCCGCGACGACCTGCCGTATATCGAAACGGCCATCTCGATCGGAGTCGATGAGGCGGACGATTCGATGCGGACGGGTTTGTCGTTGTTCTTGGACCGGTTGCTTGACCCCGGCCGATTCGGCAATGACTAGATTTCCTTCGGCATCCCATGTCGCAACAATCGGCCATTGGCAAAGATTCGTGTCGGTGATCTTCTCGAAAGTCAGATCGTTGGGGACTCGAAAGGAAAACGAATCGATGGAAACAGTTGCCACCGAATCCTCGGGACAGGCGATGGCACGGTTGCTCGGTGAACACCATGGCAGGGATAAACCGGCCAGCAGGCAAAGCCAGCGGGCACTGCGACTTTTTCTTTGGAGTCGGACAGAATTTTCAACAGGATTTTCTCGCAAGTAGAACATCATTTAAGTTTCCGGTGCCAATGAACCTCAGCTGGAGCGAAATCGTATCGGTCGTCATTGCTGATTCCCAAGATATTCGCGACAGACTATCTTAAGGTGAATCGTGGCTTGTCGGATAGTCGGCAGTTACGATGTTTCATGAATCAAGTATTTGGCACCAAATACGATAGTAAATCGCACGATACCTTTACATTTACCTGTGATTAGATATGTCCGAAGCGTCGTTCAAGCCAGCAGAAGACTTGCAAGAGCTCGAAGAGCCGAGATCTTTTTCAGGCCTTGCGTTGTTGGCTTTCCTGGGTTCGGGCGTTAGCAGCTTTTCCATTCTCTATGTGCACTTCGTCCCGATCGCCGTCGCTTCGATCGTGGGAGGAGCGATCGTCTTGTCGATTGCGAAACGTGCCCAACTAAGTAGCTTCTCGCAATTCTTGGGAGCTGCGGCGATTTCGATTGCTGCAACGACCGCATCATGGGGATACTTTAGTCGAGCCATGATTCTAGACTACGATCTCGCGGCAGCCCGTAGTACAGCGGAACTGTATCTTGAAAATTTGTCGGCAGGCAATCAGGAAAAGCTTTTGATGCTGGTCGGCATTCCTTTGGAAACTGGCGACATGTCGCCGGATGGGAAGCAACAGTCATCGGAGTCTCCTCTCGTTATGGCTTCGAGGAAGCTCAATACCGATTCCGCCCATGTCGAGATTCGTGGACGAAAGTCTCCAGCCAAATGGGTTTATGCGGGACTGGAAGCTGAGTATCCCGGCGAGGACGAACATACCTATAAACTTCGATACGTCGACGAGGGGCAAACGAACCCGCCTGCCTATTGGGTGTTTGCTCGAAAGAACTGCCCAAAAGCGGGGCCGAGTGCAGCGTTCCGCAATAGAAACGTGAAACCAGAAGATCAGAAACTGGACATCCACTGGTTTATCCAAGATATTCAGGCAGTACAGAAGCAATAGGAAATGTCCCGAACTCTCATTAGTTTGGGCGCTAACTTAGGCAACGTTCGCGAAACGATGAGCTATGCCAAACGCATGCTTCTCGATCAGTTCCCAAATGGCGATTTGCGTTTCAGCCATCTTTATCGGACACCAGCCATTGGAGGCCCCGCAGATCAAGGAGACTTTCTCAATGCCGTCGTCGCCATAGAATCCGACTCCTCGGTGTGGCAAGTGTGGGAAACGATCAAGAAGATTGAATCGGATCTTGGCAGACGACGATTCCAACGGTGGGAAGCACGCCGAATCGATATCGACGTTTTGTTGCACGATGATCTTCGTATCTGGACTCCCCACTTCAAGATCCCACATCCTCGAATGTGCATGCGATCCTTTATCCTGCAACCCGCCGCAGAAGTTGCATCGGATTGGTTCGAGCCTGTTTCGTCGATGACCATCGGAGCGTTGCTGCAACATCTGCATCAACCGAATAGTTTCGCAATGCTTACTTCTGACGTACGACTGCAGGAACAGTTCCAGAGGTTGATCCAAAGCAGTCCAATCGATTGCCCTGTGCATTGGATTTTGGTTCCGTCGCGAGAGTTTCAGCTGGAGCGGATTGCATCGCTCAAGGCAAAACTGGTAGTCGCAGTGGTGTCGACCCCTGACCCGGAGACGGTGCAATGGGAGGATTATGCACGCGATTGGGCGATCGCATTTGGCATGCAAACGGACCCGACGACCTTTCCTGCCAACTTTTCGGGGCCACGCTATTTGCTCCCGGGAAACGACCTGCCATGGGCTGCTCACGAGGTTTTGGCAGCATTCGAAGCCATGCAGTGTCCGGTAGAAAAAGTTTGCGCATTCGATTGAGATCGAATCGCAAACCAGGGTTTTGTCCCATTCCTCGCGGAAATGGCTACGGTTCTGGGGCCGTTAAGCCCCGATAGGCTATTGCTTAGAGACTGTCCTTTAGCCCATAATGGAGGACTGGTCTTGAAATTGTCCAATCTCGCGATTCCGTCGTCGAGAATTAGCGATTCATCGCCCTCTCCAAATCCCACCTACATTACGGTCATCATCATGCTAAATTTTGTTGGCAAATCCGACCGACTTTGCAGCGGACTGTCTCGCCGCAACTTTTTGTCTATCGGCACGCTTG
>Ga0068877_10000967_pt1 | contig 24440 bp, 15 predicted proteins | sample NOAtaG_FD_66437 | JGI IMG/M metagenome (GOLD analysis project Ga0068877, IMG submission 66437) | Freshwater lake microbial communities from Lake Erie, under a cyanobacterial bloom - NOAA_Erie_Diel6S_1000h metaG | ecosystem: Environmental > Aquatic > Freshwater > Lake | place: USA: Ohio, Lake... | reverse complement strand
CAGGATCACGGCGCAGTCCTTGTCCTTGAGCATCATCGAGTAGATGTCCGCGGCGTTGGCGAGCGTGCGCGACGAGTACGCCATCTCGCGGTACGAATCGATCACCGGGCGCGCGTCGAAGCGCGTGATGTCGATGTGCTCAACCGGGCGGCCGAGCAGGTCCTTCTTGGTCCACTTCGAGGCGGGGGTGTTGCTGGCCATAGGTGGCTCGCTTTCTGCGCGTTCGTTCGCGCACGCTCGGCGTGCCGCGGTCGCGGTCAACGCCGGTTCAACTTGGCCAAGCCCCCCCTGGCCGATGGTTGTGATTTCAAGCCGACGGGGGTGGCGTCGGCGAAAGAAGTATATGCGCTGAACCGGGGCGGTGATTCTCGGACATCGGGGGCGGTTTTGAGTCCGAGAAAGGTGCCTGCGTGGACTAAAGCGGACAGATCTTGCCCCCGCTGATGGGTTACTTGGTGCTGCCAAACAGATGATTCAACGCCCGGCCGATAGATCGCATGACAGGCCGACTGGTTTTCGCACATCAGCGTTCGAGTGCGGGTTGGCCAAGCAACGCTCGTGGAAATGCGGGCAGAAGACAGGGGAACTCATCGTGATATCAAAGATGTCTGTCGGGCAGCGGCTGATGCTTCTGGTGGCGATGCCGATCGTTGGCGCGGGGTTCATTGGGTACTCACTTCAAAGCACGCTCAACGAGGTGCGCGTCGGGGGCGAGCACTACCAGAAGCTCGATCAGCAGAAGACGCTGCTGGCGGACATCTTGCCGCCGCCGCTGTTCGTGGTCGAACTGTTCAGCAACGCGCAGTCACTGGTGAACGAGAACGACCCCGCACGTCGCGTTGAGTTGACCAAGGAGATCGAACGTCTCGCGGCGGAGTTCTCCAAGCGTGAAGCGTACTGGAAGGAAGAGAAACTGAACTCCGAGGTGCGGGCAGCGGTCTTTGAGAAGGCCGCCGACGCGGCACGCGACGTCATCGCTGCTGTCAAGACCGAGGTGATCCCCGCGGCGAACGCGGGCGATCTGAAGACCGCCGCGGCACGGCTGCAGGACAAGGTCGGCCCGGCGTTCGTGCGTCACTTCAACGCCATCAGCGCCGCATCGGCGAAAGTACAGTTGATCGCCGAGCAGCAGGAGAAGGAAACACTGGGGACGGTTTCGGCGGCGCAGTCGGGCTCGATCTACATCGCCATCGGCGTGCTTGCGGGCATCCTTCCGATCAGCTACATCATGATGCGCAGCGTGCAACGGCCGATCCGCCAACTCTCCGGCGCCATGCACGACGTGGTGAAGGGGACGGGGAACCTGCGTGCAAAGATCGATCTGGGCGGTGACAGATCCGAGATCGGGCAACTCGCGCAGAACTTCAACGGGTTCATCGGCTGTGTGAACGGGCTGGTTCTTGAGATCGAGAAGATGGCCGAGAACCTCAAGGGCAGTGCGGACCAGATCTCCGCCAGCGCAGAGGAAAGTCGGCGTGCGACGCAGCACCAGACCGAGAGCCTCAAGACCATGCTCGACGGCGTGGATCAGTTGAGCGGATCGGCGCAGAGCATCGCCGAGATTTCGAACCAGGCCACCAGCGAGGCCGAAAAGGCTGGCAAGGTTGCCGAGGAGGGCGACAAGGCCGTACACGAAAGCATCGAGGGGATGGGGCGGATCGACAGCACCGTCTCGCAGGGTGCCCAGAGCGTCAGCGACCTGGGCGAACGGAGCAAGCAGATCGGTCAGATCATCAGCGTGATCAACGACATCGCGGACCAGACGAACCTGCTGGCGCTCAACGCCGCGATCGAAGCGGCGCGTGCTGGCGAGCACGGGCGCGGGTTCGCGGTGGTTGCCGACGAAGTCCGCAAGCTGGCCGAGCGGACAACCTCCGCGACAAAGGAGGTCAGCGAATCCATCGGACAGATCCAGGCCATGACGGCCGAGAGCGTCAAGAGCATTCACGCGGGCACCGAAGAGGTCAAGCGTGGCATCGCCGCCGCTCAAGGCACGACGGAGAACCTCAAGCGCATCGTCGAGCAGGCTGGCGCAACCCGCCGCCTGATCGAGAACATCTCGCGCGGCGCGCAGGAGCAGGCGAAGCTGGGCGAGGGGATCCGCGACGGCGTGCGTCAGGTCAGCACCGCCGCGGAGGAACTCGAGCGGACCAGCGTGATGACGGCGCAGAACACCGCCGACCTGGCGCAGCGTTCGCGACAGCTCATGGACCTGGTTGCGCGGTTCCAGATCGATCGTGGAGAATCCGCCCCGCGAGTGGATCTGAAGCTCCCGATCACTTCGACGCTGGGAACCATCGTTGAAATCAACAAGCACGGAGCATGTGTGGAGATCAACCCCGTCACACCACTGACGAAGGGTCAGAAGAGTAAGATCGAGTTCACCGCGATGGGTCGGGTTTTCCGCGCCGAGGTCACCGTGCAGTGGACCAAGAAGGAGAACGGCAAGGACCGCGCGGGGCTGCAGTTCAAGACGCCGCTGGCCGAGTTCGACAACTCGAACACGCCTCAGCTCACCGCGACGTGATGACCGGATGTTCGCTGGGAGGAGATCAACAACAAAGCCCCCGACTGGTTGAACCTGTCGGGGGCTATTCGTTTATTCTTGCGGCGTTTGTATCTCAGGCGCGGACCATCAACGCGGTTTAGTGATGATGCCCGTGCCCATTGCTCGGCGCGTTCTTCGCCTGATCGATCGCCTTGCCGATGGACTCGGGCGTGGCGCACATGTGCATGTCCTCGTTCACCAGGCAGGCCGGTGCGCCTTCGCACAGGCCCAGACACTCCAGCTCGACGAGCGTGAACTGGCCGTCGTCGGTGGTCTCACCGACTTCGATGCCCAGCTTGTCCTTGCAGGCCTGGGTGATCTTCTTGTGATCGCAAACTTCGCAGGCGATGCTCCGGCAGACCGCGATGACGTTCGTGCCCTTGGGCTGAAGCCAGAACTCTTCGTAAAAGCTGGCGGTGTCCCAAGCCTCGGCCGGGGCGACATTCAGGAACGCAGCAACCTCTTCCAGCGCCTGCCAGGGGATCCAACCCCACTCGTGTTGTACCGCGTGCAGCGTGGGCAGCAGCGCCCCGCGCGGCGTCTCATACCGGGGAAGGATCGTTCGCGTCAGTTCGGCTTTCAGCGCCTCGGTCAGATAAGGCTCGCTGCGCCGAGGGATCTTCATGCCCGCTGAGTTCTTGGTGATCCAGGCCATCAGAATCTGATCCTTCCGTTATGCCGACCTGCCTGTGTACCGACCTGATCGTGCGTGCTTACGGGCGGTCCTTGGGCGTGTTCTTGTCCTTCTCGTGCTCTTTCGACGCCGGCGATTTGGTTGCGGGCTTCTTCGTGCTTCCGCCCTTGTCCTTCTCGCCGACCTTTGTTTCTCCCGGCTTGCCGGTGCTTGCATCGGGTTTAGGGGCCGATCCGAAGCCGAACTTCCCGGGGGAGAACGATACGCCGCCCTCCGGCGGGTGAACAGCCAGCGGCCCGGTCATCGATTCGCGTTGCACCGAGCCCTTGCTCGTCGCGGACGCTTCCTCATTGAGCCCCGAAGCGGGCAGAGCATCGACCTTCCCCCATCGCACGATCTGCACCGCGCTGGCGTTCGCGCCGCCCGCGGCCATTCCCGGCGCGAACAGCAGCACCGCGTCGGCGGTGTTGCTGAAACTGGTCTTGGTGCTCTGGCCTTTCATCGAGAAAACTCGGGCATTGCCGAACTTCGGGTTGCTCTCCGCCGCACGCCCGCTGTCGCCCGTCGGACCGGGGATCGTGGCCTTGTACCCGTTGAAGACCACCGCCACCTCGCCTGGCTGCAGGGTGCAATCGGGGAACGTGAAGCTCAGCGCGTTGCCCTTGCCCAGGGACTTGTCGACCAGCCGATAGCCGCGAAGGTTGATCGGCTTGTCGTGCGGGTTGACGAGTTCGACGAACTCATCGCCCGTCGCGTCGCGGGTGCCGTCCTGATTTGCATCGCCCGTGCTCCCCGTGGGCACCGCGAAGAGCACTTCGGTGATCAGCGGATGCGGATAGTCGACCAGGGGCTTGGCCCCCGACGGAGCAGCGCCGGCGGCACCCGCCGGGGCAGCACTCGGCGCCGCAGGTGTCGGCGGCTTGGCCGAACCCGGTTCGTCGGCTTGCGCAAACGCGAAGTTCCCGGCCGTCGCCAACAGCAGCAGCCCCAAGGCACACCCCGACCTGGCAGACGGCATCGCGATCAATCTCGTGCTCATCACGACATGGTACAGAGGTCGATGGAAATGCCCAACCGAAAAAAAGCCCCGGACCTTTCGATCCGGGGCTTCGTGATTCACTGATTCTCAGGTCTCAGGACTTCGGCTTCGGGTCTTCACCCTCGCCCCCCCCAGCCCTCGGCCCTGATCCCTCAACCCTTCTTCCCGCATCAGATGCAGGAGAGGAAGAGGTTGTTGAAGAACGCGTTGAAGTCACCTTCGTTGACGCCGTTGTTGGTGCAACCGGGCGCCTGGGAGAGCGGGGTGCCGTCGTCGCAGGCGATGTCGCAGGTGCCACCGATGGCGGCGGTACCCTGACCGGACTGGAAGAAGAAGCCCTCGGCGCTGAAGAAGGCGTTGAAGTCACCTTCGTTCGGGCCGGTGGTGCTGTTGGCGCACCCGGGGGCCGAAACGAGCGGGGTGCCGTCATCGCAGGCGATGTCGGCGGGGTTGCAGCCCGCGGTTGCACCGCCGGTGACGGTGAACTTGACGAACTTCACATCGAACGCGGAGGTCTTGGCCGTGACCACCGAAGAGGGGGTTCCGCCGCCGGGCCCGATGAGGAGGGTCAGATCGCTGGTGGCGGCGGTGGAGGTGTTCAGCACGACGCCGGGGAAGTCCTGCACGTTACCGACGCGGAAGTCGTCTTCGAGCGGTGAGGGCTGGTTGTTCTGGAGGTTGAAGTTGGAGATGGCGACGTAATACGTGCCGGGGGCGAGGGTCCTGGTCGAGCTGCCCTGCGCGATGGTGGCGCTTTCGTCGTCCTCGCCGAAGCCGGGGATGGGGTTGAGATTCTGGTCGTAGACCCAGAAGTCGGTGTCGGTGGTGGTGGAGCCGACGGTGGAAACTGTCACGTCACCAGCCGGGACGGAGATGCCCGACTCAACCGGGGTGACCACGGAGGAGCTGTAGTCCAGGCGATAGCGGGTGCTCGCGGCGGCGGCACCGGAGACGCGGACGAAGACCTTGCGGGCGTCGGCGCTGACGTCGTTGCCCAGGGTGTACCACTGAATGAACCGCGGCGGGGTGGTGGTGGTGCCCGTAGCGGTCAGAGCGGTGATATCGGTCCCCGCGTTGATGCCGGTGGTCGCCTGAGTGAGACCGCGGATGGTCACGGTGTGAGACGGGGTGTTGGAGGAGTACACGATGCGGTTGAGGATGATCTCACCCGCGGCCGGGGCCGTGCCCGCGACCTTGAAGTAGTCGAACTCACCCGCGGCGGTGCTGATGCTGTCGCCGCAGATCGTCTGACCGCTTGTCAGCGTGAGAGCCTGAGCGGTGGCCTTGGTGTTGTTGGGCTCAACTTCGCTCAGCCCGCCGGTGCAGTCGATCGGCACAACGGCGTTAAAGGTGCCGGTGGTGTAGCGAACCACAACATCACCGGTAACCCCGCCGTCGGCGAAGACGCTGAAGCCTTCGTACGCGCGGGTGAAGGGGGTGACTTCGGTGTCGCCGGTGTTGCTGACCGCGAGGTAGAAGTCACCCGCGGTGAGCGCGCCGTCGCGCCCGTTGTACACAGCGCCCGTGCCGACGGCCGGGCGGGTCGTCGCTGCGAAGCCGTAGGTCAACTGCGAGAGGAAGCCCGAGCCGTCGTCGTCATCGCGAGAAATCTCGGCGCCGGTGGTCCCGTTGTACAGCACCAGGAACGTGTCGTTGGTCGGGGCGAGGGTCGAGGTCTCGGTGTCGATGTCGAGGAAGCGCCCGTTGGAAGTGTTCACGCCGCCGGTGGGGATGGTGATCTTGATCCAGCGCACGCGCGTGGACGTGTCGATCGAAACCGTGTCGGTCACGGTGCTGAAGGGGCTGCCCACGGCGGGGAAGGAGATCGAGCGCGCCACATCCTCCGTCGGCGTGGGAAGGACCGTGGTGTTCAGCGTCAGGTTGATGTTGGACCAGGTTGCGGACGAGTCAGCGAAGGTCTGAAGGCTCGCGAAGAACAGCGGGTTGCCGCCTTGGTAGTTCACGTCGAAGTTGGAGATAACCTTCATGCCCGTCTGCGGATCGGCCGAGCCGATGGACGGGAAGAAGGTGCCCGGATCGCCGTGGAAGATGTTGCCCGTGCCGAAGACGCCGTTGATGTCCGCCGCGGTGCTCGTCAGGGCGGGCAACGACTCGTTCGAGAAAGCATTACCAACACCGGTGGTCCAGTCGATGAACAGCGAATAGCTGCGGTACGTCCCCGCGGGGATCGCCGCACCGTTCAGGTCGACCGTCTGGATCGTGTCCGTCACGTTGAGGTTCGGGATTGTGGGGCTGAACTGCGCCTGAGCGGCGGAGGCAGCAAAGCCGGTGGCGGCCAGAATCGAGGCGATCGAGAGCTTCTTCTTCATTCGTCAACTCCTCTGAAAAGTAAGAAAAGTGAAAACCGACCGGAAACACCACGGCCACCGGATCGAAACATCGAGCCGGACGACCGCTTTCGCGCGGATCAACGCCGCGCCCGCCAAGGCTGGAACCCCGCACTCCAAACACCCGTGAAGAACGTGCATCGACTGCGCACGCACATCCAACCGGGTGTTCGCCGTGGACTTTAAACGTACTACGAAGCTGATGTTCCGCCCATGCGACCAACCCGCTGGCGAACCCATGGAGAATCCAAGGAAGAACAGTGAACACAAGGGATACTCCCTAAGAACGGGGAACAACCCTTGAACTGGCTCATCCTTCTTGGATGAATGTCTGACGAAGAGCGAACACCCGAGAACCTCATGCGAAGAGCCCGGGTTCATCAATGAAAAAACCCCGGACCTCTCGGCCCGGGGTTTCGTGCTTTCTCAGTTTTCAGGATTCAGGTCGCTGGCTTCAGGTCTTCACCCTCCCCCCCAGCCCTCGGCCCTATCCCCTCAACCCTTCTTCCCGCATCAGACGCAGGGGAGGAAGAGGTTGTTGAAGAAGCAGTTGTAGTCGCCTTCGTTCACGCCGCCGTTGCTGCCCAGCGGGGTGCCGAAGGGCGGGTTGGCGGTGCCCTGGTCGTCGGCGATGTCGCAGAACATGCCGACCGCGGCGTTGCCCATAGCGGACTGAGCGAAGAAGCCACCGGCGGAGAAGAACGCGTTGAAGTCACCCTCGTTCACGTTGTTATTCGGGACGTTGGGGGGACCGGGCAGCGGGTTGCCCTGATCGTCGGCGATGTCGGCGGGGTTGCACCGCGCGGGGCCGGGCGTTCCGACCACGAGCTTCGCAAACACCACCTCGTTCGCCTCGCTGGCCGACAGGGCCACCGAACGCGGTCCGGCGGTGTCGGTGATCTGGACACTCAGGTTCAACGGCGGGGTGTACGTCACCAACGACTGGCAGACCACGCTGGTGAAGTCGGTCACGCTCCCGGTGCGGAAGTCATCGTCCGCCGGTGAGCCCAGGTTGTTCGCCAGGTTGTAGCGCGAGATGGCCAGGTAGTACGTGCCATCGGTGAAGGTGCGGGTCAGCGTCGAGCCCAGTGAAGTTGAACCGAACGCGTCGTCATTGCCCCAGTCGACGATGGGGTTGAAGTTCGAGTCGTAGATCCACAGATCGGTGTCGGTCTGGGCGCCGCCGGTCTGGCCGACGGAGGTGATGGTGATCGAGCCGGGGGTCAGCGGCGAGCCGCCGATGTCCACCGGGGTGATCGTCGTTGTGGCGAGGGTCAGGAAGTACGGATCGATGCTGGCCGCGTTGCCGAGCACGCGGACGTACATCGAGCGGTCGTCGGGGTTCGCGTTGGAACCCAGCCCGTACCACTGGACGAACTGGTCAGTGGTGGAGCTGGCACGAAGCTCAGTTTCGGTGGTGGTCGGCACGCCGGCGGTCTGTGTCAGCCCGCGCAGGCTCACCACGTGACCGAGGGTGTTGCTGGTGAGGTTCAAGCGGTAGCGGGTGATGCCCGGAGCGGTCGCGGTCTTGACCTTGAAGTAGTCGCTCTCGCCGACGGCGCTGCCGCAGATCGATTGACCGGCCGCGAGCGTGATGGCGTTCGCGGCGGCCTTGTTGTCGTTGGGCTCAGCCTCGGGGGAGTTGCAGGTCGGCGGCGGCGGCGCGACCAGGAGCTGGAACTGATAGGTCGTTTCGGCTGCGCCGAGCACGCCGGTGCCCTTGCGCCCGATCATGAAGAAGTAGCGTGTGCCGGCGGTCATCGGGACCGTCACGCGGGCGCGACCGGTGCCGTTGTCGTTGCAGGCGACGCTCGTGAACGTCCCGTTGCACGGATCGGCCGGGTTGCTGGAGGTGTACACCCCGATGATGGTGTCGGGCACGTTCGTGGCGCCGGCTTCACCCGAGGTGGTCGAGATGATGTAGTTGTCGCTGGCCGAGGGCTGGAAGCTGTACCAGGCCGTGTAACCAACCGCGGTTGTCCCGTTGCAGGTGAACGCGGGCTCGGCGGCGGTCGTGCCCGCGCCGGTCATGATCAGCGGGGTGGAGGTGAAGGGCAGCGCGAACCCGGGCTGTGCGTTGACGTTGATCGCGCCGGCGCAGTTGTCGTTGCTCGGGGGTGTGGGCGGGGCGACGAAGTCGACGAATGCGAACTGGAAGTTGGACTCGCCGGCCGCGGGGGCACCCGTGCCGTACTTCGCGCCCATGATGTAGTAGTCAGTCCCCGCGTTCAGGCGGAGCTTCAGGTCGGTACGGAGGGTTGTGCAGCGGAAGTCGCCGTCGTCGTTGCAGCCGACCTGCGTCAGCCCGCCGCAGGCACCGCTGAAGACCGCGAGATAGGTGTCGGGGATGTTGCAGCCCGGCACATCGGCGGCGCAGGTGCTCAGGGTGTAATCGCCCGTCTGCGCGGGGGTGAACTTCCACCAGATTGTCCGGCTGATGTTGTCGGTGCAGGTGGCCATCACCGGCTCGTTGACACGCGTGGCGTTGGTGATGTCAACCACGGCCGAGACGTAGCTGTTGGTGGTCGTGGCGGGAATGACAATCGCGTTCGAGCAATCATCGTTTGCGGCACCCACCGGCGCGGTGAACTCCGCGAGGTTGAACGAGATCGCCGACTCGCCCAGAGGCAGAGAGGCATCCGTCCCGGCGCGGCCCAGAACAATGAAGTACTGCGTCCCCGCGCTCAGCGTCGCGGTCAGGTTCGCACGCGCGCCGCAGGCGGAATCGTTGTTGCAGCCCACGGCCGTGTAGTTCACCCCGTCAAAGGTGTACACGCCCGCGACGGTGTCGGCAACCGTGGTCCCCGGCGCGTCGGCTGAGCAGGTGCTGATGGTGTATTGCCCCGAGGTCGTCGGGGTGAAGGTGTACCAGATCGTCCGGCGCACGTTGGTCACGCAGGCGAAGGGCGGGTCACCCGCGGGGTCGTTGCTCGCGCCGCCAACGTCGATCGGGGGGCTGGTGTAGGGAATCGAGGCGATGTTCACCGCGTTGGCGGCGGCGTCGTTGGTGGGCGGTGCGGGCGGGGGCGTCGCGCCGCCGAGCGTCACCTGAACGTTCGCCCACGAGCCGGTGGAACCCGGGAAGGTGTGGCGATACGCGAACCAGAGCGGTGCCGCGCCGGGGTAGTTCGTGTCGAGGTTCGCCGCGGGCCAATCGAGCAGGATCGCGGCCGAGTTGCCGGTGGCGTTGGGGGCCGAGCCGCGGTTGGCGTAGACGGTCCCGTTGAGGGTGAACCCGTCGACGACCTGCGTGTCGGTCAGGGCCCAAACCGCGTCAGAGTCCGCGGAGTTGATGTTGCCCGGGGTGAAGTTGAAGCGCACGCGTGAGGTGGTGTACGTCGCCGCGGGGATCGACGCGCCGTTCAGCGTCACGCTGTTCCACTCGGTGGTGGAGATGTTGACGTTGAAGTTCGGCGCGGTGTATTGCGCCGACGCCGAGGCCGCCAAGCCGCAGAGCGCCGTCATCGCCAACAGAGTCTTTCGAGTCGATGTCTTGAACATGTGCTTTCCTTGCAGAAAGGAAACCCCGACGGCACTCGACGCAACGCGCGCCAAGACCTGGCCTCCACGGGGAGGCACCCCATCACGGCTGGAACCCCGTTGCTGGGAACCACGATGAGGGAGAACCCGCAAAAAACCGGGTATCACCAGGAACAAGAGTAAAAGAATCGTCCCGTAACGCAAGGGGCTTTCCGCAAAGGTCGGTATTTTTACAATGATGCGGAGGGCAGGGTGGGTATTTCTACTCAGAAACAAGGAACAACGGATCCCTCGAATCGGGGTTTCAGTATCTCGAAGGAATGAAAAAAACCCCGCCGATGGATTGGCGGGGTGGCGGGGGTGATTGGGGAAAGACTGGACTTCGGGTGACAGGTCCGCGTTCCAGCGGCGTTCAGAGTTGTTCCCGCGGGCAGATTATGGGACGCTCGGTCGGCTGCGAGCGGGTGAATCAGAGGCAACCGAGGAAGAGGAAGTTGAAGAAGCAGTTGTAGTCGCCTTCGTTCACGCCGTTGTTGGTGTTGCCCACACCGAAGGGGGGCAGGGGGTTGCCGGCGTCGTCGGCGATGTCGCAGCTTGCACCGATGGCGGCGGGTCCGAGGCCGGCCTGGAAGAAGAAGCCGTCGGCGGCGAAGAAGGCGTTGTAGTCGCCTTCGTTCACGCCGTTGTTTGTGCAGGAGGGAGCGTCGATGAGCGCGACGCCGTCGTCACAGCCGATGTCCGCGGGTGAGCAGCGGTAGTCGAAGGCGACGAACTGCCCGCCGATGGCCACATCAAGGTTGATCCAGCCGATGTTTTCACCCCATGCGTATCCACGGAGGCGTTTTTCGGCGGAATCAAAGGTGGGCTGCTGATTGGCGGGGAGCGTGGGGAGGGTGAAGTTGATCCACCCGATGTTCTCGCCCCAGGCGAGCCCGGTGACTTTGTCGGTGACGGGGTCGTAGTTGACGCCGAAGTCGGCCCCGGTGGTGTTGGCATACGCGGTGCCATTGACGGGGGTGCCGTCGCCGAAGTTGATCCAGCCGACATTTTCACCCCAGGCGAAGCCGGAGAAGAAGTTGCCGAGGTTTTTGTTGAACCGCACGCCCTGCGTGGCGCCGTTGGCATCGCGGAAGTTGATCCAGCCGATGTTCTCACCCCAGGCGAACTTGTTCGCGGCGTTGACGTTGCTCTGAGCAAGAACGGAGCTGCCGCTCATCAGGCAACCGGCAGCGACGGCGAGGAGTGAAAGGCGATTCGTCGAGAGCTTCATGGCAAAATCCTATCATGAATGGGAAAAACGGCGAGAAAAAACCCGGGAAAACGCATACCTCGGCGGCGGTTTCTTGCAACCCATCGCCCCTCGAACGTGGTGAAGAGCTCCACCAGCGTACCAGCACAATGCGAGATTGCTGTGCCGAGGGTCAAAGAATCTCTTCCTGCCCCGATCAGTTCGTGTAGTTCGCGTTCGGATCGGTACTCGTCAGGGTGCTGGCGGCGGAACCGCCCGAGACTGTGGGGGCTGCGCCGATCAATTTCAGGTCGATGATCGGGCCGAAGCGCTTGCCGGCGGCGATCGTCCACGCGGAGGTGGTCACGGCGCTGGGCAGGCAGACTGAGTTGCGGCTGATCAGTGAACTCGTGCCCTGCTCCTGCACCCCGCGCGTGCTTTCCGAGATGGCGTTGCCCTCAACCCGGCACGAACTGCCCGCGACGTTGATCGCGTACGTGCCGGCGTTCAGGCCCGCGTTGACCACCAGGTTTTTGGGTATCAGGCAAATGTTCGCGGCCTTGATGCCGTCGGCGGTGCACGCGGAGACGGAGTTGCCCTCGACCAGGGTGTCGTCAACAACCTCGATGCCGATGGTGCTGTTGCTGGTGACGGCGTTCTGTCGCACGACGGAGCCCGAGTTGGCGAAGATCCCCCCGTCGGTGTTCTCTACGACGCTGCACCCGGTGAAGACGGCTGAAAGACCGACGAAGATCCCGTTGCTGCCGTTGTTCGGGGCGATGCAGTTGATCACCACCCCGCCGCGGGAGCTGCCGATCTGAAACCCTGCGCCGGAGTTGGCGATGGCCGAGCAGTTCACCACGCTCGATTCGTTGGGGACGTAGATCCCGTACGCGCCGTTGCTGCTGGCGATGCTGTGGCCGTTCAGGTCGATGGTGACGTCCGACGAGGCGATCGTGATGCCCGACTTGCTCGAAGGAACGCTCAGGTTGCCCGTGAGGTGGTACGACCCGGGCTGGCTGATGCGGTGAGCCGCGGCGTTGACGCCCGGGGCGCTGGCGCAGGGCGAAGCGGTGAAGTCATTGATGGGGATGCGGGCTTCGCCGGGCTCGATCAGCGCATCGATCTCGGTCAGCTTGGTGTAGATCTCATGGGTCGTCTTGCCGCTGGAGGCGGGTGCGCCGGCGGGGGGTACAAGCGGGCCGATGGTTGCCAACGTGACCGCGGTCGCGGCACACGCCATCGCCAACGCGCACGAAAACGAGGTCTTCATCGCCGGGCCTTTCACGGTCACACGTCGAACTTCCAACCGCTTCATGGGAACGTCAACGCTCAATGCGACGAATCGCGTTCGAGCAGCGAACGAATCAGCACAGGCGTGTTGATGTGCGAGCTGGGCGTCGTCGTGCACCGACCGACTGTGTTGGTTCGTTCGTTCTTCGGAGTCGCCCGCCGCCACCAGCGCACCGAGCAGTTCGAGCCTCAACCCGGGTCAAGCAGCGGCAATCAGACGACCGATCGGCGGGTTCTCGGATCGGTCTACTTGCACCGAGCAATGCGAATAATCCGTTCAAAAACCGTACACGTATGGCATGTATTGGGATACCACTTACACTCCACTGGGTCTCGATTGAGCGGGGGAGGGAGGGCTTGCTGCCGTGTTCGCGTTCAAAGAAGGAAGATGGATACGCCCGCACGACATGAAGTGACCCAGTTGCTCAACGCCGCCGCGGGTGGTGACTCGCGCGCCGCGGAGGAACTGCTCCCGCTGGTCTATCAGGAGCTGCGCAAGCTCGCCCACGCGCGCATGGCCCACGAGCCCGCCGGGCAAACCCTTCAGCCCACCGCCTTGGTCCACGAGGCGTATCTGCGTCTGCTGGGCTCAGCGGACGTGAAGTGGGACGGGCGCGGGCATTTCTTCGGTGCCGCCGCCCGCGCCATGCGGCGCATCCTTGTCGAGCGGGCCCGCTCGCGCAACCGCATCAAGCGTGGAGGCGACCGCAAGCGCGTGGAGTTCGGCGAGCAGCTCGACGTCGTCAGCGCCGACAGCGAACAGTCCGACGAACAGCTCGTCGCGCTCGACTCGGTCCTGGAGAAGCTCGAGGCCTATGACCGGCGCAAGTGCGATGTGGTGATGCTGCGCTACTTCGCGGGGTTGTCCATCGAAGAAACGGCCGCGAGCTTGGGCCTTTCGCCCGCGACGGTGAAGAACGAGTGGGCCTTTGCGCGGGCGTGGCTTCACCGCGAGATCGGCTCGATGGCCAACGAGAGCCGGGGCGGAGCGCTGCGGTGACACCGGAACGTCAGCGTCTGGTCGAGGAGATCTTTCTCAGCGCGCTGGAGGTCAAGCCCGACCAGCGCCAGACGCTGCTGAACGAGCGCTGCGGGTCGGACCTTTCGCTACGCGACGAGGTGCTGGGGCTTCTGAAGTGTCACGACGGCCCGCCGGGCGTGCTCGATCAGCCCGCGCCCGTCGGGCAGAGCCTGCTGATGGGCCTGCGCTCGCTGACCGAGACCGAGCCGGTGACGATCCCGCCTTCCGGTCGCATCGGGCACTACCGCATCACCGGGGTTCTGGGTGCCGGCGGCATGGGCGCGGTGTACATCGGCGAACAAGACCGCCCGCGCCGCACCGTGGCGCTGAAGGTCATCCGTCCCGGGTACGCCTCGCGACAGCTCCTGCGCCGAATGGAGCTTGAGGCCGACCTGCTCGGTCGACTGCAACACCCCGGCATCGCGCAGATCTACGAGGCGGGCACGGCCGACTACGGCAACGGCCCGCAGCCCTACTTCGCCATGGAGCTCGTCTCGGGCCCGCCCATCAACAAGCACAGCGATGAGCGCGGCCTGAGCACCAGCGAGCGCCTGCGACTGATGCTCCAGGTCTGCGCCGCGGTGGAACACGCCCACCAGCGCGGGGTCATTCACCGCGACCTGAAGCCCGGCAACATCCTCGTTGACAGCTCCGGGCAGGCGAAAGTGCTCGACTTCGGCGTCGCCCGCGCCACCGATTCCGACCTCTACGCAACCACGCTGCAGACCAGCGTCGGGCAGCTCGTCGGCACGCTGCCTTATATGAGCCCCGAGCAGGTCTCGGGCAAGCCCGATCAGATCGACACCCGTACCGACGTGTACGCGCTGGGCGTGGTGATGTACGAGCTGCTGACGGGCAAGCTGCCGCACGATCTCGCCGACCGGTCGATCCCCGAGGCCGCCCGCGTCATCCGCGACGAAGCCCCGCGCCGGCTCAGCACCATCAACCGCAACCTCCGCGGCGACGTGGAGACCATCATCAACAAGGCGATGGAGAAGGACAAGGCCAGGCGCTATCAGTCCGCCGCCGCCCTCGCCGAAGATATCCGCAGGTATCTCGCCGGCGAGCCGATCGTCGCCAAGCGTGACTCGGCGTTCTATGTCCTTGGCAAGCAGATCCGTCGTCACCGCGTCGCGAGTCTGCTGGCCCTCTCGCTGCTGGCGGGCCTGGTCTTCTTTGCGCTCTATGCCTGGCAGCAGGCTTTGCAGTACCGCAACCTCGCCGACAGCGAATCGCTGGCGAAGCAGGCGGAAAAATCCGCCCGCGAGAGCGCCGAGAGCCAGCGCCGACAGGCCGACGAACAGCGTCAGCGCGTCGGCGAGCTGAATACGCAGCTCACCGAGCGGCTGGACGCGAGCATCATCGAGCGCGGACGGCTGGAGGCCATCGCGGGCAACGGCGCGGTCGCCGAAAGCATGCTCTGGCCTCAGCTTGCGCGCAACCCCGCTTCAACCCAGGCGTGGTGGGCGCTCTGGGAGCTCTACTCGCGCTTCCCCTCGCGCTGGATGGTCGGGGTGCAGCCCGGGCTGGTGGCGATGGATGTCAGCCCTTCACAGCGGCTCATCGCCTCGATTGGACGCCGCGGCGAGTTGGTCCTCTGCTCCACCGAAGACGGATCGATCATCACCACCAGCGAGCCTCACACCGCCAACGGCCGCAGCGTTCAGGGTTATGCGGTGGTCTTCACCTCGCCCACTACGCTCGCTTCGTCCTACGGCGACGGCACGGTGCTGCTGTGGGAAGTCGCCGGCAAGCGCCTGGTCCGCGCCGGGTCGATCAAGGCCAGCGAGCGCGGGATCACCAGCTTGGCCGTCTCGCCCTCGGGGCGCACGCTCGCCACCAGCGGGACAGACCTGCAGACGCGCCTGTGGAACCTCGACACCGGCGCGATGATCGCCCAGTGGAACGCCCACGCGCTGCCGCTCTTCTCGATGTGCTTCAGCCCGGACGGGCAAACCCTTGCAACCGCGGCGGCGGATCAGACCTTTGCGCTGTGGCGCACGACCGACGGCACGCTGACCAAGCGTTCCGACGCCGTCGGTCAGCCCGTCACTGTTGTGTGCTTCAGCCCCGACGGCTCACAGATCGCCGTCACCGGGCAAGCCCGCGTGGTGGACATCTTCCGCACCGCGGACCTGAAACACATCGCCGCTCACAAACTCTCCAAGGGCGACCCGCGCACGATGTTCTACTCCCCGGATTCCTCGCTGCTCTACATCGCCAGCACCATGTCCCTCCGCGTGATCGATCTGCAATCGCCCGCGAACTCTTTGGACCGCGGCTTCGGGTACGCACGCATGCTCAAAATCGCACCGGGTTACAACCCCGGTGAGGTCATCTCCCTTCAGGACGACGGCAGTCTGCGTCTGTGGAACACCGCCTTGTCGCATGTCACCGTCGCCGCTCCTCACTCAAGCTGGATCTTCTCCGTCGATGTGAGCCCCGACGCACGCCGCGCGATGACCTCCAGCGCCGACGGCCGCGTGCTGCTGCTCGATCACGCCAGCGCCGAACGCATCTCCTCATTCACGCTCCCGACCATCCCCGGACGCGCCCCAACCCGCTCGCGTGCGTGCGCGTTCAGCCCCGACGGCACCCTCGCCGCCGCCGGTTTCGCCGACGGAACCGTCCACCTGCTCAACCCCCTGAGCCTCGAACAGATCGCCACGCTCAGCCTCGAACGCGCCGGCGAGGTCTACGGCCTGGCCTTCAGCCCCGATTCGTCCACGCTCGCCTCCGTCCACTTCGACCGACGCATCCGCCTCTGGAACCTCAAGACCCGAAAGCTCATCACCGAACTGTCCGGCTTCGACGGCTACCCGCGCTCCGCCGCCTTCAGCCCCGACGGAAAAACCCTCTATACCGGCGGCGGCCGCAACGGCATCGTCATCTTCGACACCTCAACCTGGGAACGCGCGGGCCTGATGGAAACTTCCGCCGAGCCGTGGGCCGTCACCGTCAGCCCCGACGGCTCGATGGTCGCCGCGGGCACCTTCTCCGCATACGTCGAGATCTTCGACGCCAAAACCAAGACGCGTCGCGGCGGACAATCCGGACACCAGATTGTCGTCGCCGGTCTCGCCTTCACCCGCGATTCGTCGTTGCTGATCTCGGGCGGCGACGACGGCGGCGTGCGCGTCTGGGACCCAACCACCGGGACGCTGCTGCTGGGCTTTGAGCTGGGCAAGGGCGAGGTGCCGTGCGTCGCCAACTCACCCGACGGGCGGACGGTCTTCGCGGGGTGTCAGGCCGGGGCGCTGGTTCGACTGAACCTCCGCGCGTACGACGTGTCGATCGCCGACAACGCGGAGCTTGCAGTCCGCAGGCACATCCCCGCGCTCGAAGCCGACCCGATCGTGCGCCGATTGAAGAAGGACGCCCAGCGCCCAACGCTCCGCCTTGGTCCAAACGAACCGAACCCGGAAGCCGATCCCAAGGGCGATCAAAGCCGCAAGTGAGTGCGCGTTGAGACGGACCGGGTGAAATCCCGATCGTCGGTGAGCCCTTCATCATGTGGATGGCATGGGTTCAAGCGGTTGGTGGGGTGTGGATGGTTTTTGTTTGGATGCAAAACCGGGTCCTCGGGGGGCTTGTCGGTTGACCGTCGATGGGCGGGGGGTATCATCCCCTCCCCTGCGGGCACTCCGCGGCGGGCTGTCATTGCGTTCGGAGTTCGCGGCCTGAAAGCCCCGCGAGCACCCGGGCACCGCGGCAGGACAACGAGTTCACCGCCGCTGTAGCTCAGTGGTAGAGCGCATCCTTGGTAAGGCTGAGGTCATGGGTTCAAATCCCATCAGCGGCTTTCCCTGATTTGGTCGAAGGCAGGATGCCTTCGGCAAAGCAGGTCGTCTTCGCGAATCCCGTAGCGGGCACGGTTCAGGAACGCCGTACCGCATCTGAACCGCTTTTTCGGAGCTTTTCTCATGGCCAAGGGCACATTCACGCGTACCAAGCCGCACGTCAACGTTGGCACCATCGGTCACATTGACCACGGCAAGTCGACCCTCACCGCCGCCCTGTCGGCCCGCTCGGCCGTCAAGAACGGTCAGACCCCCAAGACCTACGCCGAAATCACCAAGGGTGGTACGGTCCGTGACGCGAACAAGACCGTCACGATCGCTTCGTCGCACACCGAGTACGAGACCACCAAGCGTCACTACGCCCACGTCGACTGCCCGGGCCACGCCGACTTCGTCAAGAACATGATCACCGGCGCCGCCCAGATGGACGGCGCGATCCTCGTCGTCTCCGCCGCCGACGGCCCCATGCCGCAGACCCGCGAGCACGTTCTGCTCGCCCGTCAGGTCGGTGTTCCCTACATCGTCGTCTTCCTGAACAAGGTCGACCTCGTCGACGACCCCGAGCTTCTCGAGCTCGTCGAGGCCGAAATCCGCGATCTGCTGAACAAGTACAACTTCCCCGGCGACAAGACCCCGATCATCCGCGGGCAGAGCAAGCTCGCGCTCGAGAACCCGAAGGACGACAAGGCCTGCAAGCCGATCGACGATCTCTTCGACGCGATCGATAGCTGGATCCCCGAGCCGACCCGCGAGGTCGACAAGCCCTTCCTCATGGCCGTCGAAGACGTCTTCTCGATCAAGGGCCGCGGTACCGTCGCCACCGGTCGTATCGACCGCGGCGTGGTGAAGGTCGGTGACGCGGTTGAGATCGTCGGCCTCCGCAAGGAAGGCAAGACCTCGACCATCACCGGCGTGGAAATGTTCCAGAAGACCCTCGACAGCGGTCAGGCCGGCGACAACGTCGGTGCGCTGCTCCGCGGCGTTGAAAAGGACGACATCGAGCGTGGGCAGGTCATCTGCAAGCCCGGCTCGATCAAGTGCTACACCAAGTTCAAGGGCGAGGTCTACGTCCTGTCCAAGGACGAAGGCGGCCGCACCACCCCGTTCTTCAGCGGGTACAAGCCCCAGTTCTACTTCCGCACCACCGACGTCACGGGCTCGGTCAAGCTCCCCGCTGGCGTTGAGATGTGCATGCCCGGCGACAACGTGACCCTCGAGGTCGACCTGGGCGACAAGCCCGTCGCCATGGAGAAGGGTCTCCGCTTCGCCGTCCGTGAAGGTGGCCGCACCGTCGGTTCGGGCGTCGTCACCGAGATCATCGGCTGAGATGCCGGTTCGGTCGGTCGAAGGTTTGGTTTGAGTTGAGTTTCAATCAGTAGGCACGCCGATCGGCGGGATGGACGGGCAAAGGCCCTGAAGACCGCGACCTGAGATCGAAACCTACGATCAAGCACTTCACCGGCCCGTCGGGTACCCCCCGACGGGCCGGCTTTTCGGAACGGTTGTCTCGCTTTTTCAGTCCCTTTTCCGCTCGTTGGTCTTCGCGGCGCAAACAACCGCAGCGACCACGGCTCGATCGAGAGGTTTATCATGGCGAAAGGCAAGTCCCAGGCTCGTGAGTTCGTTTGGCTCCAGTGCTCCGAGACCGGCGATCTGAACTACCGCACCGAGATCAACGTCAAGGGCGGCATCGCCGAGAAGCTCAAGGAAGGCTTCAAGAAGTACTCCCCGCGTCTGCGCAAGCACACGCTGCACAAGATCAAGCGGAAGTAATGAACAGGGCCGAGGTGTCAGGGCCGAGGGATCAGTTCGAGCTGCACCATGCATCTCACTCATCCCTCGGCCCTCGGCCCTCACCCCTTGTTTCGTACGCCGGTAGCTCAACTGGTAGAGCAGCGGATTCCAAATCCGCAGGTTGCGGGTTCAAGTCCCTCCCGGCGTGCTTCGGTTTCATCGTTCGGTTCGGTTGATCGGCCAACCGCCGCTCAACTGAACGAACGCGTCGTTCCGCCGTCGGTCGTTCAGTGCGCCGGGTGACGAACCCTCGCATCGACACGACCCGGGTGTGAACGACGGCCTTTCCCGCGGCCTTCACGCCGCCGTTCGTTTCTTTCTCACCTTGCTGGTTCCGCCCGATCCGCTCGCCAAACACCCCTCGGCAGCACACCACCATGGCATTCTCGATCTACAAGTCCGGTCAGGGTTACTGGGTCCGCGTGATGACGGCGACGCTCATCGGCGTCGCGTCGGTCGCCTTCGCCGCATGGGGCGCATCGCAGGCCCGCGCCATCGTCGCGCAGCTCCCCAAGACCGCCGCCGTGCTCGATATCAAGGGCGCCAAGATGGACGTGCCCGTCAACACCGCCGTCACGCTCATGGGCCCCGCGGGCAATGACGGCGTTCGTCCGGAGATCGGCACCGCCGTGATGATCGAGCCCCTGACCAAGGGTGCAACCAGCGACACCACCGGGCGCACCCGCATCGAGAAGATGGCCCTGGGCGAGGGGAAGAACATCACCATGCTCGAAGCCCTCCGCGACGCGGGCGGGCAGGAGTTCGTGCTGGTGACCGGTCGCTCCGCCCAACCGCCGGTGCAGGAAGCCATCGTCAGCGCCATCGTGGCGGCGGTCTTCATCGTCATCGGCACGATCCTGGCCTACTGGCTCACGGCGATGCGCCCGCGCACCGTCGACTTCCTCATCTCTACCGACTTCGAGATGAAACGCGTCAACTGGTCCACCCGGCGCGAGATCGTCGGGTCCACAATCGTGGTGATCTGTGCGTGCTTCCTGCTGGCGGCGGTGCTCTTCGCCTTTGATTTCTCGTTCCAAACCGTCTTCCGCTCGATCAACCTGCTGCAGCTCGGTTGAGCGCAGCCGCGGGCGACCGCGGCTGAGTGTTGACGGTTTGCTTCCTGACGTTCCTGTTCTTTGTCTGACTTTCAGCCACTTGTTTCACACCCACCATCGGCGAGCCGACCATGTCGAACCAGCACGAGAAGCACGACGAGACCGCCACGACGACCGCCGCCGCCGCACCCGCGGGGGATAAGCCGCTCACCGCGGCGGAGTCCATCGCCGCCAACGCGTACATCTCTTCCGCCGAGCCGATGACGCGCTCGGGGATGAACTGGTTCGTTCTGCGCGTGGCGAGCAACAAGGAAACCTCCGTCCGCGACACGCTGCTCCGCAAGGTGCAGATTGAGCACATGACGCACCTGGTCGGGCGCATCCTCGTCCCCACCGAGAAGAAGAAGACGATCAAGGGCGGCAAGCAGAAGGTCACCGAAGAGAAGCTCTACCCCGGGTATGTGTTCGTCGAAATGAAGCTCGAAGACGACGGGCGCATCCCGCAGGACGTTTTCTTCCTGATCAAGGAAACCACGGGCGTGGGCGACTTCGTCGGGACCAAGGGCCGCCCGACGCCGATGAAGCAGCACGAGATCGAGAAGATGCAGCTGGCCTCGATGAAGGTCGAGGACATGCCGCAGATCAAGCTGGTCTTCGAGAAGGGCGAGGCCGTCACGATCAAGGAAGGCCCGTTCCAGGGGTACGAAGGCACGGTGGACGAGCTGCTGCCGGAGAAGGGCCTGGTCCGCGTGCTGGTGACGATCTTCGGTCGTCAGGCGCCGGTGGAGCTGGAAGAGTGGCAGATCGCCAAGGCCGACGAAACGGTCTGAGTCGATCGACGACGGACAAACACACATGTCTTTGGTGGCACGGCTCTCCAGAGCCGTGCTGTCTTTTTGACTCGATCTCGATCGACCGCCAGAAGACCGAATCAGAACGTCAGCGCCGCGGTAGTCGAGGACTTCGAGCGATCACTCCAGCGTCGGCGCAGCTCCACGGCGAGTTTCGCTTTGGCCCGCTCCGCACGCGTGCGGATCGTCTCGTCGCCGCCCGCATCGCTCACCAGCACCAAGTCCACCGCGTTGATCAGCTCGGTGATCCCTTCGCCGCTGTACGCCGCTCCGCGCTCGCACGCCCACAGACCCGCGTGGATCTCGCGAGCGTGCTGCGACGCGAGCAGGCAGAGGACCGTCTCGCGGCCCAGTGCGTGCAGGGTCTGATCGCCGCGTGTACGGCCGACGATCAGCAGCCCCAGCGCGGCGGCGGAGCGTGCGCGGTGGTTGGTTTCGCGCTGGCAGACCTCGCGGAGCGTTGAAAGCGGCGTGTTCGCGTCGGCGTTGGCGTCAGCGTCGGCGCTGAGCCCGCGCCGCGCCAGGCGCGTGATGGACTCCACCGCGGAAGCGCGCACGCGGGCCTCGGGGTCGCGCGTTGCCAGGTTGATCAGCACGCGGGTTTGCAGATCGATATCCACCGCGGGACCGACAAGGCGTCCCGCGGCGATCGCCGCCGCCGCCCGCGAGCGGCTGGTGCGCTCCAGCGCCGATTCACTCGGCTCGTCCAGCCCGCCGGAAAGAAAGGCCAGCAGTTCGCCCGCGTGCCTGAGCACGCGACCGGTGCGGAGAGATTCGATGATGCGGGCGGCGTCGGTCTGCGGCTCGCCGACGATCAGGCGCTCGATCGGCTCGGGGGTGCTCCGGGTGCGTCTGCGGGCGCGCCGCTCGATCTGCGAATCGGACTCGGCGGCGGCGAGTCTTGCCAGCACCGCGCGGGCCAGGTCGCGCTCGCTGATGTTGGAACTTCGCAGGAGCGTCATCGCCAGCGCGGTGCGCTGATCGCTGGGCAGTGACTCGCTGCGCGTGGTTGCCAGCAGGGCCAGGGCCGCGTGACGCCCGACGCGCGGGTGCGGGTCGAAGACAAAGTCGCGCACGCACGAAGGCTCGGGCCTGCTGCGTGTGCACGCGGTGCAGGCAAGCAAACGCACCAGCGGGCACGGATCGGTCAAGCGCTGCGCCAGGGCTTCCTCGCGGAGTGGGTCGCTGACGATCAAGCCGCTGCGCTGAACCCAGCGCACCGCGCCGCTGCGGCTGTGCGCCGGCAGTTGATCGATGACGGAGAGATCACGCTCGTGGGCCGAGAGTCGCTGGGCCTGCGCATGGGTTGTGCGCTGGGCGTTCGCGGCGGCATCACTGCGCGTCAACGCCGCCCGGCGCGGGTTCAGCAGCAGGAACGAGCGGTCCATACGCCAGGCGACCGAATCGCCGGGCAGCGGTGCGCGGAGCCGTTCGGCGCACGCGCCGCTGAGGGTCGGTTCGACGATCAGCCGCCACGCCGCGGCACCGACAACGGGCTCGCCCCCGCGCCGCAGAATCCCGCGGAGCATCATCACCGCGGGGTGGTCGGGCTCGCTGAGCCAGGTCATGTTCGGGCGCTCGGCACGCCACGCCGCGGGCTGAAGGGCCGCCATGCGGACCAGCGCGCTGATCACCCCGGCGCAGCGGTGAACGTCCGCCGCCTCCGCCGATCGAGCGAGCGCCGCCAGCACGTTCCGACGGCCGGTGTCGTCGAGATGCGCAGAGCGCGACAAGGAATCGAGGACCGACTCCGCGCAGCGACGGTCGGTCTCGGTCGAGGCCGGATCACACAAGATCGAAGCCACGGCATCCGCCAGCTCGGTCACGGGGCGATCCGCCACCGCGAGCAAGGCCCCGGCCCGAAGGTGCGAAGGCCCCTCACGGAGCCCCCGCTCAACAACGCCCCGAATGTGCTCGCCCCCCAGCGACCATGCAATGGAACGGGCGTCGTCGGACATCACCCCCCAGCGTGAGACGATTCGCACCAGCGACGCCGGCTCGCGCTGGCGGTGCAGAAACCCCAGCTGCACGCCCAGAACGCTCGGCGGCTGAAGTTCGCCGGCAAGCTGATCGATCAGCCCGGCGTCGATCTCGCGCGAGGGGTGCTCGTCGGACAATGGAGAAAAATCAGCCTCAGAGGCGGTCTTTGCTGCCCCGCCGGGCACGCCGGACCGCCCGGTCGATTCTCGCTCCGCGTGCGCCGGCGGCGCTTCCGCACCGCCTGGACGCAACCGCGATGTCGCACGAGCGAACAGTCTCATGAGCAGCGTATTATCGGCCCGAGGGTGCGGTTGGCTGAAGAGTCCGAGGCACCTGCTCGTGGGTCGGGGCGGAAACCACGAGGCAGAATCTGCGCGAGACGGGCGGTGCGGAGCCGCTAGATCTTGTGCACCACAACCGACAGATCACCAGGGAATGTGAAGTTGGGGGTTGTAGCACCATTGGAGTCGTGCTAGGGTCATTTCCGATGTTTGGATTTCCTCCAGACATTGTCGGGTCCCTCCCGTAGCATGGGCCCGACTGATCATGGACGGTCAGACTCCTTCCCGGTGCGCGAATGACAGGGTGAACCCTTGTCAAAAAGAACGTGCCCGAGGCGAGCAGAGCACTCCCCATGAACGCGACGACCAAAGTTCAATCACCGGCCGTGCACAACCTGTTCCTGTATCGCAAGGCGCTGCATCCGGAGCTGTTCCAGATGAAAGCCCGGCGGGCAATCTCGCACGGGACGTACGACCTGGAAGCCTGGCTGATGAACGGCTCGCACATGCTGCGGTTCCAGCATCGGGCCTTCTGTCTCAGCGAGCTGCTCTCAGAGAAAGACAGCGGGCTGCCCACTGCGGGGGCGGTGGCGAGCTTCCCGTGTCTGGGCGAGAAGGACTACGAGCATCCCTTCGCCTCGGAGCACGTGCACTACATCACCACGATGCAGACCGAGACGCTCAGCGAAAACCTCTATCGCAGCACGTACCAGGAGATGCTCGCCTTCGCAAGCGAGACCAACGCGATGGTGGTCAAGTGGAGCGAACCGGCGGCCGTGGGCGCGGGCGCTGGTGTCGGTTCACGCCAGAACGGACATTCGGGTCACGGCGGCGGCGGCGCGGTGAATGCCGGGCACGCGGGGAAGAACCTCTCGATCCTCGATATCCAGCGGTTCAGCAAAGAGGTCCACGCTCAGAGCTATCACCTCTTCGCCGCGTCGGGGCTGGTGTTGCGGACGCAGACGATCTTTGAGCATAAGTAGGCACTAGGCACTAGGCACTAGGCACTAGGCACTGGGCACTAGGGACTGGGGAACGGGGCACGTGGCGGTGGGGGTTTTGGTTTATTCGCGTTGCACGCTGGCGAT
>Ga0068877_10000964_pt1 | contig 24479 bp, 21 predicted proteins | sample NOAtaG_FD_66437 | JGI IMG/M metagenome (GOLD analysis project Ga0068877, IMG submission 66437) | Freshwater lake microbial communities from Lake Erie, under a cyanobacterial bloom - NOAA_Erie_Diel6S_1000h metaG | ecosystem: Environmental > Aquatic > Freshwater > Lake | place: USA: Ohio, Lake... | reverse complement strand
CACCTCGAGCAGCTTCTCGTTGAGCACGACGATCAGGCTGTCGACGTTGGCCTCGAGCTCGGCGGCGCCCTCGTCGGCCTGCTTGGAGCGCTTGCGGCCCTCGAACTCGAACGGCTTGGTGACCACGCCCACCGTCAGGATGCCCATCTGGCGCGCGATGCGCGCGATCACCGGCGCGGCCCCGGTGCCGGTGCCGCCGCCCATGCCGGCGGTGATGAAGAGCATGTGCGCGCCCTCGATCGCCGCCTGGATCCGCTCCTCGGCCTCCTGCGCCGCGTTGCGGCCGACCTCGGGCTTGCTGCCCGCACCCAGCCCGGAGCCGCCGAGCTGCACCAGCGTGCCGGCGCTGGAGCGGTGAAGCGCCTGCGCGTCGGTGTTGGCGCAGATGAACTCCACGCCCTGCACGCCGTGGGCGATCATGTGCTCGACGGCGTTGCCGCCGCCGCCGCCGACGCCGATCACCTTGATCTGCGTGCCTTGCTCGAACTCGTCGATCATCTCGATGGGCATGTGAGCCTCCTTCGTCTGGTTGCAGTTGCCGTCGTGAACACGGGTCCCTGGCGCGGCGCGCGCCGGGGCCTCTTCAGAAATTCCCCAGGAACCATTCCTTGGCGCGGCCGATCACGGTCTTCACCGAGCCGGCCTGCGCCGCCGCCTTCTGGCCGCGCGCACGCGCCAGCCGCGCCTCCTCGAGCAGCCCCATCACGGTGGCGCTGCGCGGGTTGGCCACCATGTCGTACAGCGCTCCGGCGTAGGTCGGGTTGCCGCGCCGGACCGGCTTGAGGAACATGTCCTCGCCGAGTTCCACCATTCCCGGCATCACCGCGCTGCCGCCGGTGAGCACGATGCCGCTGGACAGCAGCTCCTCGTAGCCGCTGTCGCGGATGACCTGGTGCACCAGCGAGAAGATCTCCTCGACCCGCGGCTCGATCACACCCGCCAGCGCCTGGCGCGACAGCAGCCGCGGCTGGCGATCGCCGAGGCCGGGCACCTCGAGCTGCTGTGCCGGGTCGGCCAGCAGCTGCTTGGCCACGCCGTGCTCGACCTTGATCTCCTCGGCGTCGCGCGTCGGGGTGCGCAGCGCCATCGCGATGTCGCTGGTGATCAGGTCGCCGGCGATCGGGATCACCGCGGTGTGGCGCACGCTGCCGTCGGCGTAGATCTGCACGTCGGTGGTGCCGGCTCCGATGTCGACCACCGCCACGCCCAGGCTCTTCTCGTCATCGGTGACGGTGGCGGCGGCGCTGGCGCTCGGGTTCAGCGCCAGCCGCTCGACCTCCAGCCCGCAGCGGCGCACGCACTTGAGGATGTTCTCGGCCGCGCTCTGCGCCCCGGTGACGATGTGCACCCGGACCTCGAGGCGCGAGCCGCTCATGCCGATCGGCTCCTTGACCTCGTGGCCGTCGATGACGAACTCCTGCGGCTCCACCAGCAGCAGCCGCTGGTCGTTGGGGATGTTGATGGCCTTGGCGGTCTCGACGACGCGCTGCACGTCCAGCGGGGTCACCTCGCGGTTGTCGCGCACGATCACCATGCCGGTGCTGTTGATGCCGCGGATGTGGCTTCCGGTGATGCCGGTGTAGACGCTGCCGATCTTGCAGGCGGCCATCATCTCGGCCTCCTTCAGCGCCTGCTGGATGCTCTGCACGGTGGCGTCGATGTTGACGACCACGCCGCGCTTGAGGCCGTGGCCCGGCGCGACGCCGAGGCCGGCGACGCGCAGCTCGCCGTCGGGCAGCACCTCCGCGGCCACCACCATCACCTTCACGGTGCCGATGTCCAGGCCGAAGACCATGTCCTTGTATTCCTTGGCCATCGCGGCGGTCCCTCAGTTGGCAGCCTCGTTCGATGGCGCCTTCGGCGCCGTCGTGCCCACGCCGCGCAGCCGCAGCGCGTAGCCGTCGGCGTGGCGCAGGTCGGCGTACTCCAGCGGCGCGTTCCAGCGCGCGCGCACCTGCGGCAGGGTGCGCAGGAAGCGCGCGGCGCGCACCGCCACGTCGTCCGGGGTGCCGCGCCCGAGCTCGACGACGGCGGCGTTGTCGGTTTGCAGGCGCCAGCTGCCGCGACCCGAGAGCTCCAGGCGCTCGACCGCGTAGCCGGCATCTGCGAAAGCCGGCGCCAGCCGCTGCCACAGCGCGAACACCAGGCCCGACGTGCCGTCAGGGCCCGCGAACACCGGCAGGTCCTCGTCCTCGACGTCGCCGAGATTGGCCTCGAACACCTCGCCGTACGTGTTGACCAGGCGCTCGTCGCCGCCCGCCCCCTGCCACAGCGCGGCGACACGGTGCTCCTCGAGCCGCACCGCCAGCCGGTCGGGGAAGACGCGCCGCACCACCGCGCGCCGCACCCAGGGCACCTGCTCGAAGGCGGCCTGGGCGCGCCGCAGGTCGACGCTGAAGAAGTTGCCCTGCAGCGACGGCAGCGCGTTGGCGCGGATCGTCGGCACGTTGTTGCGGCCCAGGTCGCCCTCGACGCGGATGGAGCGGATGTCCCACGCCGGCAGGCGGGCCACCCAGGCCAGCGCCGCGGCCAGCAGCGCGAGCGCGACCGCCACGGCCAGCAGTGCCGCGACCGAGTTCATCAACCGGACGTCGCCGGGCAGCGGCACGCCGACGGCGGCGCGGCGCTGCCGGCGGTCGAGCATGCGGCCGGCGGCGGGGTCGCGGGCGGAGGCGGCGCTTCGCATCAGGTGTCCCGGTCCAGCGTCGCGGCGGCCAGCAGCTGCAGGCACAGCTGCTCGTAGGACATGCCGGCCGCACGCGCCGACATCGGCACCAGCGAGTGACCCGTCATGCCCGGGCTGGTGTTCATCTCGAGCAGGAAGGGCTTGCGGTCGCTGGCGCGCAGCATCAGGTCGGCGCGGCCCCAGCCGCGGCAGCCGAGCGCGCGGTAGGCGGCCAGCGTCAGGCGCTGCACCTCCGCCTCCTCTTGCGGCGGCAGCCCGCTCGGGCAGCGGTAGCCGGTGTCGTCGCTGTAGTACTTGTGCTCGAAGTCGTAGTTGCCCTGCGGGGCGTCGATGCGCACCACCGGCAGCGCGCGCGCCGACGCCCCACTGCCCAGCACCGGGCAGGTGAGCTCGATGCCGTCGATGAACTCCTCGCACAGGACGTCGCGGTCGTAGCGCGCGGCCAGCAGCACCGCGTCCTGCATCTCGGAGTAGCCGCCCACCTTGGTCACGCCGAGGCTGCTGCCCTCGCGCGGCGGCTTGACGATCAGCGGCAGGCCGAGCGTGTCGGGGACGCGGATCACGTCCTCGCGCTGCTGCCGGCCGGGCTCGAGCCGGACCCAGCGCGGCGTCGGCAGGCCCTCGGCCGCCCACACCCGCTTGGTCATCACCTTGTCGAGCGCGATCGCGCTGGCCAGCACGCCGCTGCCGGTGTACGGGATGCCCAGCAGCTCGAGCGCGCCCTGCACCGTGCCGTCCTCGCCGTGGCGGCCGTGCAGCGCGATGAACACGCGCTCGAAGCCCTCGCGCCGCAGCTCGCCGAGCTCGCGCGCGGCGGGGTCGAACGCGTGCGCATCGACGCCCTGCGACCGCAGCGCCTGCAGCACGCCGCGGCCGGACATCAACGACACCTCGCGCTCGGCGCTGGTGCCGCCGAACAGCACCGCCACGCGGCCGAAGGACGTCGGGTCGGGCTGCTCGCCGCTCATGGCGCCTCCCCGGCCAGCTCGAGCACGCGCGCCGGCACGCCGTCGATCGAGCCGGCCCCCATCGTGACCACGACATCGCCGTCGCGGGCCTCCTCGACGATGCGTTCGGCCAGCTGGTCGAGCTGCGGCACGAAGCGCGGCTCGAGCCGCCCCGCCGCGCGCACCGCGGCGGCCAGCGCAAGGCCGTCGGCGCCGTCGATCGGCGCCTCGCCGGCGGCATAGACCTCGGTCAGCCACAGCACGTCGGCCTGCGCGAGCACGTCCGCGAACCAGGACAGGCAGTCTCGGGTCCGGGTGTAGCGATGGGGCTGGAAGGCCACCGCCAGCCGGCGGCCCGGGAACGCCCCGCGCGCGGCGGCCAGCACCGCGGCCAGTTCGGCCGGGTGGTGCCCGTAGTCGTCGACCAGCGTGAAGCGGCCCCCGCCGCGCGCCTGCGGCTCGCCCCGTCGCTCGAACCGGCGGCCGACGCCGGCGAAGCCCGCCAGCGCCGCGGCCAGCGCCTCGTCGGGCACCTCGAACTCGGCCGCGACCGCCACCGCGGCCAGCGCATTGCGCACGTTGTGCGCCCCGGACAGGCTGAGCGCGAGCGGCAGCGGAGGCAGCGCGCGGCCCGTGCGCGGATCGCGGCGCAGCGCGGTGAAGGTCATCCCGCCGCCGGCGGCCGGCGCCACGTCGCGGCCGCGCACGTCCGCGTCCGCTCCCAGGCCATAGGTGGTGAGCGGGCGCTCGAGGCGCGGCACGATCGCGCGCACGCCGGCGTCGTCGCTGCACAGCACGGCGCGGCCCCAGAACGGCAGCCGGTGCACGAAGCCGACGAAGGCGTCGTGCAGGCGGCCGAGGTCATGGCCGTAGGTGTCCATGTGGTCGGCGTCGATGTTCGTGACCACCGCCGCCACCGGGACGAGCGCGAGGAAGCTGGCGTCGCTCTCGTCGGCCTCGACGACGATCTGCGCGCCTCGGCCCAGCCGCGCGTTGGTGCCGGCCGCGAGCACGGAGCCGCCCACCACGAAGCTCGGGTCGAGCCCGGCCTGCAGCAGCACGCTGGCCACCAGCGCGGTCGTGGTCGTCTTGCCGTGCGTGCCGGCCACGGCAATGCCCTCGCGCGTGCGCATCAGCTCCGCGAGCATCACCGCCCGAGGCACCACCGGGACGCGGCGCGTGCGCGCCGCGGCGACCTCGGGGTTGTCGGCGGCCACCGCCGCCGAGGTGACGACGACGTCCGCACCGTCGGCCTGCGTCGCCTCGTGGCCGATGAACACCCGAACCCCGAGCGCGGCCAGTCGCCGGGTGACGGCGCTGGCCTGCGCGTCACTGCCGCTGACGCGGTAGCCCTCGGCGTGCAGCAGCGAGGCGATCGCGCTCATGCCCGAGCCGCCGATGCCGACGAAGTGCACGTGGCGCAGCGCGCGCTTCATGCCGCTGCTCCCCCGATGCCGCGGCGCCGACGCACCAGCGCCTCGATCTCGTCGGCCACGCGCGCGGCGGCGCGGGGCCGTGCCAGCTCGCGGGCGCGCTCGGCCATCGACAGCAGCCGTGCGCGCCCGAGCCCGCCCAGCTGCCCGGCCAGGACCTCGGGCGTGAGCGCGGACTGCGGCAGGTGGATCGCCGCGCCCTGGCCGGCCAGCCAGGCGGCGTTGTCGCGCTGGTGCGCGGTGGTGCGGACGACCAGCGGCACGAGCAGCGCGGGCACGCCGGCCGCACACAGCTCGCTCACCGTCATCGCACCCGCCCGGCACACCATCAGGTCGCAGGCGCCCAGGCGCACGGCCATGTCCTCGACGAACGGCAACACCTCGGCGTCGATGCCGGCCGCGGCGTAGGCGGCCCGCACCGTCTCGACCTCGGTGGCGCCGGCCTGGTGCGTGACGTGCGGCCGCTGCGGCGGCGGCAGCAGCGCGAGCGCCTGCGGCAGCGTGCGGTTGAGCACCTGGGCCCCCAGGCTGCCGCCCACCACCAGCAGCCGCAGCGGGCCCTCGCGGCCGGCGAAGCGCGCGGCGGGCGGAGGCAGCGCCTCGATCTCGGCACGCACCGGGTTGCCGGTCACGACCGCGCCGCGGACGCGGCGCACGGCGTCGCTGTCGAAGCCGAACAGGACCCGGTCGGCCACCGGCAGCAGCGCCTTGTTGCTGAGCAGCAGCCGGGCGTCGGCGTTGACGAGCACGAGCGGCCGGTCGAGCAGCGACGCCATCAGCCCGCCCGGAAAGCACACGTAGCCCCCCATGCCGAGCACGGCGTCGGCGCCGCGCCGCCGCAGGATCGCCAGGCACTCTCCGAAGGCCTTCAGCAGCCGCACGCCGCCCAGCAGCGTCTGCACCGCGTTCTTGCCGCGCAGCCCCGCGAAGCCGATCGCATCGAGCGGGATCCCGGCCGCGGGGACGAGCCGGTTCTCCATCCCGGCGGTCGTCCCGAGCCAGCTCACGCTCCAGCCCCGAGCGCGCATCTCGCGCGCCACGGCCAGCCCCGGCATCACGTGGCCCCCGGTGCCCGCAGCCATCACCACGAGGTGCGCGCTCATGCGCGGCCTCCGCGCATCAGGGCCCGGTTCTGGCTGCGGCGCGCGCGCCCTGCGCGCTTCGCATCGCTGCGCGACGCGAGCCTGCGCCGCAACCGCGCCCCGGCGCGACGCGCCGCCGCCACGCTGCGCGTGCCGGTCATGCGCGGCCTCCGCGCATCAGGGCCCGGTTCTCAATGTCCACCCGCAGCACCAGCGCCAGGGCGATCAGGTTCATCAGGATCGCCGAGCCGCCGTAGCTCATCAGCGGCAGCGTCAGGCCCTTGGTGGGCAGCACGCCGAGGTTGACGCCCATGTTGATGAAGGCCTGGGCGCCGAACCAGACGCCGATGCCCTGGCACAGCAGCCCGCCATAGACGCGGTCGACCGCGATGGCCTGGCGGCCGATCAGGAAGATCCGCCGCGTCAGCCAGAAGAACAGCAGGATCACGGTGGCCACGCCGACCAGGCCGAGTTCCTCGCCGATCACGGCGAGCAGGAAGTCGGTGTGGGCCTCAGGCAGGTAGTGCAGCTTCTCGACGCTGTCGCCCAGGCCCTGCCCGAACCACTCGCCGCGGCCGAACGCGATCAGCGAGTGCGTCAGCTGGTAGCCCTTGCCCTGGGCGTACTTCGGGTTCCAAGGGTCGAGGTAGGCGAGGATGCGCTCGCGGCGCATGTCGTCGAACGCGATGATCAGCGCGAAGGTGGCCACCAGCACGAGCGCGATCAGGAAGAACATCCGCGCGTTGACACCGCCCAGGAACAGGATGCCCATCGCGATGGTGGCGATGACGATGAATGCACCCATGTCCGGCTGCCGCAGCAGCAGCATCCCGGCGAAGGCGATCGCCACCGCCATCGGCCAGACGGCGCGGAAGAAGTTGCCGCGCTCGTCCATCTTGCGGACCATGTAGCCGGCGGCGTACATCGCGATGGCGAGCTTGGCCAGTTCGCTCGGCTGGAAGTTCATCACCCCGAGCGGGATCCAGCGCCGCGAGTTGTTGACCACCTTGCCGACGAAGGGCAGCAGCACCAGCACCAGCAGCACCAGGGCCAGCACGAAGACCCAGTGCGCGTGCTTCTCCCAGAACGCCACCGGCACCTGCAGCACGAGCAGCGCGGCGCTCAGGCCGACGGCCAGCGCGAACAGGTGGCGCTGCAGGAAGAACGCGTGCGAGTACGCGGCGAACCGTGGGTTGTCGGGCAGCGCAACCGACGCCGAGTAGACCATCACCAGGCCCAGCGCCAGCAGCGCGGCGGCGACCGCGACAAGCGCCTGGTCGAACGAGCGCGCCGCCGCGGGCCGGCCGGGGGCGGCGCCCACGTGCGCGCGCACCGGCAGCGGCGGCTCGCCGGCCCCCCCACGGCCCGCAAGGCTCGCCATCCGCGCGAACAGCCGCCGCAACAGGCCGTCGCCGCCGCTGGCGGCGGAGCTGGCGGCGCGGCTCACGGTTGACCCCTTTCGGCGGCCAGCGCACCCACCGCGGCCGCGAAGACCTCGGCGCGGTGCGCGTAGTCGCGGAACATGTCCAGGCTGGCACAGGCCGGCGACAGCAACATCGCGTCGCCGGGCTGGGCCTGTCCGTGGCACCAGGCGACGGCGGCCTCGAGCGTGTCGTGCCGCTGCAGCGGCACCCCGGTGCCCGCCAGCGCGTCGGCGATCCGGCCGGCGTCGCGGCCGATCAGTGCCGCTGCGCGCGCGTGCGCCTGCACCGCGGGCGCCAGCGGCGCGAAGTCCTGGCCCTTGCCGTCGCCGCCGAGGATGACGACCAGCCGCGCCGGAGCGCGGTCGGCGCCCAGCCCCTGCAGCGCGGCCACCGTCGCGCCGACGTTGGTGCCCTTGCTGTCGTCGTAGGCCTCGATCTCGCCCACGTTGCCGATCCACTGGACGCGGTGCGGCTCGCCGCCGTACTCGCGCAGCCCGTGCAGCATCGGCGCGAGCGGGCAGCCGATCGCGCAGGCCAGCGCCAGCGCGGCCAGCGCGTTGGCCGCGTTGTGGCGGCCGCGCACGCGCAGCGCGTCGGCGGGCATCAGGCGCTGCAGGTGCAGCGGGGCGGGCTCGGGCGCTCCGCTGCGGCGCGACCCCGCCTCGGCCTCGTCCGGCAGCGCGCGCACCAGCCACGCCATGCCGCCCTCGACCACGAGGCCGAAGTCGCCCGGCGCACCGGGGGCGCCGAGGCCGAAGCGCAGCACGGGGCGCGGCGGGGTGCGCACCGCCGCGCGGCCGCGCACCGGGGCGGGTGGCGGCGGCGCCATCGCCTCGACCAGCGGGTCGTCGCGGTTGAGCACCATCACCCCGCGGCTGCCGAACACGCGTGCCTTCGCCCGCACATAGGCTTCCATCGAGCCGTGCCAGTCGAGGTGGTCCTGCGTCACGTTCAGCACCGCCGCCGCATCGGGCTCGAAGCCGGCCACTCCGTTACCCCCGCCCTCGAGCTGGAAGCTCGACAGTTCCAGCACCCAGACCTCGGGCAGCACGCCGGCGGCCAGCGCCTGCGCCAGCGTGTCCAGCAACGTCGGGCCGACGTTGCCGGCCATCGCGACGCGGCGTCCGGCACGCGCCACCAGCAGGGCCGTCATCGCCGTGGTCGTGGTCTTGCCGTTGGTGCCGGTGACGGCCAGCACGCGCGGCGAGTAGTCGCGTTCGAGGCGCAGCGCCTCGAGCGCCTGCGCGAACAGGTCGAGCTCGCCCTGCACCGGCACCCCGAGCGCGCGGGCCTGGCGCAGCAGCGGCTCGACACGCGGATCGTGCGGCGCGAGCCCCGGGCTCTTCAGCACCCGCGCGACACCCTCGAGCGCACGCGCGGCCTGCGCGTCGCCGCCCGCGCCGTCGAAGGCGGCCGCCAGGCGCTCGGCCTGCGGGCAGTCGCGCGCCAGCTCCGCGGCCTGCGGCGGCTCGGCGCGCGAGTCCCAGACCCACACGCGGGCGCCGGCGCGTGCGCACCAGCGCGCCATCGCCAGGCCGCTGGCGCCGAGGCCGAGGACGAGCACCTGCTGGCCGTTCATCGCCTCACCGCAGCTTCAGGCTGGCCAGGCCCACCAGGCACAGCAGCATCGTGACGATCCAGAAGCGCACGACGACCTGGTTCTCGGTCCAGCCCTTCTTCTCGAAGTGGTGGTGCAGCGGCGCCATCAGGAAGATGCGCCGGCCCTCGCCGTAGCGGCGCTTGGTGTACTTGAACCAGGACACCTGCAGCATCACCGACAGCATCTCGGCGACGAAGATGCCGCCCATGATGCCGAGCACGAGCTCCTGGCGCGTGATGACCGCGATCGTGCCCAGCGCGCCTCCGAGCGCGAGCGCTCCGACGTCGCCCATGAACACCTGCGCCGGGTTGGCGTTGAACCACAGGAAGGCCAGCCCCGCGCCGGCCATGGCGGCGCAGAAGATCAGCAGTTCGCCCGCGCCCGGGATGTAGGGGAACAGCAGGTAGCGCGAGAAGTTGACGTTGCCCACGACATAGGCGAAGACGCCGAGCGCCGAGCCCACCATCACCACCGGCATGATGGCCAGGCCGTCGAGGCCGTCGGTGAAGTTCACGGCGTTGCTGGCGCCGACGATCACGAACCAGGCGCAGACGATGAAGCCCCAGACGCCGAGCGGGTAGCTGACGGCCTTGAAGAAGGGCACGATCAGGTCTGCGCGCGGCGGCAGCTCGGTCGAGAAGCCGCTGCCGACCCAGCGCAGGAACAGCTCGAGCACGCGCACGTTGCTGGTCTCGGCCACCGAGAACGCAAGGTAGGTCGAGGCCACCAGCGCGATCACCGTCTGCCAGAAGAACTTCTCGCGCGAGCGCATGCCCTCGGGGTTCTTGTGGACGACCTTGCGCCAGTCGTCGACCCAGCCGATCGCGCCGAAGCCGAAGGTCACCAGCATCACGACCCAGACGAAGCGGTTGGTCCAGTCGAACCACAGCACGGTGCTGGTGCCGATGCCGATCAGCACCAGAACCCCGCCCATCGTCGGCGTGCCGCGCTTGCCCAGGTGGCTCTGCACGCCGTACTCGCGGATCGGCTGGCCGATCTTCATCTCGGTGAGCTTGCGGATCACCCAGGGTCCGAAGGCCAGGCCGATCAGCAGCGCGGTGGTCGCCGCCAGCACGGCGCGGAACGTCAGGTACTGGAAGACGCGCAGGAACGAGAGCTCCTGCGGGTACATCGCCAGCAGCCACTCCGACAAGCTAAGCAGCAATCGGGCCTCCCTGCGCGGACGCCTGCTGCAGCGCGGCGACGACGCTTTCCATCTTCATGAAGCGCGAACCCTTGACCAGCAGCGAGACCGCCGCGGGCCCCCCGGCCAGGGCGTCGCGGAGCGCCGCCGCATCGGCGAAGTGCCGGTCGGCCGCCGCGTGCACGCCCAGCGCACCGGCCGTCCAGACCGTCTCGATGCCGCGCTCGCGGGCATACGCACCGACCTCGGCGTGGAACTGCGGTCCGCGCGCGCCGACCTCGCCCATGTCGCCCAGGATCAGCCAGCGCGGGCCCGGCAGCGAGGCCAGCAGGTCGATCGCGGCGCGCACCGAGTCGGGGTTGGCGTTGTAGGCGTCGTCCACCAGCGTGGCGGCGCGCCCGCCGCGGCGGATCGCGAGCAGCCGCGAGCGGCCGCCGACCGGCTCGAACGCCGCCAGCCCGGCGGCGACGGCCTGCAGTGGCGCGCCGGCCGCGAGGGCGCAGGCCGCGGCCGCGGCGGCGTTCTTCAGGTTGTGACGCCCGCCCTGCCGCAACGTCGTCGTCGCCATGCCCCAGGGCGTGGCCAGCGTGACCTGCCACGCCGGCGCCGCCCCGCCCTCGGCGTCGCCCGGCCCGCCGGGGCCCTGCCACTGGCCGCCGATGGCGACGTCGGCGCTCGACTCGAGCGCGAACGTCAGCACGCGCCGCCCCCCGGCGCGGGCGCGCCAGGCCGGGGTGAAGCGGTCGTCGGCCGGCACCACCACCGTGCCCGAGGCCGGCAGCGCGTCGATCACGGCGCCGTTTTCCTGCGCCACGGTCTCCACGCCGTCGAGGAACTCCTGGTGCTCGCGCTGCGCGTTGTTGACCAGCGCGATGGTCGGCATCGCCAGCCGCGCCAGCAGCGCGATCTCGCCGGGGCGGTTCATGCCGAGCTCCAGCACCGCCGCCCGGTGCCAGACCTCGTCGTCCTGGCGCAGGCGCAGCAGCATCAGGGGCACGCCGATGTGGTTGTTCAGGTTGCCCTTCGTCGCGAACGCCGCCTCGCGCAGCCACGCGCGCAGGATCGAGGCCGTCATCTGCGTGACGGTCGTCTTGCCGTTGCTGCCGGTCACCGCGATCAGCGGCAGGTGCAGCCGCGCGCGCCAGGCGGCGGCCAGCGCCTGCAGGGCCTGCAGCGTATCGGCCACCTGCAGGCCGGGCAGGCCGGGCGACAGGCCGCGCTCGGCCAGGGCCGCGACGGCGCCGGCGGCCACCGCCTGCAGCAGGTAGTCGTGGCCGTCGAAGCGCTCGCCGCGCAGCGCGACGAACAGGTCGCCGGGCTTCAGCGTGCGCGTGTCGCTGTGCACGCGGCGGAACAGCACTCCCGGGTCGCCCACCAGCGTGGAGGCGGGCAGCAGCGCGTGCGCCTGGGCCAGGGTCATCATCGGGCGCACCCCGCCGCCGCGCGCCGCGCGAGCGCCTTGCGCGCCTCGGCGAGGTCCGAGAACGGGTACCGCCGACCGGCGACCTCCTGGTGCTCCTCGTGGCCCTTGCCGGCCAGCAGCACGACGTCGCCGTTCGCCGCGCCGCCGATGGCGTGCGCGATCGCGGCGGCACGGTCGGCGATCACCTCCACGGCGTCGCGGCGCTCGATGCCGCCGAGGACCTGCGCCAGGATCGCGGCCGGGTCCTCGTCGCGCGGGTTGTCGCTGGTCAGCACGGCGCGGTCAGCGCCGCGCGCCGCGATGGCGCCCATCGGCCCGCGCTTGGTGGCGTCGCGGTTGCCGCCGCAGCCGAACACGCACCAAAGGCGCCCGCCCCGCGCCGCGGCCAGCGGGCGCAGCGCCTGGAGCACCTGCGCCAGCGCGTCGGGCGTGTGGGCGTAGTCGACGACGACCTCGACGTCGCCGCCTGGAACCCGCTGCATCCGGCCCGGGACCGGCCCCGATGCGGCCGCAGCGGCCACCGCAGCGTCGGCCGGCACGCCGAGCGCGCGCAGCGCTCCGAGCACGCCCAGCAGGTTGCTCGCGTTGTACTCGCCGACCAGTGCCGTCTGCAGCGTGCGGCGGGTGCCGTCCTCGACGACGTCGAAGGCCAGGCCCTGCGGGCCGTGCCGCAGCGCGCCGGCCACCAGACGGGCGTCGCCGCGCCACGAGCAGGTCCACAGCTCGATGCCGCTGCCGCGCAGTTCGTCGGCCAGCCCGGCGCCGCGCGGGTCGTCGATGTTGACCACCGCCGCGCGCAGGCCCGGCCAGTCGAACAGCCGGCGCTTGGCCTCCCAGTAGGCATCCATCGTGCCGTGGTAGTCGAGGTGGTCGCGCGTGAAGTTGGTGAACACCGCCACCGCGATCCGGGTGCCCTCCAGGCGCTGCTCGGCCAGCCCGATCGACGAGGCCTCCATCGCGCACGCTCGGACGCCGCGGTCGACGAAGCCGCGCAGGGCGCGCTGCAGCGTCACCGGATCGGGCGTGGTCAGGCCGGTCGGGACCAGTGCGCCCGGCTCGCCGATGCCCAGCGTGCCGACGACAGCCGCACGCCGCCCGGTGCGCGCCAGCGCCTCGGCGATCCAGCACGCGGTCGAGGTCTTGCCGTTGGTGCCCGTGACCGCCACGACGTCGAGCTCCGCACTCGGGTGCCGGTACCAGCGGTCGGCCAGCGGGCCGGCGGCCGCCTTCAGCCCGGCCAGGGTCGCGATGCGGGCGTCGTCGAAGCCGTGCACCTCGACACCCTCGGCCTCGACCACGCAGGCGGCCGCGCCGCGGGCGAGCGCGTCGGCGACGAAGCGGCGGCCGTCGGTGGCCTGCCCCGGCCACGCCACGAAGGCCTCGCCCGGGCGCAGCGCGCGGCTGTCCGCCGCCAGCCCCGCGGCGCCACGCTCGTGCAGCCAGCGCACGGCGTCCGCGGTGTTGTCGAGGCGCTGCACGGCGGGCATCAGAAGCTCTCCACCTCGGCAGCCACCGGCTTGCCGACGATCTGCGCCTTCACGTCGAGGTCGGGCTGCACGTTCATCATCCGCAGCGTCTGCTGCACGACCTGGCTGAACACCGGCGCGGCGACCTCGCCTCCGTAGAAGACACCTCGGGACGGCTCGTCGACCATCACCGCGACGACGATGCGCGGGTCGGCCACCGGGGCCAGGCCGACGAACCACGAGCGGTACTTGCTGCCGTAGGCCTTGCCCTCCTGCTTGCGGACGGTGCCGGTCTTGCCGCCCACGGAGTAGCCCAGCGCCTGGGCCTTGGGTGCCGTGCCGCCCGGGCCGGCGGCCAGCTGCAGCATCTGCCGCACCTCGCGCGCGGTGCCCGCGGACAGCACGCGCTGGCCCGCCACCGGGGCGGCGTCCTCGCGGCGGACGATGGTCAGCGGGATCAGTTCGCCGTCGCGGGCGAAGACCGTGTAGGTCCGGGCCAGCTGCAGCAGGCTGGCCGACAGGCCGTAGCCGTAGCTCATCGTGGCGTGCTCGATCGGCCGCCACGACTTCCAGGGCCGCAGCCGGCCGCTGACCGCGCCGGGGAAGTCGATGCGCGGCTTCTGCCCCAGCCCGATGGCGGTGTACAGCTCCCACATCTCGCGCCGGTCCATCGACAGCGCGAGCTTGACGGTGCCCACGTTGCTCGACTTCTGGATCACCTCGGCGACACTCAGCACGCCGTGCGGATGGGCATCGCGGATCGTCGAGCCGGTCACGGTGATCGTGCCCGGGGCGGTGTCGATCGGGGTCGTCGCGCGGACGCGGCCCGTCTCCAGCGCGAGCGCGGCGATGAAGGGCTTCATCGTCGAGCCGGGCTCGAAGGTGTCGGTCAGCGCCCGGTTGAGCAGTCGCTCGCCGCCCAGGTTCTGCCGGCGCGCCGGGTCGAAGCTCGGGTAGTTGGCCAGCGCCAGCACCTCGCCAGACCGCACGTCCAGCACGACGACGCTGCCGGCGCGGGCGCCGTGCTCGCGCACCGCGTCGCGGACGCGCTGCCAGGCGAAGAACTGGACCTTGCTGTCGATGGCCAGCATCACGTCCTGCCCGTGGACCGGCTCGACGGGCGCGTCGAGATCCTCGACCACGCGGCCGAGCCGGTCGCGGACCACGGTGCGCTGCCCGGCGCGACCCTGCAGCCGGATGTCGAAGGCGAGCTCGACGCCCTCCTGGCCGCGGTCGTCGATGTCGGTGAAGCCGACGACGTGGGCCGCCGCCTCGCCCTCGGGGTAGCGGCGCTTGAACTCCCGGGTCTCGCCGATGCCCTTGATCTGCAGCGCCTGCACGGCCTGCCAGGCCGCCTCGTCGACATGGCGGCGCAGCACCACCGTGCCGCTGGCGCCGTCGATCCGCTCGGCCAGGTCGGCCGGGGCGAGACCGAGCGCGCCGGCGAGCTGCGCCACCCGGGCCGGGCGCGGGCCCGGATCGGTCTGGAAGGCCTTCAGGTCGAGCTGCACCGAGGGCATTGCCACGCTGGTGGCGAGCACGAGGCCGTTGCGGTCTAGGATGCGGCCGCGGCTGGCCGGCAGCGGCTGCCGGTGCACGAAGCGCTTCTCGCCCTGCGCCTGGTAGAAGTCGGCGGCCAGCACCTGCACGTACAGCGCCCGCCCGAGCAGCACCGAGAACCCCGCGGCCAGCAGGATGACGACGAAGCGCGAGCGCCAGGGCGGGGTGCGGCTGGTCAGCAGCGGGCTGGTCGCGTAGTTCAGCGCCCGCGTGCCGCCGCTGCCGCTGCCGCGGACCGACCGTCCGGCGCCACTCACCGCGCGCTCCCTCGCGTGCCCGCCGCCGCGCTGACCACGGCCGCCGGCGCGGCATGCGCGTCGTCGACGACGTACGCCGTCACGCCCGGGGCGGCCGGGCGCATCGCGAGCCGGTCGCGCGCGACCTTCTCCACGCGCAGGTGCGTCGCCTGCGCCTGGCGCTCGGCGTCCAGCCGCCGGTACTCGGCGTCGAGCCGGCGCTGCTCTGCGCGCGCCTTGTCGAGTTCGGCGAACAGGCGCCGCGCCTCGTAGCCGGTGCGCACCAGCAGCAGGCAGCTGCCGAGCAGCGCCACGACGAGCAGGGCGGCCAGCCTCACGCCGGCACCCCGGTGCGCTCGGCCACGCGCATCACCGCCGAGCGCGCGCGCGGGTTGGCCGCGACCTCGGACGGGGCGGGCCGGGTGCGGCCGCAGTCCAGCAGCCGCAGCGGCCGCGCCGGCGCGAAGGGCGCGCGGCGGTCGGGCGCGTCGCGGCTCTCGCGCGCGATGAAGGCCTTGACGCGGCGGTCCTCCAGCGAGTGGAAGCTGATCACCACCAGCCTCCCCCCGGGGGCAAGCACCGCGAGCGCAGCCTCGAGGCCGACGTCGAGAGCCTCGAGCTCGCCGTTGACGTGAATCCGAAGAGCCTGGAACGTGCGGGTCGCGGGGGCCTGTCCCGCCTCGCGGGAGCGCACGGCGCGAGCCACGAGCGCGGCCAGTTCGCCGGTGCGCCCGACGGGTACGCCTGCCTCCCGGCGAGCGACAACCGCCTTTGCAATCGGCCGAGCAGCCCGTTCTTCGCCCAGCTCACGCAGCACCCTCTCGATCTCCCGCTCGTCGGCACGGCGCAGGAAGTCGGCCGCGGTCTCGCCGCGGCTGGTGTCCATCCGCATGTCCAGCGGGGCGTCGAAGCGGAAGCTGAAGCCGCGGCCTGGGTCGTCGAGCTGCGGCGAGCTGACGCCGAGGTCCAGCAGCACGCCCTGCACGCGGTCGATTCCACGGGCCTCGAGCTCGCCGCGCAGCTGCGCGAAGCTGGCGTGCACGATGGCAAAGCGCGCATCGGCGATCGAGGCCGCGGCGGCCACGGCCTGCGGGTCGCGGTCGAAGGCCAGCAGCCTCCCGCCGGGTCCGAGCCGGGCCAGGATCGCGCGCGCATGCCCGCCGCGCCCGAACGTCCCGTCGACATAGGTCCCGTCGGGCTGCGTGACCAGCGCCGCGACGGCCTCGTCGAGCAGTACGGTCCGGTGCGACCATTCGGCAGACTGGTTCACGCCAGCTTGAGCACGCGCAGCGCCTCGGGCCGGCCGCGCGCGATGGCCTGGTGCTCGTGGACCTCGTAGCGGGCGAGGTCCCACAATTCGAAGTGGGAGCCGACGCCCATGAACTTGATGTCCTTCTCCAACCCCGCCCAGCGCCGCAGGTCCGGCGGGACCAGCACGCGCGAGGTCGCGTCGATCTCCACTTCCTCGGCGTTGCCGCTGATCAGCCGCTTCCAGGCCTCGTCCTCCGAGGTCAGGCCGAGCACGGTCGACTCGATCTGCGCGAACACGGCCGGCGGATACAGCCCGAGGCAGCCGTCGGGGTGCTTGGTGATCCACAGCCGCTCGACGCCCGCGCCCTGCAACTGCTCGCGCCAGCGCGCAGGCACGGTGACCCGACCCTTCTGGTCGAGCGCCACCACCGGCCCCCCTCGAAACGGCACTCTCTCCACCGAAACCCACCCAACTGCACGAATCGCCACTCTAGCCCACCGCGACCCCTGGGTCAATGCGGCGATGCCCGAAAAATCAAGTAAATCAAGTACTTAGGGAGGGAAGCTCGAAGCGATCTTCTGAGGAAAAAAGCTAACGAAATGAACGACTTGGCGCGTCATTCGGAGAAGCCGCTTTAGAAGTGACAGCCCGGCGATGTCGGCGCCCTACCGCAGGTCACGGACCGGCTGAGGCCCCGTGGGCGGGGGTCGGGCGGGCACCCGACACCCGAGCCCACGGCAGCCCGCCCGGCAGCCCGACCGTGGCTCAGGCGCCTGGGCGGGCGCGGTGCGGGCGCCAGGCCCGCCGCGAACCCTGCGCCGGACATGACGCCGGCATCGATTTCTGCCGCGCAGGCTCCTAGACTCACCCGATGCCGTGGTTCGAACGTCCGCTGATCGCGCTGCTGGAGCGCCAGTACGCGCGCGCGATGCAGTTCGAGCCCGGCGGCCGCGCCCCGGAGCTGCCGCCCGCGCCGGCTGCCGCCTGCCAGCTGTACGTGCACGTCCCGTTCTGCGAGGTGCTGTGCCCGTTCTGCTCGTTCCATCGCGTGCGCTTCGACGCGTCACGGGCGCGGCCGTACTTCGACGCGCTGCGGCGCGAGATCGCGCTTTACCACGCGGCCGGATTCCGCTTCCAGGACGTCTACGTCGGGGGCGGCACGCCGACCGTCGACCCGCCGCAGCTGCTGGAGACGCTCGCCTTCGTGCGCTCGCTGTGGCCGGTCCGCTCGATCTCGGTGGAGACCAACCCCAACCACCTGCAGCCCGAGCTGCTGCATTGCCTGCGCGACGCGGGCGTGACGCGCCTGTCGGTGGGCGTGCAGAGCTTCGACGACGGCCTGCTCGCGTCGATGGACCGGCTGCACAAGTACGGCAGCGGCGAGCAGATCCGCCAGCGGCTGGCGGCCGCGCAGGGCATCGTGCCGACCCTCAACGTCGACATGATCTTCAACCTGCCGGGGCAGACCCTGGCGATGCTCGGGCACGACCTCGACCGGCTTGTCGGGCTTGGCGTCGAGCAGGTCTCGTTCTACCCGCTGATGACTGCCCGTGGCGCGCGTCGCCGGATGGCGCGCACGATGGGGTTCGCCGACCCCGCGCTGCGCCACCCGATGTACGAGTTGATCGGGCGCCGGCTGCAGCCGGGCTACCGCCCGAGCTCGGCCTGGTGCTTCGCGCGCGGCCAGGACCTTCACGACGAGTACATCATCGACCAGGACGACTACGTCGGTGTCGGCAGCGGCGCGTTCAGCTACGTCGGCGGCACGATGTACTCGACCACCTTCTCGCTGCGCCACTACCTGCGGCGGGTCGGTGCCGGCGGCAGCGGCATCGCCGAGCAGCGGCGCCTGTCGGCGCGCGAGCGGATGCGCTACGACCTGCTGATGCGCCTGTTCGGCGGCGAACTGGACCTGGCCGCGATGCGGGCCCGCCACGGGACCGACGTCGCGCGCGCGCTGGCGCCCGAGCTGGTGGCGATGCGGCTGCTCGGCGCAACGCGGCGCGATGGCGACGTGCTGCGCCTGACGCCGCGCGGCCGCTACATCTGGGTGCTGATGATGGCGGGGTTCTTCAACGCGGTGAACGAGGTCCGCAGCCGGATGCGCGAGCACATCCGTGCGGAGCTCGAGTCCTGGAACGTCGAGGTCGCCGTTCCCGTCGCGGAGATCGGCCGGCCAGTGGCCCGCGGGGCACAGGCCACCCAGTCCTGAAGAGGCGATAGGGCCGCGCTCAGCGGCGCGGCTCGCGCTTCCACATCCGGATGCCGTTGACCATCGTCCCGACGACCGCACTCGGGCCCATGATGTCCTCGCGGAATGCCATGTAGACGTGGATGATCGCGAAGACCAGCACGTACCACATCGCCACGTGGTGCACGGTGCGCACCGCCTGCGGCGATCCGAGCAGCGACGTGACCCAGCCGAACAGGTTCATCCATGTGCTGCCCCAGCCGTAGCCCTGCGCGTACAGGCCCAGGCCGGTGACGATCAGCACCAGCGTGCCGAGCGTGAACATGAAGAACATCGCCGTCTGCGCCAGCGGGTTGTGCCCGATCCAGCGGTCGGACTCCTTGCGCAGGAACAGGTAGTAGGCTGCCTGGGAGAACATGCCGCGCCAGTAGGCCGGGCTCCACACCGGCGGCACGAAGATGCCCCGCGCGTGATGGTTGCCTACGAAGACCCAATACAGGCGCACGGCGAAGGCCACGGCCAACAGGAAGCCGGCCACGAAATGGATCATCCGGATCCAGCCGAACAGGAAGCTGGCGGTCGCCTCGCCGCCGATGGCCGGCGGGGGCGACCCGATGAGGTAGCCGGTGACGCCCAGCACCGCGAAGCACAGCACGGTGACCCAGTGCCACAGCCGGACCGGCGCCTCGTAGACGTAGACCGGCTCCAGCGGGCCCGCGATGACGCGGCCGGTCCAGCGTTCGACTTGCATCGTCGTCTCCTGTCGGTCGTGCCGCTCAGCGCACCGTCACCTTCGCCAGCTCCCGGCCCTCGGGCGACATCACGTGCGTCGCGCAGGCCAGGCAGGGGTCGAAGCTGTGGATCGTGCGCAGGATCTCGAGCGGCTGCTCCGGGTTGACCATCGGCGTGTCGAGCAGGCTCGCCTCGTAGGCGCCGATCTGGTTCTTGTGGTCGCGCGGCCCGGCGTTCCAGGTCGTCGGCACCACGCACTGGTAGTTGTCGATCTTCTGGTTCTTGATCCGGATCCAGTGCGCCAGCGCGCCGCGCGGGGCCTCGCAGGGCGCAACCCCCTTGGCCTCGGCGGGCCAGGTCGAGGGCTCCCACTTGTCGATGTTGGCCGTGGCCAGGTCACCGGCCTTCATGTTGGCCAGAAGCTGGTTGTAGAAACGCTTCATCTTGTGCGCCGCCCAGGACGCCTCGAGCCCGCGCGCCGCGGTGCGGCCGAGCGTGCTGAACAGCGCGGTGATCGGCACGTCGAGCGTCTTCAGCACCGAGTCGACCTGCGCCTTGATCTCCTCGTTGCCGCGCGCATAGGCGATGATGTAGCGGGCCAGCGGACCGACCTCCACCGCGTGGCCTTTCCAGCGCGGCGACTTGACCCACGAGTACTTCGCCGACTCGTCCACCGCCTCGATCGCCGTGCGCGTGCCCTTGGCCTTGCCGATGTCGAAGTTCGGGCTGGTCTCGCCGTCGAACGGGTGCAGGCCCCTGGTCTCGTCGGCCTGCCGGTACCAGCTGTGGGTCACCCACTCCTGCACCTGGTCGGGCGCCTTCAGGTCGACGTCCATCACGTTCTTCAGGTCGCCGTTCAGGATCACGCCGCTCGGGAACAGCAGGCTCTTGTTACTGTAGTCGTTGGCGATGTCCGGGAAGTCGCCGTAGGCCATCACGTTCTTGCCCGACAGGCCGCCGCCCCACTTGGCCCAGTCCTTGTAGAAGGACGCGATGGCCAGCAGGTCGGGGATGTAGACCTTGTCGATGAACTCGATCGTGCGGTCGATGATGCTGCCCACCATGTTCAGGTAGAACATGTTGATGGCGCCGACCGCCCCGGTGTCGTCGACGTTCAGCGAGCAGGGCACGCCGCCCACCAGCCAGTTCGGGTGCGGGTTCTTGCCGCCGAAGATCGTCTGGATCTTGACGATCTCCTTCTGGAAGTCGAGCGCCTCCAGGTAGTGGGCCGTGGCCATCAGGTTGGCCTCGGGCGGCAGCTTGTACGCCGCGCTGCCCCAGTAGCCGTTGGCGAAGATGCCGAGCTGCCCGCTGTCGACGAACCTCTTGAGCCGCGCCTGCACGTCGCGGAAGTAGCCGAAGCTGCTGTTGGGCCAGCTGCTGATGCTCTGCGCCAGCTCGGCCGTCTTCTTCGGGTCGGCCTTCAGCGCGCTGATCACGTCGACCCAGTCCAGCGCGTGCAGGTGGTAGAAGTGGACCAGGTGGTCGTGCGCGTACAGCGTCGCATGCATCAGGTTGCGGATGATGTTCGCGTTCTTCGGGATCTTGATCCCGAGCGCATCCTCCACGCTGCGCACCGAGGCCAGCGCGTGCACACCGGTGCAGACGCCGCAGATGCGCTCGGTGAAGGCCCAGGCGTCGCGCGGGTCGCGGCCCTTCAGGATGACCTCCAGCCCGCGCCACATCGTCCCGGTGCTGACCGCGTTGCGGATGACGTTCTTGTCGTCGACGTTGACCTCGATGCGCAGGTGACCCTCGATGCGCGTGATCGGGTCGACGACGACGCGCTTGCCCGAGTTGTCGAGCGTGAAGCCCTGGGTCTGCAGGGTGGCCATGGTGTGCTCCTCGTTCCTGTCCGGTCCGGCGTGCGCTCAGCGCTCGACTTCGCTGACCTTGTCGTTGGCGCCCTTGCTGCGCGCCTGCTTGATCGCGCTCACGGCCGCGTGCGCCGCGATCGCCGCGCCCGCGCCGACGGCCGCGGCCAGGCCGAGGCGATCGGCCGTGCCCTCGGCACCGGCGATGCCGGGCACCTGCAGCGTCGTCAGGTGGTTGTAGAAGCCGCCCTTGTCCCAGAAGTCGTCCTCGGAACAGCCGATGCAGCCGTGGCCGCTCTGGATCGGGAAGCTCAGCCCCTCGTTCCAGCGCGTGGCCGAGCAGGCGTTGTAGGTCGTCGGCCCCTTGCAGCCCACCTTGTAGAGGCAGAAGCCCTGCTTCGCGCCGGCGTCGTCGAAGTTCTCCACGAACTGCCCGGCGTCGAAGTGCGGCCGCCGGTAGCACTTGTCGTGCACGCGCTGGCTGTAGAACATCTTCGGCCGGCCCTGCGCGTCGAGCTCGGGCAGCCGGTCGAAGGTCAGGATGTAGGTCACGACGCCCGTCATCACCTCGGCGATCGGCGGGCATCCCGGCACCTTGATGATCGGCTTGTCGGTGATGACCTTGTGCACCGGCGTGGCGCGCGTCGGGTTGGGCTTGGCAGCCTGCACGCAACCCCAGCTGGCGCACGATCCCCAGCTGACGATGGCCTTGCAGTCCTTGGCCGCGTGGCGCAGCTTCTCGACGAAGGGCCTGCCGCCGGGGATGCAGTAGATGCCGTCGTCGGCCAGCGGCGGGTTGCCCTCGACCGCCAGGATGTAGTTGCCCTTGTACTTCTTGATCGTGTCCTCGAGGGCCTGCTCGGCCTGGTGGCCGGCGGCGGCCATCAGCGTGTCGCTGTAGTCGAGCGAGATCATCGACAGCACCGCGTCCTTGGCCAGCGGGTGCGAGCTGCGGATGAAGCTCTCGCTGCAGCAGGTGCACTCCAGGCCGTGCAGCCAGATCACCGGGAGCCGCGGCTTCGTCTGCATCGCCTGCTGCATCTGCTGCGCCCCCGCCTCGCCCAGGCCCATCGACGCCGCCGTCAGGCTGCAGAACTTGACGAAGCTTCGGCGCGAGATCCCCTGGCGCCGCATCAGTTCGTAGTAGGTCTCGAACATGGGTCTCTCCTCGACTCCTCGGCTCGGATGCGGGGCTCCGGGTGCGGTCGCGACGCGCCCGGCTGCCGGCGACGGTTCGCATTGGGCGCGCCCGTACCCGGCGCCGCATTGATGACAGTCAACCTTTCGGCTGCGCCGCTCGCGCACGCTAGGAGCGGCAAGACACCGGCCGGCATGGTGCCGGGCAGGGGTTGACCGTGATCGATTCGATGTCGGGTGAGCCAATGCGAGCGGCCGCGCCAGTGCCGCCTGCCGACGCCGCGGACCTGGCAGTGGCAGCCGAAGGTGCCGAGGCCGCTGTGGACGCCGAAGCCATCGACGCGGCAATCGCGGCGGTGCTGCGGGCCGAGCGCGCGGCCGCAGTGGCGGTCGACGCCGCGCTGCGTGCCGCCGACCTGGCGCGCGAGTGTGCGCGCGCCGACGCGCGCCGCATCGACGAGCGCGCGCGCGCCCGGGTGGCCGGCGTGCAGGAGCGCCTGGAGCGGCGCGTGCAGCAGCGACTGCTCGAACTTCGGCAGCGTGCGCAGTCTCTGCCCGCGCACGAGGAACCCGACGCCGCCGCGCGCGCTCGGCTGCACGAGGCCGTACGCCGGCTGGCGGCCGACCTGACGGGCGCGGCCTCGGCCGAGGAGCCGCGATGACCGGCGCGGCCGGCAGCCTCGCCTACGCGCAGGCCCGCATCGGCGCGCGCTGGGGGGCACGCGCGGCCGACGCGACCTGGCGGCGCATCGAGGGCACGCGCGGTCTGGCGGCCGTGCTCGGTCTGGCACAGTCGGAGCCCGCCCTCGCGTCTTGGGTGGAGGGCCTGACGCCCGCGACCGGCCCGCACGCGATCGAGGCCACGCTGCGCAGACGCTGGCGCGAGCGCGCCGAGGAAGTCGCGCGCTGGATGCCTGCGGCCTGGCAGCCGGCGTTGCGCTGGTGCAGCTGGCTCCCCGACCTCGCCCTGGTCGAGCAGCTGGCCACCGGCGAGCCGGCGCCGCAATGGCTGGATCGCGCCGATGCCGACGACCTGGAACCCCTGCTCGCGCTGGCCGTCGCCGCGCGGGGCGCTCTGCCGACGCTGCCGGAGTCGGCCGCCTTGCGAGGCTGGGCCGCGGAGTGGCACCGGCTGGCCCCGCCCGGAGCCGGCCGCGCCGAGGTCGAGGCGGTGGTCGGCGATCTGCTCCGGCGTCACCTCGACGCCCTCGCCTCGGACGGCGCCGACACGGCCGAGTTGCGAGGCGTGCTGCAGGCCGCTCTGGTGCGCGCATGGCGCCGAACCGCACTGCGGCCCGCTGCCGCGTTCTGTCACCTCGGGCTGCTGGCCCTCGAACTGCTGCGGCTGCGCGGCGAGCTCATGGTGCGCGCGGCCCTGCCGCGACGTGCACCGGCCGCCGGCAGCGCACACGCGCGGCCGATGGCGGAGGCCGCCGCGTGAGCACCCCGATGCGACCGCGCCCGGCACGCTGGTTCGAGCTGCTGGTGGCCCGCGACGACACGACGCTCGCGCTGACCGCGCTGGCGTCCACCGGTGCGGTCGAGCTCGAGGCACGCCGCGGCGCGGCGCTCCCGGCGGCCTTTGCCGACCTGCCACCGCTGCTGGCTCGCTACGCCGAGCTCTACCGGCGCCACGCCGCCTACTGGCCGCGCGAAGGCCTCGTGCCCTCGCGCGTGCCCGAGCCTCCGGCCGAGGCGCTCGGTCGTGCCCTTGCGGCGCTCGAGCGCTGGGCGGCCGAGGCCGAGCCGCTGATCCGTGCGCTGCAGGACGGGGCGGCCGAGCTGGCCCAGGTCGATGCCTGGCGGCGCGTGTTCGACGCCCTGCCCGGTACGCCGCTGGGCGCCGACGCGCTGGCCGCGGCCGGGCCGCACCTGCAGGTCCGTCTCGGGCTGCTGCCGGCGGCGTCGCAGCCGCCGGCAGGCGGCGCCGCCCTCGTGCGTATGCTGGCGTGCGACGACGCCTCGGCGGTGCTGGCGGTGGGCACCGAGGCAGCGCTGGCGGCCATCGAGGCGCAGGTGCTGGCAGCGCAGGGTGGCTGGCACGCGGCGCCGGGCTGGCTGGCGGCCAGCCCTTGCGCCAACCACGCCGCCGCCGGCGCGCGCCGCGCCGCGCTGCAGCGACAGGCCGCGGAGCTGCGGCAGGCGCTCGAGGCGCTGCATCGCCGGCACGGGCTGCACCGGGCGCTGGCCGACACGCGGCGCCTGCAGTGGGCGCTGGACAACGTGCGCGGCCTGGAGACCGGGCGGCTGCTGTGCTGGATCACGGGCTGGTCGGCCACGACACCGCGCGTGCTGGAGGAGGCGGTCGAGGGGAGCGGCGCACGCGCGCTGCTGCGCCACCCGGCACCGCCG
>Ga0068877_10000959_pt1 | contig 24555 bp, 11 predicted proteins | sample NOAtaG_FD_66437 | JGI IMG/M metagenome (GOLD analysis project Ga0068877, IMG submission 66437) | Freshwater lake microbial communities from Lake Erie, under a cyanobacterial bloom - NOAA_Erie_Diel6S_1000h metaG | ecosystem: Environmental > Aquatic > Freshwater > Lake | place: USA: Ohio, Lake... | reverse complement strand
CCCAGCAGACTGCAAAGGCAACAGAACACCATTGCACAGAACGCGATGCCGCAACGGATCTAGACCTTCGACCTTAACTTCCATTCGCTCGACGCTCGAGTCCACATAGCGTACCGTGCCACCCCCGCCAGACTCTTCACCCATCACGTACCAGGGTTCGATGGCGGTTCTCAGCTGGATTTGAACATTGTCATATTCGACTGCTCCAATGACCGGAAATCGGAATTCGAAATGAGATGCGAACCATGGCTCTTCCCATTCCCAGCCTGTTTGCTGCAAGTAGTACAGAACCGAACGGAAGTCTTGCCATACAAAATGGGGTAGCATGAATCTATCGTGCAGATCGTTCCCCCATCGTTGCAACGGTTGTTTGTATTCCTGTCGCCAAAAGGAAGCAATCAAACATCGAACGAGCAGTTGGGTGGATAAACTCATTTGAGCATGTGGTGGCATTTCGAAGCCACGAAGCTCGACCAAACCAAGGCGCCCGGTGGAACTATCGGGCGAATAGAGTTTGTCGATGCAAATCTCTGCGCGGTGTGTGTTTCCGGTCAGGTCGATCAAAAGATTTCGCAATATTCTATCGACCAGCCATGGCGGGCAGTCTTGTCCGCGTCCCGGCAGTAACTCAAGAGCTGTTTGCAATTCGTAAATTGCATCGTGTCTCCCTTCGTCGGCTCTTGGAGCTTGGCTGGTCGGGCCGATAAAGCGATTGCTAAAGAGATAGCTCATAGATGGATGATTGATCCAAAATGCAATCATGGACTTCAATACATGGGGGCTTCGCAGGAATGGGCTATCCCAAGGCGTTGAGCCTCCCATGACGATATGGTTGCCGCCACCGGTTCCCGTATGCTTACCATCCAAGTCGAATTTTTCAGTCGCCAACCGACATTGCCGTGCCTCCTCATAAAGAACTGTCGTATTCTGAACTAAATCACTCCAAGTGGAGCAAGGGTGGATATTCACTTCAATGACACCAGGATCAGGTGTGACCTTGATCATTTGAAGTCGATGGTCTCGTGGGGGCAAATAACCTTCCACTACGATAGGCATGTTCAAATCGATAGCCGTTTGTTCTATCGCCCAAAGTAGATCGAGATAGTCCTCAAGTGTCTCCGTTGGTGGCATAAAGACATAGAGCCTACCCTCTCGTGGTTCGACACACATCGCAGTTCGGATCGTTGAGTTCGGATCTATTTCTTCTTTGCGCCTCAGTGCGGCCTGTCTTTCAGACCACGACACTTCATCATCGAGATCGATCGGAACAACGGATCCCCATCCCAGTACATTAGGGCGCGACGCAGGGAGCGGATCGCTCGATTTCTGCCGAACGATAGGAGATGGCGTTGGCAAGGGAGGACGTTGAGAAAAAGGGTCTGCGGGCACAACGGCGTTGTTAGCGAGATTGGTGGAGAATGGGAGAGTGTCTAATGGAAGCCTCAGACCGATAGCGGAATCCCCAGGCAACAAGAAGAGCTTTTCTGGACGAATGGGCCATGGACCGCTTTGCCACCGAGCATTTCCCTGCCACCATTGGCGTCGAATTGGCATGACGATGCCTGCAGGTTTGTTGATGCCGTTCGTAAACACTTTTGCAAGCCTGGCGCGCTCTTCCGCATCTTCGAGTTTTGAGTCCCACGGCTTCACATTGATGGGTAGCCGTTGCTCTCGCCACATGTAGTAATAGGTGTCCTCATAGGCAGGCATCAACCACTTCGAATCCACTCCCAGCAGATCTGAGACGTTTTCTGCAAACAATCTCGCATGCTTAAAGGTGAAGCAGTAGTTTCGCGACTCATCTGCGATCCAATCCGCATTTTGCCAAATTGGTTTGCCATCGAGACGCCACATGCAAGTCAACGCCCATCGAGGCAAGGACTCGCCTGGGTACCACTTGCCTTGTCCGTAATGGAGAAAGGCGCCGGGAGCAAATTTATCACGCAATCGCTTGATCAATTTGCCTGACAACACACGCTTGTTCGGACCAACTGCATCCGAATTCCATTCGGGGCCATCCATGTCGTCCATTGAGACGAAGGTTGGTTCTCCGCCGAAGGTCAGACGTACATCATCCTGTTGTAATTGCTCATCCACTCGCAAGCCGAGCGCATGGATGCGACTCCATTGGTCCGACGTATAGGGTTTGGTTGTTCGCGGATCTTCGACCAGTCGCTTGATAGACATTTCAAAATGAAATTTACATTCGGCGGGCTCGACCATACCGGTTACCGGAGCGGCTGTAAACGGATCGGGAGTACAAGCGACTGGCAAATGCCCTTCACCACATAACAGCCCACTCGTTGGATCCAAGCCAATCCACCCAGCTCCTGGCAAATAGACTTCGGCCCATGCATGAAGATCAGTAAAGTCCGCTTCCGGTCCGGACGGGCCATCGAGTGACTTTACATCGGAAGTGAGCTGCAAGAGGTAACCGGAGGCAAAGCGAGCAGCCAAGCCCAATCGCCGAAGCATATGCACCAATAACCACGCGGAGTCTCGGCATGAACCGGCGCGGCGACTAAGTGTCTCGCTCGGTTTTTGAACTCCGGGCTCCATTCGAATTTCATAACGAATATGCTGTTGGAGTCGGCGATTGATTTCGGTAACAGCATCGATGGTTCGGACACCATCCAATGGGATATCTGACAAGAGTTTATCGATCTCTTTCAAGTCCGCTGGTAGATCGCTCAACACCAAATACGGTGCAAGCTCGTTTAGCAGCCAGGATTCGTATTGAAACGGAAACTTCTCCGCATAGCTTTCCATAAAGAAGTCGAACGGATTGATTGACGTCATGTCCGCGACTAGATCAATGGTGATCGAGAATTTCTTGGTGGTCTTCGGAAAGACCAGTCTTGCGATGTAGTTCCCCTGCGGATCCTGTTGCCAATTGCAAAAATGGTCCTCAGGCACCACCTTCATCGAATAACTGAGGATAGGGGTTCGGCAGTGAGGAGCGGGCCGCAATCGAACAATCTGCGGCCCTAATTGCACGTCACGGTCATACTCGTACTCCGTGCGATGATTCAGCGAGACTCGAATTCCCATAGAAACGAATAGACTATCTAGCTTTTGGCAATAGCTGGTGCGGAAGTTGGAAAAATACGGATGGTACGGAAACTAACAGAGGTTCAGAACCTTTACCAACGAACAGGGAGAGAAATATTCGAGGAATTCAGATGATAGCCCAACCCGCAGTTGATTTCTTGGGGGGATTCGAAATAAAATGAGGGTAGTGCTGCGAAACGCGTCGTAGCTGCATGTTTCCGTACCATTCGAGTCCGCTTCTTGGCTAAGTGATTCGGATGGTCTGGCTGCTTTTGAAAGGAGGTGACTAGTGAATTTAATCTGTACTGGCCGTGGGGGTGAGGCGTCCTAGCGTTGCCGGCGGGCTGCTAACGACATGCAGCCTCTGCCCCACTCGATTGCGAACATGTGACGGTTAGCCGATCTCGCGTTCGCCTCGAGCGGTTTGAATCTTAGGCCAGGCTTCGGCGAGTGTTCGTCGAAGCCTGGTTCTTTTTATACCTTTGTTTTCTAAATCTTCATTGGAAATCGCAGCAACCTCATCGGTTGCGTCAGTCGATTGCAGCCGATCGGGAGCAGTCTCATTCTAGTTCGAATCATTTGTTTGCTGGCGGTTTCAACTATGAGCTCCATTCAGTCGAGCTTGGCGATCGACCCTCCCAAGGAAGGCTGCATTCGAATCGCTACGTTCAACATGGCATTGAATCGAAAGGAAAGAGGCAGACTCTCTCGAGACCTTGAGCGAGGGGATACGCAAGCGGAGAAAATTGCAGCAATTGTTCAATGGGTCCGCCCCGACATCTTGTTAGCCAATGAAGTCGACTATGACAACGGCACGTCTGCAACGCTGCTTCGATCCAAATATCTCAACGTCGGGAAACTCTTGGGGACCGAAGCGCGAAGTCTTTTCGATTTCCAGTACGTGAAGGAAGTCAACACAGGGGTTCCCTCGGGCCTCGATCTCAATGGAAATGGCCGAACGACCGATCCTGAAGATGCTTGGGGCTTTGGTACCTTTCCGGGGCAGTACGGCATGGCCGTCTTCAGTCGCTTCCCGATCGTCGCGACCAAGGCTAGGACGTTTCAACATTTTCTTTGGAAAGATATGCCAAACGCACTTCAGCCAGGTTCAGGTGACAAGTCCGTTGGAAACTGGAAACCCTACTACTCCGAATCCGTTTGGAACCAATTGAGGCTTAGCTCGAAGTCCCATTGGGACGTGCCAATTCAGATTGGAGAATCTGTTTTGCATGTGATCGCTTCGCATCCAACGCCGCCAGTATTCGACGGTCCTGAAGACCGAAACGGTTGCCGGAACAATGACGAAATCCGATTGATACAGGACTATGTTGAAGGCAGAGACTACATGGTTGACGATCAAGGCGTTCGCGGGGGCCTTTCTAGTATTGATCGCTTTGTCATCCTCGGAGATTTGAATTCGGATCCAACCGACGGAAACGGCAATCCTACAGGAATCACCAATTTACTTGGCTCGGCTCGTGTGAATGCATCGTTCAAACCGTCGAGCAAAGGTGCGGTCGAAGCATCTGAAAAGCAAGGAAAAGCAAACCAGTCACATCGTGCGGATCCTGCTTATGACACCGGTGACTTTAACGATCGCGAGCCTGGAAACTTGCGAGTGGATTTTGTGATTCCATCGAAAGAGCTCAAGGTCGTTGACGGCGGAGTCTTTTGGCCCACCGAAGCAGAGCTACGCGCATTCAAGATTGACATATCGAATGCGTCGGACCACCATTTGGTCTGGCTCGATGTTCAATTCCCATAACGGTCGATTGCATGCCTCTCTTTCGTCGCAAGAAAAAAATAGCACCGTCCGACTTGCTCACCCCGAATCATGTTGCCATCATCATGGATGGAAATGGGAGATGGGCTCAGAAGCGTGGCATGCCACGTATCGAAGGGCATCGTCAAGGGGCAAAATCCGTTCGCAGAGCTTGTGAATCGTGCGTTGAGTTCGGGGTTAAACATTTGACTCTTTATTGTTTCTCCAATGAGAATTGGAAGCGTCCGAAGGAAGAACTCGAGTTCTTGATGGGATTGCTGAAGCAATTTCTTGTGAGCGAGAGTAAAACTCTGATCGAAAAGAATATTCGACTTTCCATCATCGGCCGGCGCGACGGATTGCCCGAAGATGTTTTGCAAGAAATGGATATTGCCGTCCATAAGAGCAAGGAGATGACGGGTCTTCATCTATGCCTTGCTATCAATTACGGCAGTCGGCAAGAAATCACCGATGCCGTTCGGCAAATTGCCAACCTAGCAAAGTCTGGGCTCATTGATCCGGATCAGATTAATGAAGAAACGATTTCGCAGCATTTGTATACGTCAGCGATACCCGACCCAGATTTGCTGATTCGAACGAGTGGAGAATTTCGCATAAGTAACTATTTGCTGTGGCAAATCAGCTACAGTGAAATCTGGATCACCAATCGTGCTTGGCCTGAATTCGGCCGCGAAGACATGCTGGAAGCCATTGCAGACTATAGTCGAAGGCATCGCCGCTTTGGCGGTTTGTAGTGAAGACCGTCCGACGGAAATCCTCGGTTGATTGAAATGGTCGCGGGACATTTTGGGGTGCGAAAGAATCAAGTTTCGATTCGAACGGGGGCCACTGCAAAGCTGAAGATCCCGCATGTTGAAATGGACTGACGTCCCGCGATCGAAACATCGACGGCAACGCGCGATTGACAGTCATTCGTGCGTTGCGAGATTAACTCGCTACGAAAAGCGAAAACTAGACAACAACCGATTGGCTATGAATTTTTTCGCAGATTAAACGAAGAGAGCTTTCGAGATCACCGCTGGCAGTCTTGAAGGAATCGGCATCGATCGTCAGAGGGGCTCCCAATACAACGAGAGGAGCACCATACGATGGACATGCGATGGCCTGCTCTAGTGAAAGACCGCCAACCGCTTGTACTGGGATTTTCACAGCCTTGACCACTTCCCGCAATTGATCCAGAGGGCTTGGCATTCGATGACCACGGGCCGCGATGCCTCGGCGTTCATCGTAACCGATATGATGGATAACAAAGTCGCACCCCAAATCTTCGAGCCATTTGGCCCCTGCGACCATATCCGGGCAAATCATGTTGTCACCCATCACTTTCGCCCCAAACTCTTTGCCTGCTTTGACAACGCAACGAATGGTTTCCTCATGAGCGCGTGCCATCACTACCACATGCGTTGCACCAGCCTTTGCCATCATCTCGGCTTCCAAATATCCGCCGTCCATCGTCTTTAGGTCGGCAACTATTGGTGTATCGGGAAATCGGGCGCGTAACGCTTTGATCCCGTGGAGTCCCTCCGCCAAAATCAACGGTGTTCCTGCCTCTAGCCAGTCCACTCCCGCACGCATCGCCATTTCTGCAGTTTCGAGAGCTTCATCAATGTTGGTCAAATCGAGAGATATTTGAACTATAGGTTTCATCGCAGGTTGACTTAGTAGAGGTTGACTTAGTTGATACGTGGAATCGTCTGAATCGGAACATAAATTCGCCAGCCCAGTATTCTTGACGCTGTGTAGAATAACAAATTGCGATCCAGAGAAGAAGTACAATCAATGGAGGCATCGCTCTCATTTTGATTTGGTGCTCTCCTGAGGATTTCGTTTGATATAATGTCTCTTCGTGGCCATTTACGAAACTTGGGGGGGCACCGTATGAGTTCGTTAAGATTCCCCTTCCCTTTCCTGCTTCAGTTATTATGAACTGACCTGTCCATTCACTTCGACATTGAGAAAACCATGCGTCGTTCTTTTGACTTTTTTTCCTTCTGTGCGTTAGCCGTCGTTTCACTTCTCGGTGTGCAAGTGCACGCTGATGTCGGGGCGACTTCCCCCTCTGCGTTTCGAGTTCCCGCGGGCTTTCAAGTCGACTTGGTTTACGAAGTGCCCCTACAGGAACAAGGGTCTTGGGTTTGCTTGACGATCGATCCGAAGGGCAGGATCCTAGCATCCGATCAATATGGCAAGGTTTATCGTGTGCAACCCGCTCCCGTTGGTTCGGATTCAAAGCAAACGAAAGTCGAGCCGATCGACATTTCGATTGGAATGGCACAAGGGCTTCTGCATACGAAGGATGGTTTGTATGTAGATGTTAATGCAAAGGAAGGTGGTGGACTGTACCGATTCCAAGATCTCGATGGTGACGACAAATTTGAAAAATCGGAGCACTTGATTCCACTGAGTGGAGGAGCGGAACATGGGCCGCATGCGATCATTTCTGGCCCGGATGGCAGACTTTACTTGTGTGCGGGCAACCAAACAGCACTCCCAGCAAAGATCGATGCTTCTCGAGTTCCACGACACTGGTCGGAAGATCATATGCTAGGTCGCATGCCAGATGCTCGCGGTTTTATGGCGAATGTACTGGCGCCAGGAGGGTTCGTGTTAAGTTTCAACCCCGATGGCAGTGATATTGAGATCGTCTCGACTGGATTTCGTAACGAGTATGATATCGCTTTCAATCCGCATGGAGATTTGTTCACCTATGATGCCGACATGGAATGGGATGTCGGTACACCTTGGTATCGTCCCACGCGTGTGAATCATGTTATCAGCGGCTCAGAATTTGGCTGGAGAAACGGCACAGGAAAATGGCCTGAGTACTTTGCAGATAGCTTCGGTTCCGTTGCCAATATCGGCTATGGTTCGCCGACCGGCATCGCTTTCGGAACAGGTGCAAAGTTTCCTGCGAAATACCAGAACGCACTTTTGATCAGCGATTGGAGTTATGGTGTTGTTTATGCTGTTTCCATGAAGCCGAGCGGAGCATCGTACGAAGCGACGGTCGAGCCATTCGTGAGCGCCTCTCCGATGCCGGTCACGGATCTCGTTGTCGATCCCAAAGAGGGTTGTATTTACTTAGCGATCGGCGGTCGAAAAGTTCAATCGGCTTTGTACCGTATTCGATATATCGGAACTGAAAGCATTTCCCCCGCAACCTATCCGGATTCTCCGGAAGCATCTCGAATGCGTGCGAATCGTCGAGAGCTAGAAAAAATGCATCGCGGTGAATTGAATTTGAATTCTGCGATGCTCGCAGTGGGAAGTCCCGATCGAGCACTCCGAACCGCGGCTCGCATTGCATTAGAACATCATGATGCAAAGCTATGGCGTGATCAATTGTCAAAGGCTCAAAATTCCCAAGCTACGATTACTTTAGCAGTAGCACTTTGCAGGAAAGGAACGTCAGAAGATCAGTCGATGGTCCAAGAGTCGTTGCTAACGCTCGATTGGAGCAAACTCAATCAAGTTGAAAAACTGGAGTTGTTGCGAGCCTACCAGTTGAGTTTCCTACGACTGGGGGAAGGGAAGGCAGAGCTACGCAAGAAAATCATCGCTCACTTGGATTCGAGTTTCCCTACTTCGAACGAAGATGGTTTAGTCGACCGGGAGTTGGCCAGATTATTGATCTATCTCGAGGCACCTGGCATCGTGGACCGTTGCGTTGCTCGAATGAAGTCTACGGGCGCTGCGGACGAACAGATTCATTATGCTTTTTGTCTGCGGGCGGTGAAGAATGGTTGGACCGACTCGACAAGAAAGAGTTATTTCCAATGGTTCTATGACGTGGCGACAGCCCGAGGTGGTGCTTCCTTCGGCGGGTTCATCGAGAACATTCGACAGGTGGCAATCAAGGGGCTAACAGACCAAGAGAAAGCTTCTCTAGGTGAACTAGTCGGTGCACCTCCTGCGGCCAAGGATCCGTTGGCTGATCTTGCTCCCCGAAAAATGGTCAAGCAATGGACGGTCGACGAGCTTGATGCTGCGGTGAACACAAAGAAATCAGACTTCAATTTCGAAAGAGGCAAACAAATGTTTGCTGTTGCACAATGTTACAAGTGCCATCGTTTCGGTGGACAGGGGGGAATCCAGGGGCCGGACCTTACCGCTGCATCTGGTCGATTCGGCACCCGCGATATGCTCGTTGCCATTGTTGATCCAGCCAAAGAGATCAGCGATCAATATGAAGCAACCCAGTTTCGACTCGAAGATGATACTGTAATCGTAGGACGAGTTGCCAATTTGAATGGTGATGTACTCATGGTTTCCACCAACATGTTGGATCCAGGTAACTTCACCAACATCAAACGGGGGGATATAGCAGAGATGCGTGCCAGTAAAGTCTCGATGATGCCTACTGGGTTGTTGGATACGCTGTCTTCTGACGAAGTCGTCGACCTGCTCGCCTACCTGAAGTCCGGTGGAAATCCCAAGCATGAAATCTACGGTGGCAAGAAGTAACAGCGAAGGCTCTGAGCTTTATGTCATCCGAAACCAGCGACCGAGTGCAAATGTCGGGATAGCCATCGCACATACAACCAAGCCAGCTACGTTTCCGGCGAACTGCAATGCAATCGCTGCATCGAGGAAAAGGATCGTCAATATCGCTTGTTTGATCGCCATGACTAGCGAAAACGCAGATCGCTCGCGCACAGATCGAATCGCACGGATAGCCCAGGGCGTCGCAAGCAATCCAACCAATATCGGAAACATCGTTCCTCGTTCTAATCGCAACGGTGTCAACTCCGGAACGAACCGAACCGAAGCTGCGATGCAAACAATCCCAATAACACCGACAGCCCATGCGATTGCAAGCCGGAAACCGGACTGCATCAGTTTGCTTTCTTTTCGTGCCGCCAACGTCAGCCCGACGACAAAAAGTCCATGCCCTAACGGAATGATCCAAATCGCGTGGGTAAGCCGATCGAACATCATGGTCGAGTCTGGGAGTAGTACCGTTGCCAGAGCAACACCCATGCAAAGGTTCAATGCTCGGCAAAGTCCCATAATCCACGGACCGAGGACCGTTTTCTTTAGCGGACTATCGTAAGCAACAATCGCAACAGCCAAGCCGAATGCCATCAACCCGGGCAACATTGCTCGCCCTGGGCTTGCCGTTTGACCGAGAACAAATCCTGCAAACATCGCAGAGAGCACGCCAGCAATCAATAACCCCCACCCAACGCGTCGTGCTAGCTTCCAGTCGATTCGCTCCTCTACGAGTGGCCCTCGTCGGCGATCTTTCGTGTCTTGATCAATGTCATTCACATCGTTCAGTACCATTCCGGCCCAGTAAAGACTAATCGATGCGAGACTAATCAGAACAAGAGCAATCGAATACTCGGATGACCAAACGCCAGCTCCTAACGCAAAGCCAGCCAGGGCATCTGCGCAAGCTGTGAGCGTATTCGGAATACGAGCGAGTTGAGCCCAATCTTTCCATGAAGGCATGTGACACCTCTTGCATTCCTGGTCTAGCGCCGTCGTCGAAGATCCTCAATCAACTCAGGAACCGGAATCCCGGTTGCGCCTCGCCCCTCGCGGAGTCTGAAGCTGACATCCTGCTCGATGCTCTCGTGATCATACTCCCAAAACTTCGCAATCATCTCTTTTGAAAGCGGTGTACTGGAACGAACCAGTCTCATTCCCACCATTCGAGAAGGATCCGAAGTGTACCACCATGGGCTCAACGGAACGTTTGGATCTTCTTCTTTCCAATCTTCGTCGGCAGATCCCATCCTCGCTGCAGATCGTAATCGATCCGCAGAATCCTGCCATCCTCCTCCACGAACGCAACGAGACTCAGACTTCGTCGGCCAACCTACGGCATCGTTCCATGCTAACTTCTTGCCTCCACGATCGCCAAATCCTTTAGCATCAAACTGATCGATCGTCCATTCCCAAACGTTTCCATGCATATCATGAAGCCCAAAAGCGTTCGGCAGCTTCGTTCCTACTTTCGATGCGCCATCCGGTGCGTTGTCGGAAAACGTTGCAAATTTTTCCAGTTCAGCAGGATCGTCTCCGAATGCATACGCACTCTTCGAGCCAGCGCGAGCTGCATGTTCCCACTCGGCTTCGGTCGGTAAGCGATATTGAACTTGGCTCATCCCGCTCAACCATTTCGTATACTGCTTTGCAGCATACTGAGTCATCGTCACGGCAGGTTGTTTATTGTCATCGCCATGCTCGAACGTATGACTGGGTTCATACAGGGGAGTTGGTACAGTAATCGCGTCCGCTTTATTCGATTCGGTCACAACGCGAATTTTCTTGTCCCCAAGTTTCTTGAAGACATCGTATGTCCGCATAAACGTCTTGTACTCACCCCAAGTTAGCTCGGTTTTTGCCATCCAAAACGGCTCAAGTACCACGGTGAATTGTGGCCCTTCATCCTCCGTTCGTCCCGCTTCTCCTGCGGGCGAGCCGATTGTTACTTCGCCACCCGGAACAGGAATCATTTCAAACGAGATATTGGTGTTCTCGAATTTGTGGAGATATGGAACCATAAATCCATCAACCACCTGTACAAACGGCCCTGACTCCGGTTTTGTTGCGCTCATCCCCAGAGTCGATGGGGCGGGCTGAGCAGTCTTTTCTTGTGCAAGTCCTGTGTTAAGAAAAATCAACCCACAGGCTATCGCGAATCCGAATGTTTTTTTCATTGATATGGTGGTTTGGAAGAACGGGCAGACTAATGTTCATACCGCTAAAGCGAGAGGCAACTGGAAACCGCAGCCCTTACGGCGTGAAGGGCTGTCGTTCCCATCCCAACCCGAAGCGTGAGCGAGGAATGGCCCGTCCCTCGCTCACGCTTCGGGTTGGGATGGACCTTTTGCCTGCGACAGATGCCTTAAAGCATAAGACATTGCTTTCCAGGTTGAGAAACTGATTCTCGACTTAGCTCCTCTAAAGAGTAGCTCGAAAAACGTATTTATTCAACGACAAGCCGGGGCTAAAGCAAGTCTTTCAATGCTTCTCCCGTGTAACTGCGCGGCGAAATCAGCGTTGAAGCAGAAACTGGTCGTGTGTCCTTGCTCGTCGTAGCTTTCTTTCGCGTTCGCTTTTGCGGCTCCGCTACTATCATCGGCTGGCTTGCGGGGGCTTCGTAGTCGCGATTGGAGGCGTATTGTACGAGCAACTCAGGCGTTCCCGCAAAGACCAATTGCCCGCCGTCTTTACCCGCTTCGGGCCCCATATCGATGACCCAGTCCGCGCACTTGATCACATCCAAATTGTGCTCGATCACCACCACTGAGTTCCCGGCATTCACCAAGGAATCCAAAACACCAAGTAGCTTCATAATGTCTTCGAAATGAAGTCCGGTCGTCGGCTCATCCAACAAGTAAAGCGTATTGCCCGTCGAAGGCCGACACAACTCCGCGGCTAACTTGACTCGCTGCGCCTCACCACCGCTCAAGGTCGGTGCGCTTTGTCCCAGTGCGAGATAATCGAGACCCACATTACAAAGCGTCGTGAGCATGTGGTGCACCTTGGGGATCTCGCTCATCAAATCGCGAACCTGCCCGATCGACATATTCAATACATCATTGATCGAATACCCTCGGTACTTTACGGCCAACACTTCTTCGGAATAGCGTTTGCCATGACACGCGTCGCATTGAATCCAAACATCTGGCAAGAAATGCATTTGGATGCATTGCTGGCCTAGCCCTTCACACTTCTCACAACGCCCACCCCCTATATTGAAACTGAAGAATCCAGCCGACATGCCGCGTGTCTTCGCTTCTGGCATCTTGGCGAACAACGATCGAATATGGTCAAAGACTCCGATGTAGGTAGCGGGATTGCTGGACGGGGACATCCCTAACGGCGATTGATCTACGCGCAGCACTTTATTGATCTGCTTCAAGCCTTCGATCCGATCGTGTGGGCCCGGGGGACCTTCGACACGGAAGAATTGTCTGGCCAATGCTGGATACAAGATGCCATTGATAAGACTGCTCTTACCACTTCCGCTCGGACCGGTGACGGCAGTAAAACAACCGAGCGGTATCGATACATCGAGATTACGAAGTGTATTCGCTCGTGCTCCGCGAATCGTTAACCAACCTTTCGGTGGTTCTGCTTTATCCGTCCAATTGTTGGTACTATTGCTGGATTCGTCGACAATGCGAACCCGTCTCTCCTTCGGAGTCAAGATTCCTCGCTTACCACTCAAGAACGGTCCAGTGATCGACGTCTTCGATTTCTTGATCTGGGCTGGCGATCCTTGCGCGACCACTTGTCCCCCTAAAGGCCCAGAGCCTGGACCAAAGTCACAGAGCTGGTCGCTACTAGCAATAACTTCGCGATCATGTTCGACAATGAGTAATGTATTCCCAAGGTCGCGAAGGGACTTCATCGCACGAATCAATCGCTGGTTATCGCGTGGATGCAATCCGATTGTCGGTTCGTCCAAAACATAAAGCACACCACTTAATCCACTACCTAATTGGCTCGCCAATCGAATCCGTTGCGATTCACCGCCACTCAGGGTATGGGCACCACGATCGAGCGACAGATACTCCAATCCGACATCGTTCAAAAACTGAAGTCGCTGAATAATCTCGCGATGCAATTCCGAAGCGACTTTCTGTTCTCGTTTGGCCAAAGTCCAGCTCTTAACCGTGGCGAACAATTCGCCGATTGGCATACGCACAATGTCTGATATGGTCAGTTCTCTAAACCGAGTATGGGCCGCCTCGGCTCGCACTCGCGATCCGCCACACACTGTGCATGGGCCCTTGGTGAGGTACTTAGCCAGTCGCATTCGGACTCCAATGTTGGAATTGGACGCCAGCTCCAACGCAGGGTAAATGCCACGGTACTGGAACGACATCAAGACACCAGTCTCTTGTTTTTTTCCATTCCCCTCTTCCGAAGGCAAATCGCTTCGAAAGACAACAATTTCGCGGTTCGGCAGTCCGTGAAGAAGCATGGAACGTTGCCCCAACGTGAATTGACCTATGGGGCGATCGATCGGCAGTCCTGTCTCTCGACAAAACGCCTTCAACATGGCTAAAGCCAACGGAAGATCTAACGCGGGCCAAATCAAAAGGCCACCTTGCTCGAGTGTTTTTGTGTCGTCCAAAACCGCGGACGGGTCGGTGCCGGACTGTATGCCTAACCCTTCGCAACTCTCACACCACCCAACTCCTGTGTTGAAGGAAAAGCTATGTGGAGTCAGTGGCTGAAACGATATGCCGCATGCATTGCATGCCAACTGCAACGAATAAGTCTCGACATCCCAATGGACCTCTGATCGCGCTTCGTCCACATGTGCAATCTGAATAACACCGTTGCCCATGGTGAGTGCAGTACTTACGCTGTCGCTCAACCGTTTGCGCTCGATCGTGTTCCATTGCAATCGATCAATCACCAACTGCAACTCGTTCTTGCTTTTGCTTTGCAGCGAAGGCGTTTCATCAATGTTATATGTCTTGCCATTGAGGCGAACTCGAACGAACCCTTGCTGTTTGAGGCCTGTCAAGAATTGCGATTGTGTTTGACTCATCGCGGGAGCGACTGGTGCTAGCAACAAAGCTCGCCCCGTTCTTCGCGATTCTTTATCCCCGTTCCCCGATTTCCCTTCCGATCCAGCAAGGTCTAGCAATCGACTTACAATCTGGTCGCTCGTTTGCGTGGTGACTACGGCATCGCACTGAGTGCAATGCATCTCTCCCAGCCTAGCGAATAGCACACGGAAATAGTCATATACCTCAGTAACGGTGCCGACAGTGCTTCGCGGGGTGTGTGAAAGATTGCGTTGCTCGATGGCGACCGAAGGGCTTAATCCCTCGACCCTCTCTACAATCGCCTTGGGCATCTGTCCCACAAACTGACGAACGTACGGACTCAGGCTTTCAACGAAACGGCGTTGACCTTCTGCGTAGATCGTATCCATTGCCATCGATGACTTGCCACTGCCGCTCTGACCACAAAAAACGGTCATTTGATTGCGTTGCAATGTCAAGTCAACTTTCTTCAAGTTATGCAACTGGGCTCCGGTTACCCGAATATCTTCTAGCGTCTTGGGGACACTTGTCTTTGTTGGTTTCTGTTTAACTTTGGTTTTCTTTTTCTTAGCTCCTTCCGGCTGATGCGTCTCAAAATATTTTGCGAGAGCCTTGCCGGTGTGCGACTGCTTATGTGCAGCGACTTGTTCTGGAGTTCCACTGCATAGAACATTCCCTCCTGCCATGCCACCTTCAGGGCCAAGGTCGATGACCCAGTCGGCCGCCTGGATGAGGTCGAGATTATGTTCGACCACAATGACTGTATTGCCTCGATCGACTAGGCTTTGCAAAACGCCTAACAAAAGATCGATATCGTAAAAATGAAGACCTGTCGTTGGCTCATCCAAGACGTATACCGTCTTGCCTGTCGAACGTCGACTTAGCTCTTTCGACAATTTGATGCGTTGCGCTTCGCCTCCGGAAAGGGTCGGGGATGGTTGCCCAATTTTCAGGTAATCCAAGCCGACATCGCTGAGCGTTTGTAGCTTCTCCGCAATCTTCGGAAAGGCATTAAAGTGCTCTATCGCTTGCTGTACGTCCAGGTTGAGGCAATCTGCGATCGACTTTCCCTTGAATTCCACTTGCAACGTCGGCCGCGCGTATCGCTTTCCTTCACACACCGCGCATGGGACCCAAAGGTCTGCCAAGAACTCCATATCCAGTCGAACGGCACCATGTCCGTCACATGCGGAACAACGCCCCTGTTCTGTGTTGAAACTAAACGTCCCTGCGGTGAAGCCACGGCGTTTCGCTTCAGGAAGCTCTGCGAATAAGTCTCGAATCTCATCGAACAATTTTACGTATGTTGCTGGGTTGCTTCGCGGCGTTCGGCCGATCGGGCTTTGATCGATATCGATGAGTTTGTCGAGATATTCCAGGCCCTCGATTCGTTTGTGCTTGCCCGGCTTATCTTCCGCTTTGTTCAATGCATTGCGCAGAGCGGGGGACACGATATCCGAGATGAGAGAGCTCTTGCCACTGCCGCTAACACCCGTCACCGCCACGAAACAACCGAGTGGAATATCCACGGTTAGATTCTTGAGATTGTTATGCTCCGCTCCAACGATGCGCAGCTTCTTGCCATTTCCTTTACGACGCACTTCCGGTCGGCGAATGGTGCGAGTGCGATTGAGAAAACCACCGGTGATGCTTTCGGCATTCTCGGTAATCTCCTCCATGCTTCCCGAGGAAAGGAGTCGCCCTCCGCGCACCCCTGGGCCTGGACCGAAATCGACAATCGTATCCGCGACTCGCATCGTATCTTCATCGTGCTCCACCACGATGAGCGTATTGCCAAGATCGCGAAGACGAATCAACGAACCCAAGAGCCGATCGTTGTCTCGCGGATGCAATCCGATACTCGGCTCGTCGAGCACATACAGAACTCCTACCAATCCAGAACCAATTTGGCTCGCGAGTCGAATTCGCTGCGATTCGCCACCTGACAATGTAGGTGCCGTTCGATCGAGCGAAAGATATCCCAACCCGACATCCAACAAGAACTGAAGCCTCGCGCGGATTTCTTTGATCGCTTCGCCACCGATTTGCCATTGCAAAGGGGAAAGCTCTAGGGCCTCAAAAAATGCCGCACATTCTTCGATCGATAAATTGGATACGCCATCGATGGATAGCCATGGCGAATCCTGAAAACGTTTGGCTCTCGTGCGAAGCCTTAACGCTCTCGCTTGGCCATTGAGTCGAGAGCCGCGGCATTCGCTACACTGGCTTACCTCCATGTACTTCTCGTATTGTTTCCGCATCAGCGGATTTTTGCTCGCTCGATAGGTGCTCAATAGCTCCTTGATGATCCCGCCAAAATCTTCACCATGCGAAGCTCGACCTTTGGCCTTTACCGTGATCCCCTGGTAACCATAAAGAAGCCACTCCTGCTCCTTCGTGTTCAATTTGCTCCAAGGTGTTGAAAGCAAATGGCCCAACGGCAATCCACAATAGTTCTCAACGACACTACAAAACAACGTGATCGAGCGACGATACCAACGTGTCATCTCCGTCTGCTTACCGATAAGCCCGATCGCTCCATTGCGTATCGACTTGTCCGGTAATGTGACGAGCAACTCGGGGACGAAAGTGAACGACTCCCCCAGACCTTCGCATGTCGCGCATGCACCTTGCGGTGAGTTGAAGCTTAACAATTGCGGCGTTGGCGGAGGATAAGAAACCCCACAACTGGCGCACGCATAAGTCGAGGAGAAGACGATATCGCCTGTCGCCCCATTTCCCGATACATCTCCATTGAAATCGGTTGCCGAATCACCATCGACGGAGTCCGCATCGATCAATGCTTTCTCTGTCTCCGAGCCATCATCGAAAGGATCAAGGGACGCCGATTTTTTTTTCTTGGTTGGCTTGGGGGCTGCTTTCTTCGTCGCAGTTTTCTTCTTCGTTACTGAGGTTGCAGGTTGATCCGTGCTGGGAGACAGTAGCATCATGCCATCCCCAAACTTCATCGCCATATCGACGGCTTCTGCAATCCGTTGGCGACTCGATGTTTCGATCGGGATGCGATCAACCACGAGTTCAATGTTGTGTTTGATAAGCCGTTCCAAGGCTGGTGGTTCGCTTAGCAAGTAGACAGTGCCATCGACACGAGCTCGGTTGAAACCCTGTTTGCGAAGATCCTCAAACAGGTCTTTGTGTTCCCCTTTTTGCTCACGAACAATTGGTGCCAGGAAAAGGTATGTCTGTTGATTGGGAAGTTGTTGAATCTTCTCGACCATCTGATCGCGTGTTTGCGATGTGATCTCACATTGGCAAGCGGGACAAAAACCGGTACCGATCCGCGCGAAGAGAACACGAAGAAAGTCATGGATCTCGGTAATTGTCCCCACTGTAGATCGCGGATTGTTACCCGTCGACTTTTGACTGATCGAAATCGATGGACTGAGACCGGAAAGGAAATCCACATCGGGCTTTGGGAGTTGTCCAACGAATTGTCTTGCGTAGGTGGACAAACTTTCGAGGTAGCGGCGCTGGCCTTCCGCGTAAAGGGTGTCAAAGGCCAGCGAGCTCTTACCGCTCCCCGAAACACCGGTGAAGCAAATGAGCTGGTTACGCTGGAGCGTTAGATCTACGTTTTGAAGATTGTGCTCGCGCGCTCCACGAACAACGATCGGCAGATCTCTTGTGACCAATCCTTTTTGCCTTGCTAGTGATTAGTGGATGCCGGCGGATCCGAGGTAACGCTCTGCATCGAGTGCAGCCATACAGCCGGTACCAGCAGATGTGATCGCTTGTCGGTAGTAGTCGTCTGCCACATCGCCTGCGGCGAAAACTCCGGGAACGCTGGTGATCGTACGATACGGCTGTGTCCAACGAATATATCCGTTGGCATGTGTCTCCACTTGCCCACCAAGGAATTTAGTATTCGGGGTATGGCCGATCGCCAAAAACAAGCCAGAGGCTTCCAGTTCTGTTTTCTCGCCAGTTGTTACATTCGCAAGCCGAACACCTGTCACACCCACACGCATGTCTTCTGCATTGCCGAGGACTTCGTCGACAACCGAAAATTTCACTAGCTCGATCTTTGGGTTAGAAAACGCACGGTCCTGCATGATCTTGGAAGCACGCATCTCTCCACGACGCAGGATCAAATAAACTTTGGATGCATACTTCGTTAAATAACTCGCCTCTTCGACCGCAGAGTCGCCCCCGCCGACAACAACAAGCGGTTTGTTACGGAAACGTGGCAATGCACCATCGCAAACCGCACAGGCACTGACGCCTTTGTTTTTAAACTTTTCTTCGCTCGGTAATCCGAGGTAATTGGCACTCGCACCGGTTGCAAGAATGACCGTGTGTGTTTCAAACGGTCCATTCTCGGACGTTGTAAGCTTGAGTGGGGAGCCACTGAAATCGACACTTGTAACGTCATCCGTAATGACGCGAGTACCGAAATTGACTGCTTGTTGTCGCATAAGTTCCATCAGTTCAGGACCTGTCACTGCGTGCGCGTGCTCCTCAATCGGTGGGAGCATATACTGGCGATCGGTCGAGATCGCAGACTCCAAAAACTGCTTAAGATTACCTGATGGAAAGCCAGCGTAGTTTTCGACCTCCGTGGTTTGAGCCAGTTGCCCCATAGGATAACGACCGTTGACACGATTTTCCTCGGTCATAGCACCTTCGAAGAGAAGCGGTTTCAAATTTGCTCGTGCAGCATAGATTGCCGCAGACCAACCTGCTGGTCCACTACCGATGATCACACAATTTTCAACGTTGCTCATGAAAGTCGTTCTAAGGGGGGAATCCGCTCGACGAAATGGGAAAACAAATGGGGAAGAGGTGATGCACCTCCTCGTTCACTGAACTTCCACTGGTTTTACCCGAATTGTAGCAAGGCGAACAGGCTTATCTCGACTTCTGTTGCTCTTGGGTGGCTTTCTCAAGACAGTCCTTGATTCCAACGGAAATTGGCAGCGCGACTACTCAGACCGAAGGATCTTTTCCATTTTTCGTCCTTTTGCCAATTCATCAACAAGCTTATCAAGATACCGTACCCGCTGGGTCAATGGATTCTCGATCTCTTCCACGCGGTAACCGCAAATTACTCCTGTGATGAGATGTGCGTTCGGATTCAGCTTGGCCTTTTGGAAGAATTGCAGAAAAGTCGCTTTTGTATCGATGAGTTCCGTTAAATTCGCTTCCTTGAAACCTGTCAGCCATTCGATGACCTGATGCAACTCTTCCTTGGTTCGGCCTTTTCTCTCGACTTTGGCAACATAATAAGGGTAAACGGAAGAGAAGGTCATCGCGGCAAATTTTTTATCGTGATCGCTGGAGTTCTTCATAGACCTGTTACGATTTACACAGTAATGCGGACGAGTGAATGATATGAGACGTTGTGAAGCAAATTCTATCGCTGTTTTTTGCAAAGGCGAACGCTTGAAACTATTGTTTCTTCACGGATGGAATAGCGTGGTGGGTGGGGTAAAGCCGACGTACCTGAAGAACCACGGTTATGTAGTCATCGACCCTCCACTTGATAACGATAACTTTGATGATGCGGTTCGTACCGGTCAAGCAGCCTACGATCTCCACAAACCCGACGTCGTTGTCGGAAGCTCTCGTGGTGGTGCTGTCGCGATGAATATCGAATCTGGAGACACGCCTTTGGTGTTGCTATGTCCCGCTTGGAAAAAATGGGGAAAGGTGACAAAGCTCAAGTCCAATGCTCTGATTCTGCACTCGCCTCTAGATGACGTCATTCCCTTTGAAGATTCCGTTGAACTCCTGTCCAACAGCGAATTGCCGTCGGAAACGCTTCTGGATGTCGGACGGGACCATCGACTCGCGGATGAGTCCTCACTCGCTGTGATGCTGTGGGCTTGCGATTTGCTTCGTTCAGGTGAGAAGATACCGATAATCGACGAAGGCCCGAAACGGTCATTCCTCCCACGCGACGACGGTCAATCCGCAACCTCGGACGAAGGTAGCTACATTTGCGATGCGTGTGGCGAAGAGATCGTTATTCCAATTGATTTCACGCAAGGATCGACACAATCGTACGTGGAAGACTGTCCTGTGTGCTGTCGCGCCAACATTGTTCACGTACAATTCGACGACAATGGAGGCTCAGAAGTCTGGGCTGAGCCTGAACAAGACTACTCTTGAATTGAAAAGTGCATCCATGTGCTGAGCTAACACACCGTTGTCTACCGACTAAGGCTTCGGTAGATGGGGAACTCCGAATCGGCAGGATGTGTGAGGAATATCGCTTGATCGATTGGGAGTGAAGACCAATGATGGAATGAAGTATCTGCACCCAGGATTGCAAGTGCTGTCGCACCAGCATCAGCATCAATCGCGTTTTTAGCGATCACTGTCACGCTCTGCCTTCCCTCGACAGGTGTCCCTCGCGTTGGATCCATCAAATGGCTGTAGCGTCGCCCTTCGATTTCGACGAACTGATACAAATCCCCCGAAGTGGTGACCGCACAGTTTCGAAGCGACAGTCGCAAAAGTGGTGGAGCTTTCTTGGAAATTCCAGCAACGTCAATGGACCAGCCGGTTCTTCCCGGTGGTGGATCGCTGACAAGTACGTCCCCACCTGCGTCGATGAGAGCACTCTGGATTCCGTTGGCGACCAACACTTCCATCATCCGATCGAGCAAATATCCAGTAGCGATTCCTGCAACATCCAATACGATTCCGGATTGACGAAACGCAATAGATGGACCGTTGTCGCCATCGACACGGAGGTCAACATTGGCCCAACCAGACATCGACCTAGCCTCAGTCGTCTCGGACTCTGTCGGAAGCGATTTCCTTTTCCTCGCTGATCGCCATGTAGCTATCAATCGGCCGTTGGTTATGTCAAACCTACCATTGCTAAGCTCCAGCCATCGTTCGGATTCGATCAAAACGTTAGATAATGGTTGGCTTAGTTTTACTCGCTTGTTTGCAGGCAACGAAGCAAGCTTCGACACTTCGCTAGTGGGGTCATAGTTATTGAGGGGCGCAGAGAGGTCTTCCAGCTTCTTCAGCGATGTCATGATCGCTTGCGTCGCTTGTTCCTCGCTGGACGCGTAGACAACGATATCCAGATTCGAACCCATCGATGGAGCAGAATACTCAAATCGCTTTTGCGACCTCTCTTGAGCGAGCAACAGTGCTGATGGTATACCATTGGACGTCAAGATGATCGAGAGCGAAAATACGATGCGGCCGCAGTAATCACTAACATTCCTTGTCATCTGCATGGAAATAGTAATGTCCTATGTCTTGGAAGCGGGAGCGGTATTGGGAGCGGTTCTACTGCAGCGATCCAGTCGAACTGCGAGATGTGAATTCTTAGTGAACATGGATACAGGTTCACCATTAGGGCGTTTCGATCTGGTAAAATCCGGAAAGAGATCAGGTTCGATTGGAAGCAAATTGGATTGTATCTCCCCGCCCAGGTATTCTAGCCTCCCTATTTGATAATGGAATGCTCATGGTAACCACACACTGGACTCGGATTGCCCTATTGCTGTTCGTTGGAGCAGGTTCGTGTTTTTTTCAGCGTCGTTCGTATGGCACCGACTCGACAGGGGCGGAATGGACTTCGTACTTGAACGGAAGTGATCGAGCTGGGGCGACAAAAGCGGCGTTGCCAAAAGACTTGAAATTGGCATGGACCTATCGATCGCAAGCCAAGCCTGAGAAAGCCTGGTCTGGTTCGCGAACAGCTCCCATCGAGGGGCACATCATGTTGCCACGCGTCACCTTCGACGCTTCTCCCCAATTGATTATCTCCAAGGATAAAGTCTACTTCGGAAGTACCGTCGATCACAAATTGCATTGCTTCGATGCAGCAACAGGAACACCCGTTTGGTCATTTTACACAGACGGTCCGATACGGTTGGCACCGACACTTGCGCACGGAAACGTCTACATTGGTTCAGACGACGGTTATGTCTATTGCTTGAACGCGATTGACGGTGCGCTGCGTTGGAGTATGCGAGTCGGCCCGAAAGACGATCGATTGCTTTCGCGAGGCGAAATGATCTCGCGTTGGCCCGTTCGCACCGGCGTGCTCATCGACGGAAACACTGCTTATTTCGGGGCCGGTGTATTTCCGCACGAGTCGGTGTATCTCTGCGCGGCCGATGCCTTGACTGGAAAGCTGTATTGGAAGAATGACCGCATCAGTCAAGAAGATGCTGGGAGGAATGATCTTTCTCCCCAAGGTTACTTGCTAGGCAATGACAAGCATCTGTATGTTCCATCAGGGCGATCGCTTCCGGTCGCTTTCTCGAAAGAAACGGGAGAGATCGTATTCCAACGCAAATATTCTTGGCGGACAGACGCTGGTGGTGTGGTGGGTGGCACCAAGGCTGTTTTGGGTGACGGTCAAGTTTACGCGGGCGGACCTCACCATTTCCTTGCAATGGACGAAAACGATGGCAGCCTTGGTGCAGGCTACATTGGCGGTCGGCTCATGGTTTTGGCGGACAGCAATGCATTTCTATTGGATGGCACCAAAGTTTTTAGTGTCAATCGAGCAGAACACGCCGAGGCAAGCAAGAAGAAACAAGAATGGTTTTTGAAAGCGAGGGAAGTCGCAAAAGATCCTAATCAATTGGCTGAAGCTCAAGGCAAGATGAGGGAGTATGCAGGCGTCGGAGTCCTTTGGGAGTACCCATGCGAGCTGGATGGCACCATGATTGCTACAGAGAATTTAGTTGTTGTCGGCGGTAAAGACAAAGTGTTAGCGATCGATCGCAACAGTGGCGAGTTGGTCTTCGAGATGCAGGTTCAAGGGAACGCGATGGGGCTCGCTGCTACCAATGAATACCTAACCGTCAGCACCGACGAGGGATACATTTATTGTTTCTCTTCGAAGGGCGTTAACGAGTCGAAGCAATGGCCGTTGCCATTCACCGAAGCATTTGCGAAGGACGAGGTGTCGGAGTACTATCAACAAACGGTCCAAGAAATTCTCCGTGTTTCTGGACAACGCACAGGCTATTGTTTGGTCCTCGGTAGCGAGGATGGGCGACTCGCTTACGAACTAGCAAAACAAAGTGATCTTATGGTCATTGGGGTCGAGGCAAACGCGGAGAAGGTTCGATCATCTCGGCTCGCACTCGAGAGAGCTGGGTTGCATGCAACCGAAGCGACTATCGTTCATTGTCAGTTCGATCAATTGCCTTTCTCGAACTATTTCGCAAATCTAATCGTCTCGGACACGCATTTGACAACGGGTGAAGTGCCATGTGATGCTGAATTCGTGGCTCGTTTTCTGAAGCCATGCGGCGGAGTTGCCATGTTGGGGCAACCCTCTAGCACCAAAGTGCAAAGACCCATGAATCAAAATGCGACGGCCGATTGGATAGACCGTTTGTATCGTTTGCATGAAGGGGAAGTCAGCTCGGTGCAAGGCTGGAAGCTGCAACGGCGAGGCAAATTGCCTGGGGCTGGCGAATGGACGCATCAATACGGCAATGCCGCGAACACTTCCTTTGCTAACGATCAACGCATCCGCGATGGGTTGGGTGTTCTATGGTATGGCGATCCAGGGCCAAGTGCGATGATCAACCGACACGAAGCCGCTGGTTCTCCACTCTCGACGAACGGAAGGATGTTTATTCAGGGGACCGACAGCATCATGGCTTACGATGCTTACAACGGCAATTTCCTGTGGGATGTGAAGAACCCTGGCGCGATTCGAACGGGTGTATTCAATAATCGCGAAACGCATAATCTAGCAGCCACAGATGACGTTCTCTTCATGGCGATCGGAAAGGTATGCCAAGCGTTGGATGGAGCCAGTGGTAAGCTTGTTCATGAGTACACAACTCCTTCGTCACCGGATGGAATTGAGCGCAACTGGGCTTACGTCGCCTGCGATCGGAATCAATTGTTTGGAACCAGCACGATCCGACAAGAGTTGGAGGAGAAGATGCGTCGTCGCGGGTTGACTGTCACGAGTCAAACCGACGGCATCTTTGCATACGACACGACAACTCATGAATTGTTGTGGACGTATCGTGGCAAAAATGTTTTGCACACGACGATCGCCTTGGGGCCCGAGCATGTTTACTTTATCGATAGTTCGATTACCCCCGAAGCGAGACAAGAACTTTATCGACGAGACAAAGGGGAGTTAAAGAATCTTTCGGAAGCCGACGCATTGAAGGCAGAGCGAGAGATGAAGGCGTTGGATGTCCGATTGGCGGTCGCTTTGGATCGCAAGAC
>Ga0068877_10000958_pt1 | contig 24621 bp, 19 predicted proteins | sample NOAtaG_FD_66437 | JGI IMG/M metagenome (GOLD analysis project Ga0068877, IMG submission 66437) | Freshwater lake microbial communities from Lake Erie, under a cyanobacterial bloom - NOAA_Erie_Diel6S_1000h metaG | ecosystem: Environmental > Aquatic > Freshwater > Lake | place: USA: Ohio, Lake... | reverse complement strand
AGGCATTACAGTCGTTTAACGGTAATGGAAATACATGTAAGCGGTATCGAACCGCTACCGAGATGATCAACAGCGGAGAAGTTGATGCGGTTGTCATTGCGACCCCCGACCACTGGCATGCACCACTTTCCATCGAAGCCATCAACGCGGGTATTCACGTGTATGTCGAAAAACCGATGACGCACAGTATTGAGGAAACCTACACGCTACGAAATGCAGTTATAGAAAATCCAAAGGTAGTGTTTGCATTAGGACATCAACACCGGCAAACGCAAAGCTTTTTGACCGCCCAGGATGCCATTGCAAAAAATGTACTAGGGCATATCTCTTTAGTCATGACCGCCACCAACCGCAATGATGACAATGGTGCGTGGCAATATGATATTCACCCAGATGCAAACACGAAGACAATTTATTGGGAGCTTTTTTTAGGCTCCGCGCCAAAAATACCTTTTAATGCCGAACACTTTTTTAGATGGAGAAAATGGTGGGCTTATGGATCTGGTTTATCGGGTGATTTAATGACTCATGACTACGATCGTATCAATTGCATATTGAAAATGGGCATCCCAAAATTTGTGACGGCTTCAGGGGGGATATATACACACCGTGACGGCAGAAATGTACCGGACGTTATGCAAATCAATATGGAGTATCCTGATTTCAAGACTGGAACTTCTCAGGAGATTGGGAAAGAGCAGGGGATGACCTTTGTGTACAGTGCTACACTGGGTAATCAACTAGATCGCGGCACGGTTCTAATGGGCCATGATGGATCTATGGAGTTGGGCAATGCGGTAACCATCTTTGCTGACAGTGGTTCTACACGGTACAAAAAAATGATCGAAGAGAAACAGATTGATCCCTATGTACCCATCTTTCAATATGACCCCAGTGTAAATGGTGTCGATGCCGTTACCTCAGCCACTGCAAAGTATTTTGCCAACAAAGGTCTTCTGTGGACATATCGTGATGGCAAACGAGTAGACTCAACATTTCTACATCTGCGCGAATGGATAAGCTGTATCCGAAACGGAGGGAAACCAAGTTGCGGAATTCAAGAAGGTTTCGAGGAGGCCATTACCGCACATATGGGCGGTTTGTCGTATAAGCTTGGGCGTAAAATTGAATGGGATAATGAAGTCCAAAAGATCGTTGCTCTTCCCGGAGAAGACCTGGATGCCATCCTACTCGAAAACAAAGTGTAAAAGAGTTGACCCTATTATATAGTGAATTAGGATTTCCTAATGAACCAAAAGAATGCAGTAGAAAATCTGTGCCTTTGGTTTCAGATTGATTTTATTAAGATTAGTCGGCTTGCTATGACTTTTGTCATTTTAAAGAACTAGCAATAGTGGTAGTCTTACTATGTAATTAATCCCACCTGCAATGGAGAAAATCATCGAACATTTGAATGAAGTAACTGTACGATTTGCCGGAGATAGTGGTGATGGTATGCAGTTGATTGGAACTCAATTTTCTGATACAGCTGGGTTTGCTGGCAATGAAGTAAATACATTTCCAGATTATCCATCAGAAATACGCGCCCCGGAGGGTACCCTTTATGGTGTAAGCGCTTTTCAAGTTCACTTCGGCAGTAAACACATCACTACATCAGGTGACTTTGTTGATGTACTGGTGGCGATGAATGCGGCCAGCCTAAAAGTAAATTTAGCACAAGTTCGTGAGGGCGGAATAGTAATTGTAAACACGGAAGGCTTTGACGATCGTAATTTAAAACTTGCGGGTTATGCTCGTAATCCGCTAGAAGATGTAGGGCTAGCAAAGTATCATGTTTTTGCAGTTGATATGAGCAAAGAATTGAAAAAAGCTTTTATCGAAGTAGAGCTTCCTTCAAAGCTTATTCAAAAGACAAGAAATATTTTTGCTCTTGGAATCACGTACTGGCTATTTAACCGACCGCTTGATCCAACCGTATCATGGATCAATAAAAAGTTCAAAGGGAAAGAAGATGTGATCTTAGCCAATGTACATGCATTGCAAGGTGGTTGGAATTTTGCCGAGAAGAATCCGGATTTCAGAAAGCAATATGTCATCGATAAATCAAAATTGCCACCGGGAAAATATCGAAGCATTACAGGAAACCAGGCCGTAGCGTTGGGGTTAGTAGTCGCGGCAACCAAAGCACACCTTCCTCTTTTTTTAGGCTCCTACCCTATTACTCCGGCTACTGATATTTTACACGCGATCTCGGGCTACAAACAATATGGTGTTAAGCACCTGCAAGCCGAAGATGAAATTGCCGCCATCACGAGTGCAATCGGTGCTGCTTTTGGCGGAAGCCTTGCTGTAACAACCACCAGTGGCCCTGGACTCTCTTTAAAAACAGAAGCGATAGGTCTGGCCATCATGACGGAGTTGCCATTGATTATTGTCGATGTACAACGGGCTGGTCCTTCTACCGGCCTGCCAACAAAAACAGAACAAAGCGATTTGATGCAAGCGATGTATGGCCGTCATGGTGAGGCCCCCATTCCAGTGCTTGCTGCTGCTAGCTCTGCAGATTGTTTTAACATGACGCTGGAGGCTGCACGCATTGCTTTAAAATATATGACACCAGTGATGTTGCTCACTGATGGCTATATCGGGCAAGCTTCAGAACCCTGGCGCATACCGGATGTAGATAAATTGCCGGACATTGCACCCAACTTCGCTGCCGACCCTTCCACATTCAAGCCTTATGTCCGCAATCCCGAAACATTGGGTCGGTTGTGGGCAATACCAGGCATGCAAGGGATGGAACACCGCATTGGAGGATTAGAAAAAGAAGATGGCAGTGGTGTGGTTAGTCACGACCCCATTAATCATCAAAAGATGGTGGAACTTCGTCAGAAAAAAGTAGATGGTATTGCGAATGATATTCCTGATTTGGATGTGATGGGTGAAGCAAAAGGAGATTTGTTGCTCTTGAGTTGGGGCAGTACCTACGGGGCCGCAAACAATGCTTATGAAAATTTAAGATCGCAGGGACAGAAGGTATCATTTGCACATTTGCGTTATCTGAATCCTTTTCCAAAAAATTTAGGAGATGTTTTGCATCGCTTTGATCGAGTGGTCATTCCAGAATTGAATCTAGGACAATTGAAAAATTTGATTCAGGCAAAATACTTAAAACGAGTAATTGGCATTAATAAGGTGCAAGGGAAACCTTTCAAAGCAATTGAGTTGGAAGAAAAGATTTCCGTGTTGCTTACCATGACCAACATAAAGAAGTGGCCATCCAAAAAATCAAATCTTGACATTCCGGTTGATCTTTAAAAACAAAAATTATGAACACGATTATCGATGATCTCGTCAATAAACCCCACAGTGGCGAAAGTCATTATACATCAAAAGATTTTAAACCCGATGTAGATGTTCGTTGGTGTGCGGGGTGTGGAGCGATCTCCGTGCTCTCCCCTGCGCAGCGTCTCATGCCCGAGTTGGGTATACCAAAAGAGAAGATTGTTTTTATTTCGGGCATAGGATGCTCAGGACGTTTTCCTTACTACATGGATACGTATGGTTTTCACGGCATCCATGGCAGAGCGCTTCCAATAGCCAGTGGATTAAAAATTGCCCGACCCGATCTAAGTGTGTGGGTGGTGACGGGCGATGGTGACAACATGAGTATTGGCGGAAATCACTTTATCCATGCGTGTCGCAGAAATGTGGATATGAATGTATTGATGTTTAACAACGAAGTATATAGTCTTACCAAGGGACAATACTCCCCTACCTCTCATCGTGGGCAAATTACAAAGTCATCACCACTTGGTGCACTAGATGATCCGTTTAATCCCGTAGCTCTCGCACTAGGAGCCAGTGCTACATTCGTGGCGCGAGGGCATGACAAAGACCGGCAACAATTACAAAACTTGTTATTACAAGCACATCAGCACAAAGGGTTTTCTTTTGTCGAGATTTATACCAACTGTCGCATTTTTAACGATGGTGCATTTGATTTGTACACCAATGCAGAAACGCGCGAAGATCATTCGGTGTGGCTAGAACATGGTAAGCCAATGGTTTTTGGCAAACAAAAAAACAAGGGCATTAAGTTAGATGGCTTTCGCCCAACTGTTATCGAACTAACGGAGGGTGGCCATAGCATCAATGATGTATTAATTCACGATGAGAAAGATTCTACGCTAGCCTTTATTCTGGCAAACATGACATATGCAGAAACCCTTCCACGGCCTATGGGCGTAATACAAAACCACACCGATCGAAGTTCATATGAGGATCGGGTAGTGGAACAAATTCAACATGAGGTCGAGGAGAAAGGCATCGGAAATTTAGAAAATCTATTGTTGGGATCTAGTCATTGGGAGATATAATTAGGCAGCCGCGCACGAAGAGCAAGCCAACATTAAGTTCACGCACAGATGTAAGGATGTCAAAAGCTATACTGTCGGTGATGGTTCTTGAACTTTTGACCTATTGAAAGTAACTCTTTTCCGAAAAAAATATAGATTTGCTCGATCTATCTTCTAGTCTATACAAGTCATGCACCAAAGAGTTTGCTGAGCATGATCTTATCGAGCTTCTCAAAGAATGTCGCGTTTCCAACAAACAAAACGGAATCACCAGAATGCTGCTTTATCTACAAGGGAAATTCATTCAAGTATTGGAGGGAGAAAAAATAGTTGTCGATAGGATTTACGCGAAGATAAAAGCTGATCCACGACATACCAGAATAATGACGGTCATTCAAGGCAACTCCCAAGAGCATTTTTTCAAAGGTTGGACCATTGGATTTAAAAGGCTTACGTTTGAGGATGCCGAGCAGCTAACTGGCTTTCGGGATATAGATTTGTTTTTTGAAAAATAAGAAATGAAAGAAGACAATAATATCTTGTCAGTGTTTTTGGAGATGTTCTATAAGAAAAATGTTGTCGACTACGCAGAGTTGTAATTGAACTACTTTTTTGCTTAAACATTTAATCAGGCTGATTTAAAAATCTATTGCTGAGCTACACCAACCCAGCAAAACCCATAAAGGCCATTGATAAAATACTCGCTGTAATCAGCGCTGCCGGAATTCCTTGCATGTACTCGGGTAGGTCGGCATTGTCTAGTTGCTCGCGGATGCTTGAAAAGAGTGCGATAGCCAGCGTAAAACCTACCGAATTGCCAATAGCAAATACCACGCTTTGTAAAAGATTGAAGTTATTTTGAATGACTAAAATCGCAACGCCTAATATCGTGCAATTAGTAGTGATCAATGGAAGGTATACCCCGAGTGCCTGGTATAGATCGGGGCTTACCTTTTTTAAGATGATCTCGACTACCTGCACTAAAAAGGCAATAACTAAAATATAAGTAACGGTTTGCATATAAGCGATCCCCAGCGGTAACAGGATGTAGTGTTGCACCAGATACGTCATAATAGTGGAAAGCGTCATCACAAATACAACAGCCGCACCCATGCCCACGGCCGTGGAAGTGTTTTTAGAAACACCCAGGAAAGGGCAGATTCCTAAAAACTTGGCCAGCACAATGTTATTAATGAAAATAGTGGAGATGATAATGATAAGGTATTCCATACAAAAGAATTAATGCGTCCTTTTACTTTCCCGTTCTTTTAACCACTTCATCGTGGCGATAATAAAACCTAACGTGATAAAAGCGCCAGGCGCCAAAACAAAAATCAAGATACCATCGGCTTCCACCAACTTGTAACCGAAGAAGGAAAGATTGCCCAACAGTTCTCGGATTGTACCAAGAAGCAACAATGCAAACGTAAATCCAACCCCCATTCCTAGGCCATCAATCATGCTGGCTACTGCCGTATTGCGCGAAGCAAAGGCTTCTGCCCTTCCCAGCACAATACAGTTCACAACTATGAGTGGAATAAATAATCCCAGTTGCTCATTTAAGGCTGGCGTGTAGGCAGCCATCAACAGTTGCACCACCGTAACAAATGCAGCAATGATAACGATGAAGGCAGGGATACGCACTTTGTCGGGTATTACATTTTTCACCAATGCAATAGCCAGATTAGACATCACCAGCACAAATGCAGTAGCAGCGCCCATCCCTAGCCCATTCACCGCAGAGGATGTAACACCTAATGTAGGGCAACACCCAAGCAATAGGACAAAGACTGGATTTTCTTTGATGATCCCTTTGAAAAAATTCTCTTTCAAACTAATTGGCTGCTCCATTAACGGTTGATTTTTTGAATGTTTCGTGGGCTGTTTGTACTGCTCCTGAAAATGCCCTTGTAGTTATGGTAGCTCCTGTTATGGCGTCCACATCGCCACCGTCTTTTTTCACCGTTAGCTTCATGGTAGCTGGATTACGTCCCATGAATTGTTGAAGAAATTTTGGGGTGGTCATTTTCGAACCTAGCCCGGGCGTTTCTTTATGCTCAATCACAAAAATATTTTGAATGTCACCGTTCACGTTAAAACCAACCATCAACCAAATGTCACCACTATATCCTTTTGAGGATTTTGTCTTGACGGCCACACCGATCAACTCGCCCTTCTTTTTCGCTGGAAAAAATTCAAGACTATCCCTTCCATCTGGTGTGGGTAAGCGATAACTTTCTAACACGGGATTATTGTCGTAGCCGCTCACCACCGATTCAATGGCTTTCAATTGCTTGGCCATCTGCGCTTCTGCGATGGGCTCCTTGGTCCATTCATAAACATAACCGAGAGAGAGAGACGCAACCAATGTAACGATGGTCAATGTGATCACTAAGTTCAGGAAAGATGATTTTGCAGCTGCCATCGCTAGTGCCTTACGGTTTCAAGTTCTTTATCCTTGGCCCGTTTCGCTCCGTATCGGGGTTCCTTTGCAAACCGATTAATCAACGGTACAAAAGCGTTCATAATTAAGATCGCAAACGATACCCCCTCCGGATAGCTGCCAAACAAACGAATCAGTACCGTGAGTAATCCAATACCAAAACCAAAAATGAGCATGCCCCGATGGGTGAAAGGAGACGTCACGTAGTCAGTGGCCATAAATACGGCACCCAGCATCACACCTCCGGTGAGAATGTGAAAAAGAGGAGTAGCATACTTGTTGGGATCGCTCAACCAGAAGATTCCTGTCAATACAAAAATGGTGATCAGCATGGATACCGGAATATGCCAGGTGATTATTTTTTTATACAACATGTAGCCCAACCCCAACAGCAATGCGAAGGCTGACATTTCTCCTATTGATCCGCTCTGCAGGCCAAAAAAGAAATCAATATAGGAAGGCATTTTAGCCATCAATACATCTACTGATTCGCCTGCGCGTAGTCCTTCCTTGAGTACACCCAACGGTGTTGCGCTGGTTACAGCATCGAGTGATAGTGTTGCTTTAGCAACTGGCCAAGAAGTCATCTGCACCGGAAACGACAACAATAAAAACACACGTCCAACCAAAGCCGGATTGAAGGGATTATTTCCAAGGCCACCGAAACTCATCTTTCCGATACCAATGGATACCGCGCTTCCAATCAAGATAACATACCAGGGCAAATTAGAAGGCACATTAAATGCCAATAGTATGCCGGTGATTACAGCCGAGCCATCGTAGATGGACGCAGACTTATTCAATAGATAGCGAGCGATAAGGTATTCGAAGGCTACACAAAAAATTACGGAGAACGTAGTTACATACAACGCGCCTAGGCCAAAATTGTAGATGGAAAATAGAAATGCCGGCACCATGGCAATGATGACCGCCCGCATAATTTGCGGCACCGTCAGTTCACTGTGAATATGGGGAGAAGGAGATATGGTGAGCAATTCAGTACTCATTGTTTCTTTTGTTTTCTCAATTGTGTTTTACCCAATCTTATGTAGTCTAATATTGGGCGATTGGATGGACATACAAATGAACAAGAACCACATTCTATACAATCAACAATATGTTCTTCCTTCGCGCGTGAGTGATTTCCTTTTTTTGCCAATAACAACAAGCGGTAGGGTTCAAGCCCCATCGGGCATGCTTCTATACATTTTCCACAATGCACGCAGTTGTACACTTCTTCGCGCATCGAATCTTCCTTAGGTATGAGCAAAATACCGGAGGTACCTTTCGCCACCGGTACATTTAAATCAGCAATGGCTTTGCCCATCATGGGCCCGCCACTTACAATCTTACCCGTATCTTCAGGCACGCCACCCGCACCAATCAATACATCTATTACAGGCGTTCCAATTCGTACTAAAAAATTAGAAGGTTGCTTGACCGACTTACCCGTAACTGTTACAACTCTTTCAATTAATGGTTTGTTTTTTTGAACAGCCTGATAGATGGCATACGTAGTGCCTACATTGTGAACGATGACGCCTACGTCTGAAGGCAAGCCACCCGAAGGAACTTCCCGATTCAATAGCGCCTGAATCAATTGTTTCTCTCCTCCTTGCGGATACTGCACTTCCAGTGCCTCCACGGAAATTCCGGGTTCATTTACCAATAGATTCTCAAAAATTTCAATGGCATCGGCTTTATTATCTTCAATGCCGATGATCGCCTTGTCAACGGCCAACGCCTTCATCAATACTTTAATACCAACGATAATTTCTTTTGGCTTTTCAACCATCAGCCGATGATCGGCTGTGAGGAACGGCTCGCACTCAACACCATTAATAATCAAATGATTCACGTGCTTGCCTTCGGGCACACTCAATTTTACATGAGATGGGAAGGCTGCTCCACCCATACCTACAACACCGGACTCCATGATCCTCGCTACAATCTCTTTAGGAGCTAATACTATTTCTTCGATAAGTGTATCGGTGCGATCAATATTTTCTACCCACTCATCACCCTTCACACGAATAGAAATGGCTGTATGTTTAAAACCGGTACTATCCATCACCTCTTCTATGATGCCTACTTTTCCGGAAACGGAAGAATGGATATTGGAAGAAACGAACCCTTCGTGCGTGGCAATAATTTGTCCAGCCTTCACCGCATCTCCTCGTTGCACGATGATCTTTGCAGGTGCTCCAATATGTTGAGTAATGGGGATGATCACCATCTTGGGCAACTCCAGAGGAGTAATGGGCGTATGTGCCGATAACTTATTATCGTCCGGGTGCACCCCTCCGATGCTAAACGTTTTATGCTTGTGGAGGCTCATTGTTACTTTGTTGGGCTCCTAATTTTTCTGCTTCTCTTTTTTTACGAGCACGTTCTTCATGCTTCAGCCGTTGTTCATCTCCTTGCTGTAACTTCTCAGGCGTTACGTTGGTCGTGATAATGTTGTGTACATCGCAAGTTCCTACACATTCCATACACAGCTTGCATTTCTCCGGATCGATATGAGCCAAGTTGTTGACCATACTGATGGCATCGTAACGACAGGATTCAAAACATTTAGAACAGCCAGAGCATGCGACTGCGCATTCTTTGCGGGCAGTGCTGCCTTTTTCCTCGTTGAGGCAAGCCACATATACGCGTTGATTTTTCTTTCCTTTCGGCCAGAGTTCTAAAATATCTTTAGGGCATTCTTTCACACAAGCATTGCAAGCAGTGCATTTGTATTCAACAATTACAGGCAAACCGGTCTTCTCATCCATGTACATGGCATCAAAGTCACACACATCTACACAGTCGCCATGACCAAGGCAGCCATAGGCGCAGCCGGTATCGCCACTGTACAGATTTGCTTCTATCTTACATGAGCTTGTGCCATTGTACACACTTGTTTTCTTTCGATACTCAAAAGAACCCGAACAACGCACCACTGCGATGTAGGGATCTTTTTCAACCGCTTGCACGCCAAGGATATCGGCCACGCGTTTCATTACTGAGTTGCCTCCAACCGGACAATGCAAATTAGAAAGGTCCCCAGTATTAACCACGGCTACAGCAAATGCGTGGCATCCGGGCTGGCCACACCCGCCACAATTGGTGTTGGGCAACACACTTTCAACATTGCTGATGCGTGGATCTTCTTGAACAGCGAATTTTTTGGAAACGAAATAGATCACCACAGCTGCAATTATCCCGATCGCTGTGAGACTTATTACGGTATAAATAATTTCGGTGCTCATACTTTTTTGACAATATTCACTCGACACTGAGTGGCCAGTTGTTTGCGAAACAAAAACAGAAACAGAAAGTACGGAACCAAACTCCCCAACGAGATCGTCCCAGCTATCAACTCGGCATATCCCATGTGCAAAAAAGCAATCAACAAACCAACGAGTAACAGAAAAGGTAGGAGGTACAAGAGAATCAAGCCCAAATAAGCAGAGGTTGGATTGATTCTAATGAACACCTCTTCACCTATTCGGAATAATGCATTTTTCATAGTCACTTCTAATTCCTTTGACTTACTATCGCCAAGCATGCATAGACTATTATGACAAGCGGAACAACCACTGTTCCCTACAATCGTCACTTTCATGTTGCCATTTGTATTGGCAATGACTAAACCAGATTGTTCAATATAATCAGCACGATTACTCATGCGATAGCTGTTTTTTCTTGTAGCGTTTTCTTACCGGATATTTTTCCAAAAGCAATATGCTTGTTTGCACTATTTCTCCCATGCTTTGACAGGAAACAAAACCAGTATCTTGATAAAGTTCTGCCAATTCAGTCTTAAGTTGGGTTAAATGTTCGGGAGTTGACAACGTATCCTTCGTCATGGCCGACAGAAGTGTTTCCAACTGAGGCTGAGAGGCTTTCACTCGATTACTCAAGCGCATCCGTTCTTCACGCTGGTATTGCAATTCCAAAACGGGTGACATACTCTTAAACCCAAGGTTGATAATCGGGTTGTTCTCTTTGAAGTATTGTGGCATGTAAATCTTACAACTTCCCTCAAAGCATTCCTGGTCGAAATCAATAGCGCGTAATCGAAAATGCAACTCATCGAAATCGGGGATAATTTCAACCACAAAATTATCTCTCCGCATATCTCCTAACAATTGCACTAAACTGCGTTCATTAAACTTTACAAACTCTTTCGCAATTCGAAGCGGGTTATAGTCGTGATGTTCCGTGAGGTAATGCTTGATAAAAGTATCTCCCGGAATACCTTGTATGTGCTCCTCGATGAATGTGTCGCCTTTAATGAGGTAGTTTATTTTATTGGGAGATAACAAGTGCTCTAGCTCCATCCCATAGACGCGGGATGCATCTGCTTGTTTAATATAAAAATAGTCGAACAAATCGTTGAGCCGGTTCACTATCCGCACCCTAACAGGGTGTGTATTGGCATACAGGCAGTAATCTACCCGATCGATGTATAAATGTTCGATCACCGACATATCACCACCCACTTTCAGCAAAGCATAAATCTTTCTCAGCGATTCATGAATAAACTGCCGGTCAGACTCAGAATAGATGAGTGTCTCCCAAAGAGTATCCTCACCCTTTTTGTCGAAGAAGGCGATCGAACTATTATAGTGTAGTAAGTCAGTGTATCCGATTGGCACATCAATTTCACGTTGTGTTTTTTGCAAGTAATTTCGCAGGGAAACACTTACTGGAAAGAGTGGCTTCTTAAATCGGATATCTGCCATTTACTTAATTTGTTAAAATTCGTTTTTCAATTGTGCAGCCCATTTTTCAATGCGCCCAGCAGTTAAATCTTTCTGGTTGTCCTCATCGATCGCCAGGCCCAAAAATTTTCCGTTCACCACCGCTTTTGATGCTTCGAAGTTGTACCCGTCTGTAGGCCATGCGCCAACGAAAGTCGCTCCCTTGTCTTTGATACGATCATAGATAATACCCAGTGCATCTTGAAATGTATCTGGATACCCATCCGCATCACCGCAGCCCTGAAAGGCAACTTTCTTTCCTGTGAAATCAACGTCATCTAATTCATCAATAAATGCATCCCAATCTTCTTGCAGTTGCCCGATCTCCCAGGTGGGACATGCTAATATTAAGTTTGAATAAGGTTGAAGATCATCCGCAGTTGCTGAATTGACGTTATGCAGCACCACTTCTGGCTCACCACCAAGAGCTTTTTGAATTTGTGCTACTACTCTTTCTGTGTTGCCTTCGGTAGAACCGAAGAAGATTCCAATTTTTGCCATCGTTACTTTTTTTAGAGTTACTAAATTATTTTTACTGTTTGCTTTTAGATATCCTCGCGATCATCTTTTAACTCACCATGCTTGGGGTGATATTGCATGAAAATTTCAGATCGCATAAGAATGTCAACATATTGAGCGCGTTTATAGGCAAACGGATCAAACATATTCTCTTTCGACAACTTGCCTCTAAACTCTTGGATAGAAGGATATTTTTTCTTCTCCATCCATTTGGTCATTTCGGCCAGCATTGTTTCAATGTGTGGAATGCCTTTCTTGTAAATGGCACTAACCACTTGTACCGCATCGGCACCAGCCAATAACATCTTAATCACATCAAAGCCTGAAAAAATACCTGTGTTCGCGATGATACTGGCATCGATCTTACTATAGAGTAATCCGGCATAACGCAATGCCAAACGGCTGTCGTTTTCACTACTGAAATTATATGGATAGTGATGCATCTCTTTGTCCACGTCAATATCCGGTTGAAAGAGTCTATTAAATAAAATAACGCCCGAGGCACCTGCTTTATCCATTTTCGAAATTACCGAAAGTGAATTAGTATAGAAAGGACTCAGTTTAACAATAACCGGGATACGGATTGCTTTGTGCACATTTCTTAATATCTCAATTTGCTCATTGACAAGATGCGCGCCATCGGTCTCAAACCCAATTTCACTGGTATAAAAATTCAACTCCAATGCATCAATTCCTGTCTCCGCCATCTTCTGTGCATATTCTACCCACGTGTCGCGATACACACAATTGAGGCTTCCTATCAATGGAATAGATACGGCTCTTCTAGCTTGACGTAGGCGTAATAAGTGTTCGGCAGGTCCTCCATGTTTTAGTGAGGGAAAGAACGAATCATGTTCAGCATCCCAGTTACTAAACGTATCCTGGGCATTCTCCATGTCCAACGATTCTAGTTGAATCTGTTCTTCAAAAAGAGATTTGTAAACAATTGCTGCTGCACCCGCCCTTTCAAGCTTCACTAAATTGTCCAGATCGGTGACCAGATTGCTGGCTCCTACCACAATAGGGTTCCTAAGGGTGAGCCCAGAGTATTTTGTTGTTAGATCGACCATATGCAGAGAGTTTAAAGGTTATAGTTCCGATAAGTGCTTAATGTCTTTGAATCGTTGTTCATTATCTTTCTGGGCCAACTCCCCTAGACGCATTGCCTCTTCAGGGTTAGAAAGGTTTAGTGTTTTGTACCGTAACTCTTCTTCCAGATAATTCTTGAATGACACCGTATCCTCCGTCACGGGCACGTCCCAGATAAAAGGATTCTTTCCTTCGGCACGCAAATCCGGATTGAAGCGATACATGGGCCAGTAACCACTCTTGCTGGCTTTCTCTGATTGTTTTTTGGTCAATCTCATATCATATCCATGCGCAATGCAAGGCGAGTAAGCGATAATGATAGATGGGCCGTTGTGCTTCTCGGCTTCTACAAACGCCAGCGCTGTCTTCTCGCGATCCATTCCCATATTCACCACCGCCACATATGCGTTTCCATAGGTTGTCATCATCAAGCCTAAATTTTTCTTGCTCAGTTTTTTTCCATCTGAGGCAAACTTAGCAACCGCACCCCGAGGGGTGGCTTTGGATGCTTGCCCACCGGTGTTCGAGTACACTTCGGTATCCATGACCAGCACATTGACGTTTTTGTTAGACGCCATCACATGGTCCAGTCCGCCAAAACCAATATCATAAGCCCAGCCGTCACCACCAAATATCCAAACACTCTTATCAACAAAATAGTCTTGCAGCTCGATCACTTTATCAAGTAGAATTCTCAACTCTTTATTGCCTGAACTTCTTTTGTGTTCGTCAGCCAATAACTGTTTGATGGCATCCGCATGATCGCGCGCCTCGCGCGTGAGCACATCAAAAAGCATCAGGCCTTTTTCAAGAGCAACGCGCAAAGGCGCATTGTTCAACAAAGGGATCAATGCATGTACGTTCGTCTTCAGTTGCTTTCTATTGGCATCCACCGCCATCCTCATACCAAAACCAAACTCTGCATTATCTTCAAATAGTGAATTAGCCCAGGCAGGTCCTTTGCCTTTACTGTCTTTCGTATAAGGTGTTGTTGGGAATGTGCCGCCATAAATTGACGTGCAACCTGTGGCGTTAGCTATCATCATCCGGTCGCCAAATAGCTGAGTGGCTAAATGAATATAAGGAACCTCTCCGCAACCGGAACAGCTGGGGGCATACTCGATGTAAGGCTCAGCGATATAAGGCTCTTGCACAAATGGGAGTTTCTCAATCCAAGTGGCAGCATTGCCCGCTACTCCACGATATTCTAGTTTCTTTGTGCCAGTGGGTACTGCCCCATTGAGCGGCATCCTCGAAACGGGAATCGTGTCGCCTTTCAATCTAAGAATTGGGTCAATAACATGGTCGGCAAAATCGCCAGAGCCGGCTGGCAATAACTGAGTGATCTCAGCAAATTTTTCTGATTCTGTAGGGATCGGCACTTGAACGATGGCCTCGCAGGTAACATCGATGGCTTTCCAGTTCATTTCAACAATCTCCGGTCCTTTCCTTGCAAATTGCTTTTCTACATATTTTTTAATCAGAGCTATCGCTTCCGCCTCCGGCACCACACCCGACACTTTAAAGAAAGCCGTTTGCATCACCGAATTGATTCTTCCACCCAATCCAACACTCTTGGCAATTTTAGAAGCATCGATCGCGTACACTTTTATTTTCTTCTTCCAGATCGTCTCCTGCATGTCGCGGGTAAAAAGCCTGAAAATATTTTCCGGCTTCTGACTACTATTGATGAGAAATGTTCCACCGGTTGAAATTCCTTCTAGGATATCATATTGACCGATGTATTGCGGACGATGCAGCGCCACAAAGTCAACTTTATTCAACAGGTATTCTGATTGAATCGGCTTTTTGCCAAAGCGCAAATGCGACACAGTATAACCGCCTGACTTGTTAGAGTCGTATTGAAAATATCCCTGCACAAACAAGTCAGTACTTTCACCTATAATCTTGATGGCATTTTTGTTTGCACTGACCGTTCCATCTGATCCATAACCCCAGAATTTGCAACGCACAATGCCTTCTTGCTCGGTATCAATTTCTTCTTTCACAGCAATGGACTTCTTGGTCACATCGTCATTGATCCCGACCGTAAAGCCATGCCACCCTCCTGCTTCGAGATGATCAAACACAGCCTTCACCATGGACGGAGTGAATTCTTTGGAAGACAATCCATAACGGCCACCAATAATATGAATGTCTTGTCGGGTGCGTAGTGCGGCCACCACATCTAAGAAAAGTGGTTCTCCCAATGAGCCCGGTTCTTTGGTACGATCAAGAACTACAATCTTCTTTACGCTAGTGGGGATTACACTCAGAAAATCTTCCAGCGCAAAGGGCCGATACAATCTTACTTTGATGGCGCCTACTTTTTCTCCTTTTCTTAGGAGATAATTAATAGTCTCTTCAATGGTTTCAATAGAAGAGCCCATGGAGATGATAATTTTTGTGGCTTTGGGGTCTCCTACATATTCATACAGTTTGTATTGGCGGCCCGTTTTCTTGGCAAACAGTTCCATGTATTTTTTTACGATCCCAGGACAAGCGTCATAATATTTGTTTACGGTTTCCCTTCCCTGAAAATACACGTCAGGGTTTTGGGCACCTACCTTGCACATGGGGTCTTCAGGCTTCAACGCCAATTTCCGAAACTCTTCCACATATTTCATGTCCAGCATTTCGCGGAGTGCATCGTACTCAATGGGGACGATTTTCTGTATGGAGTGGGAAGTCCGAAAGCCATCGAAGAAATGTAGAAAGGGAATGCGTGCTTCTAATGTGGAAAGGTGTGCCACTACCGCTAAATCCTGCGCTTCCTGCACGTTGCCCGAAGAGAGCATCGCGAATCCGGTGCCTCTAGTGGCCATCACATCTGAGTGGTCTCCGAAAATCGACAGCGCCTGGCATGCCAGTGAGCGAGCAGAGACGTGAAAAACGGTAGGAATCATTTCACCAGCTATCTTAAACATGTTGGGCACCATGAGCATTAAACCTTGAGATGCCGTGAATGTAGTTGCCATCGCCCCTCCGGTAAGCGCACCATGAATGGCACCTGCCGCTCCGCCTTCGGATTGCATTTGGACAACATCTACGCTTTCTCCAAAAATGTTTTTTCTTCCTTCTGCCGACCACGCATCTGCTTTCTCGCCCATGTCGGAAGAAGGCGTAATCGGATAAATTGCTGCTACTTCGCTAAAACCATAGGCAATATTGGCTACGGCCGAATTTCCATCAGTGTTAATATAGGTAGGTTTGTTTTTCATGAGGTCAGCTTTTAGCATTTGTTTAATGCTGGAAAATTAGACGAATGATAAGCCTTGCCACCTGCGAGTTGTCAGGGAATCTTATGATTAATATCAATATCACATCTGAATTGGGTCATCCATTAGGATAAGTATTGGGGGTAGATTTGATCAGCAAACGGACAAAGAATGCTTCCCTGGCAATTCACGCTAAAGTTAAAGGTTATGAAAAACTTAGTCATATTAGGAGCAGGCACAGCTGGTACCATGATGGCCAACAAGCTGTATCGCGATTTGAATCGCAAAATTTGGAACATTACTATCATCGATAAGGACGAAATACATTACTACCAACCAGGTTTTCTCTTTATCCCATTTGGCATTTATCAGCCAGAAGATGTAGTACGCACAAAAGCAGAGTTTCTTCCCAAAGGGGTTAACTTCATCATTGGCGATATTGCACGCATCGAAGGAGAGAAAAACCAAGTTTTGTTGAAAGGCGGACGAACACTACCCTACGATATACTGATCATTGCAACAGGCGCAAATGTTGTTCCCGAAGAAACTCCGGGACTGACCGGATCTCTATGGCACAAGGACATTTTTGATTTCTATACGTACGAGGGAGCTACTCACCTAGCCAAGAAATTAGAAAATTGGGAAGGCGGAAAACTAGTGATCAATCTGGCAGAGACATTAATCAAGTGCCCCGTTGCACCACTAGAATTTGCTTTCTTAGCTGATGCCTATTTCACCGAAAAAGGAACGCGGAGCAAAGTGGAAATATCCTACGTTACGCCCTTATCAGGGGCATTTACAAAGCCAAAAGCTACGAAGATGCTGAGCGCGCTTCTGGAAGAAAAGCAGATACACGTTGTTCCTGATTTTTATTTACAGGAAGTGGACAATCACCGAAAAGTATTGATATCATACGACCAAAAAGAAGTGCCCTTTGATTTGCTTGTTACCATACCTGTGAACAAAGGTGTGGATATGATTGCAGCCAGCAATCTTGGCGATGAAGACGGACTAAACTTTGTGCCTACTGACAAGCAAACACTGCAATCCAAAAAATTTGAGAATGTATTTGTTATAGGTGACGCCACTAATGTGCCGGCTTCGAAGGCTGGATCTGTGGCTCATTTCGAAGGCGAAATTCTACTAGAGAATATTTTAAGTTACATCAATAACCTTCCGTTGGAAGCGAAATTCGATGGACACGCCAATTGTTTTATTGAAACAGGATATGGCAAGGCCGCACTTATTGATTTTAATTATGAAACAGAGCCACTGGCTGGGAAATTTCCATGGCCTGTTGTGGGACCAATGGGACTACTCAAAGTCAATAGAGCAAATCACTTTGGAAAACTTGCCTTCAAATGGATTTACTGGCACATTTTACTCACCGGAAAATCTTTGCCTGTAAGCAGCCACATGTCAATGGCGGGAAAAGAAATTGAGAAGAAAAAAAGCGTTTAAAAACAAACTATATGGAAACACTTGTGATGAATAATGGAAAGGTTGACGTAAACGAGGAAGGGTATTTGAAAAATCCTGCCCAATGGACTCCCGAGCTTGGACATGAAATAGCCAAAGAAGTCAATATTGAATTGACTGATAGGCATTTTGAAGTACTGAATTGGCTTCGAGCAAAACAAGCCGAAGGAGTAGCGCTAAGCATCCGCAAAGTCGGTAATTCAGGATTGGTGGATATCAAAGAGTTCTATCAACTATTTCCCGGAGGGCCACTTAAAATCTCCAGCAAAATTGCTGGTATTCCAAAGCCCGTAAGTTGTATCTAACTATCAACGAAAAGTCCAAAGGACACTAACACTATGAACGATGTAATGGAAAAAATTCAAACGAAACCTACCGGAGTGCCTGCCAAGAAAGAAAAAGCAAAAGTGAAAAAAGTATTGATCATTTGCTCAAAAGGAAAAATTGAAGATGTCTATGCTGCTTTGGTGATGGCCAATGGTGCTTTAATGGAGGGAATTGAAGCAAAGATGTTTTTTACATTCTTTGGGTTGGAAGCGATTACCAAGAAAAATGCCGATCACTTACATACGGCAACAGTGGGTAATCCTGCTTTTATGCCGGGCTTACCAACGATGCTTGGCGGCCTACCCGGCTTTGAGGCATTCGCTTCTTATATGATGAAGAAAGAGATGGACAAATTGGATATGCCGCATGTTACCGAGTTTATACAAATGATCGATGCAGGTGGTGGCGAAATCTATGCCTGCAAACTTGCAGCCGATATGTTCCACCTCAAAAAAGAAGACTTTTTACCCGAGGTGAAAGGGATCATTACAGTGGGCGACATGTATGCGCTTGCCGATGGCGAAGGAACTCAAATTATTTTTATTTAGCCGAAATCAACTTGAAAGCAAGGCGACAATGATAGTCGCCTTTTTCAATTTTCACACAAAAAGCTACTTTCTGAGGTTTTTTTTGTCGACCGAATAGCCTTTACCGCGAACACCCAGTTAATTTTAAAGGCACCTCACTTTTTCCGTGGGGTATGGATCGACTGAATCAATTTTGCTACCAGCCCAGTCCAGCCTGTTTGGTGGTTGGCACCGAGGCCTCTGCCTGTATCTCCGTCAAAATATTCGTGAAACAAAAGGTTGTTTTCAAAATGCACATTTCGCTGTTGCAAATCACCTCCATGGATAGGTCGGTTTCCATCCGCGTCTTTTACAAATAACGAGACCATCCTTCGCGACAGCTGAATTGCAATCTCCCGCAAGGTAAGAAGCTCACCAGAACCAGTAGGATACTCTACCTTGAAGTCGTCACCATAATAGTGATGAAACCGTTCCAGAGATTCGATGATCAAAAAATTGACAGGAAACCAAATGGGTCCACGCCAATTGGAGTTGCCTCCAAACATGTAGGAGTCACTTTCTCCCGGATTATATTTTACCGTAAACTCCGTTCCATTGGCATACAAACGATAAGGATTGTCAAGATGGATTCGCGAAAGTGCTCGTATACCATAAGGCGACAAAAACTCACGCTCATCTAGCATTCTCTTTAGAAGCTGCTTCATACGATGCCCGCGGAGCAGCGACAATAAGTGTCGTTGGTTTTTACCTCTCTCGCCCCATCGGGAAATCAGGTTAGCAAGGTCAGGTCTGTTTTGCAGAAACCAATCCAATCGCTGGGTAAACTCCGGCATTTTTTGAAACACCTCTTCATCCAATACCTCCACTGCGAAAAAAGGAATCAAGCCTACCATCGATCTTACTTTCAACTTCACGCGATCGTTATTGGGCAAATGGAGCACATCGTAGAAAAATTCATCTTCCTCATCCCATAGGTTGATTCCGTTGTTTCCAACATTTGCCATCGCTCCTGCGATATAGAGAAAGTGCTCAAAGAATTTGCTCGCCAGGCTCTGATAGACAGAATTTTGCTTTGCCAACTCCAATGAAATGCGGAGCATGTTCAGTGTAAACATAGCCATCCAACTGGTTCCATCCGACTGTTCAATATATCCACCTGTTGGTAAGTGTGTACTGCTTCGATCGAACACACCAATATTATCCATTCCTAAAAACCCGCCTTGAAAAATATTATTGCCGTTCTCGTCTTTCTTATTCACCCACCAGGTAAAATTGAGCAGCAGCTTATGAAATATCTCCTCCAGAAATTTCCTATCTAGTACGCCATCTTGGAGTTTACCGTCCATTTTATAAACCCGCCAAGCCGCCCACGCATGAACCGGTGGATTAACATCGCTAAACGACCATTCATAGGCAGGCAGCTGACCATTGGGGTGCATATACCATTCCTTGGTAAGCAGCAATAACTGATGCTTTGCAAACTCCGGATCAATCATCGCAAATGGGATCGCGTGAAAAGCTAAATCCCAGGCGGCATACCACGGATACTCCCACTTATCGGGCATCGAAATAATATCTGCGTTGTTCAGGTGCTCCCATTCGTGATTTCTTCCGCGCTTGCGTTCTGCGGGAGGCGGATCCTGGGATGTATCGCCTTTCAACCAAACATCTACATCATAGTAATAAAACTGTTTATTCCAGAGCATTCCGGCCAACGCTTGTCGTTGAACCAACCGCTCATCGGCATCTTTGCAATTCTTTTGGAGGCCCCCATAAAAATCATCTGCTTCACGCTGCCTGTGATTGTATATCTCTTCAAAATTCAAAAAAGGTTTTGTCTGGCAATCGGCCGAAAGGCGCAACCTAAACGCTTTAGACTTTCCGCCTTCAACCAGGGTGTCAATTCTGAAAGCAGCCTTGGTTCCCTTATGTATTTTATTAATAGCCGAAGGATTGTCAAAGATGATGTAATCGTTGATGCCATCTTTAAATGTCCCGAGACTACTATGGCCATACAATCGACTCGTATTTGTCTCATTTTCACAAAAGATGGCTTCGGCTTTTGCTTCACAATACAAATAGTATGTACCCAACTGCTCGTGCATTGCCTTCATGCCATTCTTAGTATCGAGGTAGATTTCCGGTTTGTGGCTACTATGACCCCAGGCCCATGTGTTCCTAAACCAAAGTGTCGGCAAGACTTCAATAGCAGCCGATTCCGCTCCGCGATTAGCAATGGTAATCTGAACGAAAACATCATTGAATTCTGCCTTTGCATAACTCACCTCTATATCGAAGTACCGATCATTGTTAAAAATGCCGGTATCCAGTAGTTCATATTCTCTTTCTGTTTTACCGCGCTTGCCTGCTTCCACAGCTAGGGTTGCGTAAGGAAATTCCTGATGTGGATACTTGTACAACATCCGCATAAACGAGTGCGTTGGTGTGGAATCCAAGTGATAATAGAGTTCCTTCACATCTTCGCCATGATTCCCTTCCGGGTTGGTCAATCCGAAAAAGCGTTCCTTAAGAATAGGATCCTTTTTATTCCAAAAAGCAACAGCCAGACATAATATTTGCTGATCATCCGAAATTCCTGCAATCCCCTCTTCCCCCCACCGATAGGCCTTGCTTCGCGCCATATCATGAGACACATAGTTCCAGGCATCGCCCTTGGCGCTGTAGTCTTCGCGAACGGTGCCCCATTGACGATCTGTTAAATAAGGACCCCATTGACGCCAGTTTTTCTTCTTGTCCCGATCCTCAATAAGTCGCTGTTTTTCGGCTGTCATAAGAAGTCCAAAGTAGGAAAAAAATGTGAGTGTGTTTGCATCAAATTGCGCAGAGCAGCCTAATGATAAAAAGGTATTGATAATTCTCGTCTACCCTACTGACTAATATCATTCGATGCACCTCTTATGATGGTTACTTTCGAACATATTTAACCCACACACGCTATGAAAACCGCTGATGTTTTGGAACCAATTGCGACTAAAACGACTACAAAAAAATTTGTCTATTCTTTTAAAGAGGGTGACGGAAAAAATAAACACTTATTAGGGGGCAAGGGCGCCAATTTGTGCGAGATGACTCAAATCGGACTGAATGTGCCGCCTGGATTTGTAATCTCAACAGAAGCCTGCTTAACGTATTTAGCAACGAATGATAAATCCCTACCAAACGGATTAATGGATGATGTTCGTGAACAGATCAAAGCCATTGAAAAATCAACCGGAAAGAAATTTGGTGATGCCACTAACCCATTGCTTGTCTCTGTGCGATCGGGTTCGGCAATGTCAATGCCAGGAATGATGGATACAATATTAAATCTTGGTTTGAATTCAAGAACACTAAAAGGGCTAATTGCACAAACGGGCAACGAGCGATTTGGTTATGACGCTTATCGCAGGTTCATTCAACTTTTTGGCAAAGTAGCCTTAGGTGTACCCGATGAAAAATTCGATACTCATTTCGAAGAAGTGAAAAAGAAAGCAGGGGTAAAAGTGGATGTCGGTTTGAACACCAATAACTTAATTGAAATCAGTGATCGGTTCTTAAAAGTAGTCAGCGATCACATTGGCAAACCATTTCCTGAGGATGTGTTTGAACAATTGGAAATTGCCATTAAAGCCGTATTCAATTCCTGGATGGGAAAACGTGCGATCGACTATCGCAGAGAATTCAAAATTACTCCCGCCATGGCAAATGGTACAGCTGTCAATGTGGTGACGATGGTATTTGGCAATATGGGAAATGACTGCGCTACCGGTGTGGGCTTTACCCGCGACCCTGGCACCGGAGAAAACGTGATGTTTGGAGAATACCTGACGAACGCCCAGGGTGAAGACGTGGTCGCAGGGATACGGACACCGAAGCCAGTAAGTGAGTTGGCCAAAGAAATGCCTGAACTTTACAGGCAGTTGGAAGAGTTGCGCAATAAATTAGAAACTCACTATCGGGAAGTTCAGGATTTCGAATATACCATTGAAAAGGGAGTGTTGTTTTGCTTGCAAACACGCAACGGCAAAATGAACACCACCGCCATGGTACGTACTTCCGTAGAAATGACAAAGGAAAAACTCATCACAAAAGAAGAATCGCTCCTGCGAATCAAACCGGACATGCTCGAGCAATTGTTACACCCACGGCTGGATTCTCTTCACAAAACTGAACCGTTGGCGCATGGACTACCTGCCTCTCCGGGCGCAGCCTCAGGGCACGTAGTGTTTGATGCAGATCGTGCCGAGCTGTTAGGGAAAGCAGGTGAAAAAGTTATACTAGTAAGAGAAGAAACCAAGCCAGAAGATATCCACGGATTCTTTGCTGCTCAAGGTATCCTTACCAGTAGAGGAGGCAAAACTTCACATGCCGCAGTGGTTGCCCGAGGCATGGGCAAACCATGTGTTGCTGGTGCCGAAGGCATTCATGTAGACACCAAATTGCGAGTCGCCAAAATTGGCGACAAGACATTGCTCGAAGGCGATTATATCACAATTGATGGAGGATCAGGTTACGTCTATCAAGGTATAATTCCAACCGTAGAGCCTACTTTTTCTGACGAATTGAAAACACTATTAACGTGGGCTGATGAAAATGCTAAGTTAAAAGTGATGGCAAATGCTGACACCCCTGGTGCTGCCAAAAAAGCACTTGAATTTGGTGCCATGGGAATTGGTCTCTGTCGTACAGAAAGGATGTTCAACGATGTAGAGCGTCTGCCCGTAGTAGTTGAAATGATTCTGGCAGTCACTGTCGAAGAACGTGAATCAGCGCTTGACCGATTGAAAAAAATGCAAGCGCAAGACTTCAAGGAGATTTTTCTGGCCATGGCACCACGTCCCGTCACCGTGCGACTATTGGACCCTCCTATTCATGAGTTTCTTCCAACAGAGGATGTGTTAAAAGACGAGCTCGAACACTTGCAGAAATTGAGAGGAACAGTTAGTGGTGTCACCGATTTATTCAGTAGCCTACGACTGCTTAACGGAGATTTAAAAATGATTGAGCGCTCATCTGAGCCGTTCACTTTGGCCGGTGTGGAGCTGATTGAAAAAGCGATTGCTAAAAAGGGACAAATGTTGAAAAAAGCGCGCGAGCTGCACGAAGTAAATCCGATGTTAGGCCATCGAGGAGTGCGGTTGGGACTAAGCTTCCCGGAAATTTACAGGATGCAAATTCAAGCTATTCTGGAAGCCACTGCGGAGTGTCAAAAAGCTGGCATTGATGTTCGACCAGAAATTATGGTTCCACAAGTGTGTACGGCAGAAGAATTGGAACAAGTAAAAGTATTCGTTGACGAAATAAGAACTCAAATTGAGACCGCCAATAAGATTAAACTTCAGTTCAAGTTTGGTTCGATGATCGAAGTTGTTCGTGCCTGCCTGCAAGCAGATCAGTTAGCAAATGTTGCAGAATTCTTTTCTTTTGGAACCAACGATTTAACGCAAGCAACATTTTCTTTCTCACGCGAGGATGCTGAAAATAAATTCTTACCCTTTTATATCAGCAAGGGGCTATTAAAAGATAATCCATTCGAGGTGCTGGATCGCAAAGCAATGGGCAAATTGATGAAGATGGCCGTAGAAGACGGACGAAAAACAGATAAAGACTTGAAAGTCGGAATTTGTGGTGAACATGGTGGACATCCAGAGTCGATTCTATTTTGCCACGAAATTGGATTAAACTATGTGTCCTGTTCTGGTCCGAGAGTACCTGTGGCTCGATTAGCAGCTGCACATGCTAGATTACTGGAATTGAAAAAGTGACGGATTTGTAGCAAACAAAAGAAGGGGGGCGATGAGCCCCTTTTTCCATTTCAGTAAACATGTTTGCCGCAGAGTCCGAGGCGAGACTCCTATGTTTGTTTTTATAATCGTTGAGCAAAATAACAATAGATTTGATGAAAGTGAAAAAGGGTGAGAGCGCATTCGAGACTAAACAACTTTCGAG
>Ga0068877_10000957_pt1 | contig 24646 bp, 23 predicted proteins | sample NOAtaG_FD_66437 | JGI IMG/M metagenome (GOLD analysis project Ga0068877, IMG submission 66437) | Freshwater lake microbial communities from Lake Erie, under a cyanobacterial bloom - NOAA_Erie_Diel6S_1000h metaG | ecosystem: Environmental > Aquatic > Freshwater > Lake | place: USA: Ohio, Lake... | reverse complement strand
AGGCCGCGACGATCCCGTCGCTGTACTTCACCAACCTCATCAGCGCGCGTCCCTTGATGGGCCCGGCGGGTGCGGGATCGCTGGCGCAGGTGGTGAACGCGGCCATCGCCAACAAGGCCCGCTTCGAGCAGATGCGCGCCTTCTTCGGCGAGGTGGGCGAGGGTGATCAGGCCGGCGTGTGGACCGAGAAGCCCGTGCTGCGGCCCGAGTTCCGTGCCGAAACCCAGCGCCAGGTCATCAAGATGATGAAGAAGCGCAAGGCCGAGGAGATGATCTGATGGATCGCTCTGGCGCCCCCAAGCTGAACTACGTGATCGACCACGACCGCGCGGGCGGTTACTGGGGTGCGGTCTACGTGTTCACGGCCATCAAGGGCCTGCAGGTGGTGATCGACGGCCCGGTGGGCTGCGAGAACCTGCCGGTGACCAGCGTGCTGCACTACACCGACGCGCTGCCGCCGCACGAGTTGCCCATTGTCGTGACGGGTCTGGCCGAAGAGCAACTCGGCCGCGAAGGCACTGAAGGCGCCATGAAGAAGGCGCACGCCTCGCTCGACCCCGACCTGCCCTCGGTGGTGGTGACGGGCTCGATCGCCGAGATGATCGGCGGCGGCGTCACGCCCGAGGGCACGACGATCCAGCGTTTCCTGCCGCGCACGATCGACGAAGACCAGTGGCAGTGCGCCAACCGCGCGATGTTCTGGCTCTGGACGCAGTACGGCCTGCGCAAGGTACCCGAGCGCACGCCCTTTGCCGAGCGGCCGGCTGCAGAGAAGCCGCGTGTCAACCTGATCGGCCCCTGCTACGGCACCTTCAACATGCCCAGCGACGTGGCCGAGATCCGCCGCCTCGTCGAGGGCATCGGCGCCGAAGTGAACATGGTGTTCCCGCTCGGCAGCCACCTCGCCGACGTGGCCAAGCTGGTGGACGCCGACGTCAACATCTGCCTGTACCGCGAGTACGGTCGCATGCTGTGCGAGGCGCTCGAGCGGCCCTATCTGCAGGCGCCCATCGGCCTGCACAGCACCACCGCCTTCCTGCGCGAGCTGGGTGCGCTGCTGCAGCTCGACCCCGAGCCCTTCATCGAGCGCGAGAAGCACACCACGATCAAGCCGATCTGGGACCTTTGGCGCAGCGTGACGCAAGACTTCTTCGGCACCGGCAGCTTCGCCGTCGTGGCCAACGAGACCTACACACGCGGCATCCGCCACTTCTTCGAAGACGAGCTGGGCCTGCCCTGCAACTTTGCGGTGCCCCGCAAGGCCGGCGCCAAGACCGACAACGAGATGGTCCGCCGCCTCGTTCACGAGAAGCCGCCGCTGGTGCTGTACGGCTCGTACAACGAGCGCATGTACCTGGCCGAGACGACGGCAGGCCACGGCCCGCGTCCGAGCTGGATTCCGGCGAGCTTTCCGGGCGCGCTGATCCGGCGCGCCACCGGCACGCCCTTCATGGGCTACGCCGGCGCCACCTACCTGGTGCAGGAGTACTGCAACGCGCTGTTCGACGCCTTGTTCCACATCCTGCCGCTGGGCACCGAGCTCGACCGCATCGAGGCCACGCCGGCCCGCGGTGCCGAAGCCCCGTTGCCCTGGGACGATGACGCGCAGGCCTTGCTCGACGACTGGGTGAGTGCCGAGCCGGTGCTGGTGCAGATCAGTGCCGCGAAGCGCTGGCGCGACGCCGGCGAGCGTGCGGCCCGTGCAGCCGGCCAGCCGCGCGTGCTGCGCCAGCACCTGAGCGCCTTGCGCCCGGCCACGCCCGTGGCCACCAACCCGATGCGGAACCCGGAGGTGCAGGCATGAGCCTGCGCGCTGTGGTTCCCAAGCCTTGTGCTTTGCAGTTTGAAGCGCATAGCCACCGCCGCCTCGATAGCAGCCGTGGTTTCCGTTCCCGTCTGGCTTCCTGCCCGACGGGCTTTTCCGCCGCAAGGCGTTCGTCGAAGGAGTGAGAGAAATGCCTTCAAACGTGCATCCGTCGGGCCTGACGGACGAAGAGTGCCAGGAGTTCCACAGCTACTTCATCAAGGGGTATCTGCTGTGGGCTGCCGGCGCGTTTTTCGCCCACAGCCTGGTCTGGATCTGGCGTCCCTGGTTCTGAAGCAAGCGTGAAGGAGCCCTCCATGGCCCATGCAACCGCTGTTCGTCGCTCGAAGCCTCGAGCCGCTTCCCTTGATGGGGGGCTGCTCGGCATCTTCGTGGTGCTGTTCTTCGTCTTCATGGCCGTGGCTCTGGCTTCGACCCTGCTTGCCCAGAACTGGCGCACCCACCTGCCGGGGGCAGAGGGCGCGCAATCGATGCTGGAGGGCGTGAAGAACGCCGTCTGGACCGTCATCTCCCAACTGAGCTAGTGCAAAGGAAAGCAACATGTGGCGTTACTGGCGAATTGTCGACCCACGCAAGGCGATCATCCTCACGGGGCTGTTGATCGCATTCGTGTCGACGAGCATCCATCTGATCCAGATCAGTGGCGATCGTTACAACATCAACAGCTGGCATCCCGACACGGCGAAAGCCGCGGCTGCCAAGGCGGCGCAAAACGCGCCGCAACCCAAGTAAGGGCTGTCGCCCTGCCGGTAGCGGCAGGTGCGTAAGCACGCAGACCTCGGTCCGCGTCGCACCTGCCGCCATCCGGCTCCTCGAACTATTTCGCCCATGCAGTGCGCAAGCCCGTCGTGACGGGCTGGAGGAATCAACATGGCCATGCTGAGTTTTGAACGGAAGTACCGCGTTCGCGGCGGAACCCTCATCGGAGGCGACCTGTTCGACTTCTGGGTCGGCCCGTTCTATGTCGGCTTCTTTGGCGTCACAACGGCGTTCTTCTCACTGCTGGGAACAGCCATGATCATCTGGGGTGCCGTTCAAGGCGGCACCTGGAACATCTGGCAGATCAACATCGCCCCGCCTGACCTCAGCTACGGGCTGGCGATGGCGCCGCTCAACGAGGGCGGCCTTTGGCAGATCATCACCGTCTGCGCGCTGGGAGCGTTCTTGTCCTGGATGCTGCGCGAGGTGGAGATCTGCAACAAGCTGGGCATGGGCTACCACGTGCCGTTCGCGTTTTCGTTCGCGATCCTGGCTTACGTCACGCTGCAGATCATCCGGCCGGTCCTGATGGGCGCGTGGGGGCATGCCTTCCCCTACGGCATCTACAGCCACCTGGACTGGGTCAGCAACGTCGCCTACCAGTACCTGCACTTCCACTACAACCCCTGGCACGGCATTGCGGCAAGCCTGTTCTTCGCCACGACGCTGGCGCTGTCGATGCACGGCGGCCTGGTGCTGAGCTCCACCAACCCCGGCAAGGGCGAGGTCGTGAAGACGCCGGAGCACGAAGACACCTTCTTCCGCGACTTCATCGGTTACTCGGTGGGCACGCTGGGCATTCACCGCCTGGGCCTGCTGCTGGCACTCACCGCGGTGTGGTTCGCTGCGCTGTGCATTGTTGTGAGCGGGCCCTTCTGGACCCGCGGCTGGCCCGAGTGGTGGGGCTGGTGGCTGAACCTGCCGATCTGGGGCCATTGAGTGACGGCAGCCCCAAGACACGGAAACCCATAGACGCAAAGCCAGGAGACCGTTCACATGGCTCAGTTCCAACCCCTGTTCTCGATCGAGAACCAGAACATGCTCACCGCCGTGCAGCCCACAGGGCCCGTGCACGATGGACCCGCACTACCGCTGGGTGACTGGCGACGCAGCGGCAAACCCTTCCTGATCCACCTGCTGGGCCGCATCGGCAACGCGCAGATCGGACCCGTCTACCTGGGTGGCCTGGGCGTGGCCTCGCTGGTGTTCGGCACGCTGGCGTTCAACATCATCGGCTTCAACATGCTGGCCAGCGTGGACTGGAATCCGCTGCAGTTGATCCGCCAGTTGTTCTGGCTCGGGCTCGAGCCGCCGCCGCCTGCCTTCGGCCTGTCGTTCCCGCCCTTGGCCCAAGGTGGCTGGTGGCTGATCGTCGGCTTCCTGCTCACCACCAGCATGATCCTGTGGTGGGTGCGAACGTATCGGCGAGCGCGCCAGCTCGGCATGGGCACCCACATCGCCTGGGCCTTCGCAGCGGCCATCTGGTTGTACCTGGTGTGTGGCTTCTTCAGGCCCATCCTCATGGGCAGCTGGAGTGAGGCGGTGCCATTCGGCATCTTCCCGCACCTGGACTGGGTGACCGCCATCTCGCTGCGCTACGGCAACCTGTTCTACAACCCGTTCCACGCGCTGTCGATCGTGTTCCTGTACGGCTCGGTGCTGTTGTTCGCAATGCACGGTGCCACCATCCTGGCCGTCAGCCGCTTCGGTGGTGAACGCGAGATCGAACAGATCATCGACCGCGGCACGGCCAGCGAACGTGCGGCACTGTTCTGGCGCTGGACCATGGGCTTCAACGCGACGATGGAGTCCATCCACCGATGGGCCTGGTGGTTCGCGGTGTTGTGTCCGCTGGTCGGCGGCATCGGCATCCTGCTCACGGGCACGGTGGTCGACAACTGGTATCTGTGGTCGATGAAGCACGGTGTCGTGCCGTCCTATCCGGCCTACTGGCCCGCCGGCATCGATCCCGCCCTCTCGATGGGAGTCAAGCCATGAGCCGCCTGATGAAGAGAGTCCTCCCGCTGCTGGCCGCAGGCCTGGCGGCCGTGTTGCTGGCCGGTTGCGAGCGACCGCCCGTCACGGCGGTCCAGAATGGCTACCGCGGCACGGGCATGGAGCAGGTGAACAACCCGCGCATCGACGCCAAGACCGTGATCGCCAACCAGGCGCCGGCATCGCCGGCGCCAGCGTCCGGCGATGGTCCGCGGGCAGGGCAGGTCTACCAGAACGTCAAGGTGCTGGGCAACCTGTCCGTGGGTGAGTTCACGCGCCACATGGTGTCCATCACCGAGTGGGTGGCGCCCAAGCAGGGTTGCAACTACTGCCACAACCCCGCCAACCTGGCCGATGACAGCAAGTACACCAAGGTCGTGGCGCGCCGCATGATCCAGATGACGCAGTCGGTCAACGACAAGTGGAAGACCCACGTCGGCAGCACCGGCGTCACCTGCTACACCTGCCATCGTGGCGAGGCCGTGCCGGCAGAGGTCTGGTTCGCTCCGCCAGATCGGAAGTACGCGGCCAATTCGGTGATGGGTGATCTGGCGGGCCAGAACCAGGCGTCGCCGTCGGTGGGCCTGAGCTCCTTGCCCTTCGACCCGTTCACGCCCTACCTGAAAGAGGACAAGCCGATCCGCGTCGAAGGCACCCAGGCCTTGCGTGCCACAGGCGACGCATTCAACCGCACCACCACCAAGCAGGCTGAGCATACGTTCTCGCTGATGGTGCACATGTCCAATTCACTGGGCGTTAACTGCACCTTCTGCCACAACACGCGCAACTTCCAGGGATGGGACGATGCCCCGCCTCAGCGGACCACGGCGTGGCATGGCATCCGCATGGCCCGAGCGGTGAACAACGAGTACCTCGAGCCGCTGACGGGCACCTTCCCGAGCAACCGCCTCGGCCCCAAGGGCGACGTGGCCAAGGTCAACTGCGCCACATGCCACCAGGGTGTGAACAAGCCGCTTCTGGGCGCGCAGATGGTCAAGGACCACCCCGAACTGCTGGCGGCACTCAAGCCCTTTGTGTCGCTGCCGGCTCCGGTGGACGAAGCTCTGCGCTCGGTGCTGTACTTCGGCGTCGGCTCGGGTGCACTCGAAGGCGATCAGGCCAAGGGGCTGGGCCAGTTGATCGCATCGATGAGCTCACAGCCGCGTCTGAAGGCAACCGTGTCGGGGTACCACTCGGCCAGCGGTGAACTGGCTGCCAATCAGGAACTGGCCAAGCAGCGCGCGATGAGCGTGCGAGATGCGCTGGTGGCGGCTGGCGTGCAGGCCGACCGCGTGGTGCTCGAGAAGCCGCTGTCGGCCGAGGCCAACCTCGCCGGCGAAGATCCGGCAGCCCGACGCGTGTCGGTGACGCTCAAGTAGTGGGGCCGGCCGGCGTAGGCACTCAACTCCGCGGCTGCTCAGGCAGCTCCGGGCTTGAAGCCTCGCCAGCCGCCAACAGCTGATCGGGGCCGAAGGTGATCGAACCGACCACAAGGGCCCGCTTGGCTGTGTCTTCCCAGCCTGATCTGTTGGCGGCGTCGCCGCTGTCGCGAACGGCTGCCGTTTCGCCACCACGCGACGATGTGGTGGTACTGCTGCTCAGCGACATGGCTCCGGGCTGGCGAAGCTGGGGTTGGCGCAGCGTGGCGCGCGGTGGCTCTGCCCTGGCAGATGTGCCAGGTCTCGTCTTTGCCAAGGTCCTGGGCAGCGGCTACGAAGGCGGTTTCGGGCTCAAGCCGAGCTGGTCGCGCCAAGGGCTCTTTGCGGTGTTCGATGGCCTCGATGCAGCGGCCGTGTTTCTGGCCCACGGCACGCGCGCCCAGCAACTGCGGCAGCGCAGCCGCGAACACCTGGTCCTGGTGCTGCGCGCCACTTCCAGCCGGGGCAGCTGGTCTGAGAAGGGGATTGCGCCGACTCGCGCCGTGCCCGCCACAGGCCTGGTGGCGTCCCTGACCCGGGCCTCGATCAAGCCCACCAAGGCCTGGCCGTTCTGGCGCCGATCGCCAGCTGCCGAAGAGGCGCTGGCTGGCGCCGCCGGCTGCCAGCTCGCGGTAGGCCTGGGCGAGGCGCCGCTGCTGCGGCAGTGCACCTTCAGCCTCTGGGAAGACCAGGCGTCGATGGACGCCTATGCCCGCAGCGGTGCCCACCTGCAGGCCATCCGTGCCAGTGCCGCTGGCGGCTTCTTCAGCGAGAGCATGTTCGTGCGCTTCGTGCCTCTGTCGGTGCAAGGGCAGTGGCGGGGTCGGCACTGGAACTGGACGGCTGAGCGCGAGACGCAAGGCACGCACGATGGCTGAGGCCGCCTTGCGCGAGCACCGCGTGGTCGTTGTCGGGGCGGGCATCGGCGGCATCGTCTGTGCCCTGTTGCTGGCCCAGCGAGGCCTGGCCGTGACGTTGCTCGAGAGCCAGGCCGCACCCGGCGGCAAGATGCGGCAGCTCCGTGTCGACGGCGCCGCCATCGACAGCGGGCCGACGGTGTTCACGATGCGCTGGGTGTTCGACCAGATCCTGGCCGAAACCGGCAGTTCACTGCAGTCGCTGGTCAACGTGCGTGCCTTGCCACTGCTGGCGCGCCATGCCTGGGCCGATGACGGCACACGACTGGACCTGCACGCCAACCCCGAGTTGTCGACCGAGGCCATCGGCGAGTTCGCGGGGCCCGCCGAAGCCCGGCGGTTCCAGGCTTTCTGCCGCGAGGCCCGGCAGCTCTACGCCACCCTCGAAGGGCCCTACATCCGCTCGCAGCGGCCCAGTCTGTTGAGCATGGTGCGCGACCTCGGCCCACAAGGCCTGGCCAGGCTGACGGCGCTGGGCCCGATGGCCAGCCTGTGGCGCAGCCTGGCGCGCCACTTCCACGATCCCCGACTGCAGCAGCTGTTCGGCCGCTATGCCACCTACTGCGGCGCGAGCCCGTGGCTGGCGCCGGCCACGCTGATGCTGATCGCGCAGGTGGAGATGGACGGGGTCTGGGCGGTCGACGGCGGCCTGCACGGGCTGGCCTGCGCCTTGGCCGCACACGCGCAGCGGCGAGGGGTGGCCTTGCATTGTGGGCAGACGGTGCAGCGCATCGTCGTGCGCGACGGCCGCGCCGCCGGCGTGCAGCTGGTGGATGGGCGCTTGTTCGAGGCCGATTCGGTGGTGTTCAATGGCGACGCGGCGGCGCTGTCTGCGGGGCTGCTGGGTGCCGATGCACAAGGGGCCACAGCGCCCGTGCCGGCGGCGCGGCGTTCACTGTCGGCCGTGACCTGGAGCATGCACTGCCAGGCGGAAGGCTTTCCTCTGGCGTATCACAACGTCTTCTTCGATCGCGATTACGCCAGCGAGTTCGAAGACATCTTCCGCCACCGCCGCCTGCCACGCCAGGGCACGGTGTACCTCTGCGCACAGGACAGGGCCGCCCCCCGAGACGATGCCGCAGGCGCATGGCAACCCGACGGTGCCGAGCGCATGCTGGCCCTGGTCAATGCGCCAGCCTGTGGCGATGATGCTTACTTTCCTGCCGAGGAGATCGAGTCATGCGAAACCCGCAGCCTGGCTCTGCTGCGCCGATGCGGCTTGACCATCCGGCCCCAGCCGCACCAGGTGCAGCGTACGACGCCGACGGAGTTCAACCGGCTGTTCCCGGCGACGGGTGGGGCGCTGTACGGCGCGGCGACACACGGCTGGATGTCGGCGTTCCGGCGCGAGGGCGCACAGAGCCGCCTACCGGGGCTGTACCTGGTGGGGGGCAGCGTGCACCCGGGGCCGGGGGTGCCGATGGCGGCGATGTCGGGCCGACTGGCGGCCGCCACGCTGATGGCTCGCCTCGATTCGACCAGCCGGTCGCGCCGGGTGGTTATCTCTGGTGGTACCTCGATGCCATCAGCGACGATCGCCAGCACGCGCTGAGCCTGATCGCCTTCGTCGGCAGCGTCTTCTCGCCGTATTACGCCCTGGCACGCGGGCTCGGCCGCCCCGAGCCCGAAAACCACTGCGCCATCAACGTGGCACTCTATGGCCGGGCCGGCCGGCGCTGGACCATGACCGAGCGCAGCCGCCACTCGATGCAGCGCAGTGCCCATGAGTTTGTCGTCGGGCCCAGCAGTCTGCGCTGGGACGGCAGCGCGCTCGTCTTCGATCTCGACGAATGGTCGGTGCCGCTGCCGCGCCGCGTTCGCGGTCAGGTGCGGGTGCTGCCGCAGGCGCTGTGCCGCTTCGTCACCGGGCTCGACGCACTGGGCCGCCATCGCTGGGGCCCGATCGCGCCAGTGGCGCGCGTGGAGGTCTCGCTCAGCGATCCCGCGGCGCGATGGAGCGGCCACGCCTACCTCGACAGCAACGAAGGCGACGAGCCGGTGGATCGCGGATTCCTGGAGTGGGACTGGTCACGCGCCGGCCTGGCCGATGGCAGCACGGCGGTGATCTACGACGTGCGCCCCTGCCAAGGTGCCGAGCGCGTGATCGCGCAGCGCTTCGCGCCCGATGGCAGCGCCCACGCCTTCGAGCCACCGCCGCGCCAGCGCCTGCCGCGCAGCAAGTGGGGCTTGCCCCGCACCATGCGCACCGAACCCGGTACACCGGCACGGGTGGAGCAGACGCTGGAGGACACGCCGTTCTACGTGCGCTCGCTGCTCAGCAGCGGCCTGTTGGGCGAACAGGTGACCTCGGTGCACGAGACGCTGGATCTGCCGCGCTTGGTGTCCTTGCCGGTGCGGCTGATGCTGCCCTGGCGCATGCCGCGCCGACGCTGAAGAGCGGGGCCCTCAAGAGGGCTCGGCCGATCGTTGCAAGGCCCGTTCGCGTTCGCGTGGGCCGAACGACGATGCCAGCGCGCCCTCGGCAGCCAGCCCCTGGAGGTACAGCGCCTCCATGTCGGGCGCGGCCTGCAGGCTGGCGCGCTCACCGGCCTCCGTGTGCAGCAGTGGCCTGAGCCAATGCAGCCAGCGCACCCAGCCTGGCACCCAGATGCGTCGCTGTCGCGCGGCGATGCCCTTGACGATCAGCCGCGCCGCGTCTTCGGCTGGCAGCTCGCGGTTCATGACGGCCGGCATGCTGCGGCGCAGTCGAACGAAGGCCGGGTGCAGGCTGCCCTCGTCGATGAGGGCCGTTCGCACCCAGTGGGGGTGGATGGCCGCCACGCCCACGCCGTGGGCATGCAGCTCGATGCGCCAGGCATTGCACAGGGCCTCGACGGCGGCCTTGCTGGCGGCGTAAGCCGACATCAGCGGCGCGTGCGCGAACGAGGCCGCCGAGGCCGTGACGGCGACAAAGCCTTGCGTGGACAGCAACGAGGGCAGGGCGGCCCGCACAAGATGGAAGGTACCCATCACGTTGACATCGATGCAGCGCGCAAAGGCCGCCGGATCGGTGTGCGACAGCGGGCCGAACGAGGCGATGCCGGCATTGGCCCAGACGATGTCGATGCGGCCGTACCGCGCCAACGTGGCCTGCACGGCCTCGTGGTTGGCGGCCGCCTGGGTGACGTCGGTGCGCAGGCACAGGGGCGCGGTTGGCCCCTGCGGTGAACTTGCCGCACCAGGTGCTGCCGCCGCTACGGCCGCGGCGGTGCGCGCGAGGCCGTCGGTGTCGACATCCAGCAGCACCGGCCTGGCACCCTGGCGCGCGAACTCGATCGCGCCGGCGGCGCCGATGCCCGAGCCGGCGCCGCTGATCAGCACCACCCGGTCTTGCAGCACGAGCTTGGGCCTGGCGCTCAAGCGACCTTGTTGACCATGAGGTAGAGGATGGGCAGCGGCAACACCGTGGCCAGGCCGCCGGCGATGTACCAGGTGCGCGAAAGCTGCAGGTACTCGGCCGTGATCTGCGTCGTGCGGCGCAGCATCTGCCGCTGCTTGAGCTGGATCGGCACCAGCACCAGCAGCCAGATCAGGCCCGACAGCCCGAACAGCGCGTAGCTCCAGGTCAGCCACGGGTGCGCGGTGTCGCCGCCGTATCGGACGGCCATCAGGTGCCCCGTGATCACCACGCCGAGCGCGCCGGTGAGCGTGAACAGGAGGTCGGTGATCAGCACCATGCGGTTGCTGAACTGCACCACGGCGTGGTTGCGCGTGCGTTCCGCCATCGCGGCCCAGACCCCGCTGACGATGACATTGCCCAGGAACAGGCACGCACACATCAGATGGACGATCTTCAGCGTTCCGTTCATGGGTGCAGCCCTTCCTTCGGGTCCTGGCGGGCCTGGGTCGGGCGCGTGTGCGCTTCGACCTGCGGCGACGCAGTCACTGGCGCCGTCTGGGCCTGTGCCTGCTCGAGCGCCTTGCGGCGCCGGGTCTCGGCCTGCGCGCGCTTCACATCACGCAACTGCCACCAGCCAAACGCCGCGCCGGCGGCCAGCAGCGCGCCGGCCTCCAGCCACTTCCAGTTGCCCACAGCGTCCATGCGAGGTGGTCCAGTTCCACGCCTGCTTCAGCGCGGCACGTGCTGATGGTCGCGTTCAAGCAGCCGGGCGTAGAGATCGACGGCGCGTTCCATGCGTTCTTCATGGCTGCGATGGGCCCGCGTGGGCGCTGACTGGGCAGCGGAGTCGACCAGGAAGCGCACTTCCTCGATGGCTTCGGTATCGGCCAGCGCACGCCGGGCCGGGAGAAAGGCGCTGGCTGCCGCAATGGCGATGAGTGCGAGCTTGCGCCGCGACGACACCACGGCCCTCTGGTTGACCGAGTCCAGGCCTTCGCGCTCGAGTTGCCGGCCGATCTCGGCGTAGACCATGCGTGCCGCCTGGATGGCAGGCCGGCAGTCCAGCGGCAGGGCATGGATGCCGTGCTCGGCGCGATCGTAGAGTTCCTCAGCGGCTGCCAACAGCCGCGTGGTCACCCGCGCCACCGCGGGTGTGAAGTGCGGCGCGCGCAGCCAGGCTTCGACATCCAGGCCTTCTTCGCGCAGCCACTGTCGGGGCAGGTAGAGGCGGCCGTTGCGCGCGTCTTCACCCACGTCGCGGGCAATGTTGGTCAGCTGCATGGCCACGCCCAGCTCGCAGGCGCGGGCCAGGGCGTCGCGCTGCCGCGTGCCCATCACCACCGCCATCATCGCGCCCACGGTGCCGGCTACACGGGCACCGTAGGCCTGCACGTCGGCCAGGGTCTCGTAGTGGCGTCCCTCGGCGTCCCAGAGGAAGCCCTCGAGCAGGCCGTCGAACAGGGCGCGCGGCACGCCGTGCTCGCGTACCACCTGGGCCAGCGCACGGTCGGCTGCGTCGGGGCCGGGGGCGCCGGCGTAGAGCGCATCCAGCCGCGCCTGCAGGCCGCGCATCTCGGCCTGCGGGTCGCTGCCGAGATCGATGGCGTCGTCGGCGACCCGGCAAAAGCCGTACAGCGCCGTGGCCGGGGCACGCACGCGGGGCGGCAGCAGCAGCGAGGCGGCGAAGAAGGTCTTCGAGCCCCCCTTCATCAGGCTGCGCAGCGCCTGCGCGTCGGAGATCGCGGCCGCGGCCGGGGCTTCAAGCGAATGTGCTGACATGCGGAATCACCTGTTCCAGAGTCTTGGCCGACATCAACACCCCGGGCACACCGGCGCCCGGGTGCGTGCCAGCTCCCACCATGTAGAGCCCGTCGACGTCTTCACTGCGGTTGTGGGCGCGGAACCAGGCGCTCTGCAGCAGCAGCGGTTCCTGCCCGAAGGCCGCGCCCTTGTAGGACAGCAGTCGGTCGTGGAAGTCTTGCGGCGTGGTCATGCGCGATGTCACGATGTGCTGGCCCAGTTGCGGCAGCACCGTGCGCTCCAGCGCCTCTTGCACGGCCTGGCGGTAAGGCTCGGCGTGTTGTGCCCAGTCGGTGCCGCTGGCCAGGTGCGGCACCGGGCTGAGCACGTAGAACGCGTCGCAGCCGGGTGGCGCCAGGGCGGGGTCGGTGGCCGTGGGGCGGTGCAGGTACAGGCTGAAGTCGTCTGCGAGCTTGTGGCGCTTGAAGATGTCGCGCAGCAACTCGTCGTAGCGCGGGCCCAGCACCATCATGTGGTGCGGCACGTCTTCATAGCGCTTGTTGGTGCCGAAGTACCACACGAACAGGCTCATCGAGTGCCGGCTGTCTTCGATGCGGCGGTCGGTCCAGCGCTTGCGCCAGCGGGGCTCGATCAGGTTCTTGTAGGTCCACATCGTGTCGCCGTTGCAGACCACGATGTCGCTGGCGATGCGCTCGCCGCTGGCGAGCGTCACGCCCGTGGCGCGGCCCTTGCCGCGCGCCTTGGCCTGGGCGTCGGGCTCCACATCGATGCGGCTGACCTCGGCGTTGTAGCGGATCTGGCCGCCCACGCTTTCAAGCAGGCGCACCATCGCGCGCACGATCGCGCCGGTGCCGCCCATGGCCGAATGCACGCCGTAGCGTCGCTCAAGCGTGTTGATCAGGCTGTAGATGCAGGTCACCGACAGCGGGTTGCCGCCGATCAGCAGCGGGTGGAAGCTGAACACGACACGCAGCTTCTCGTTGCGGAAGTAGCCGCAGACCATCTCGTGGATGCTGCGCCAGCCGCGCATGCGCACCATGTTGGGTATACCCCAGGCCAGATCGCCCAGCGTGTTGTAGGCCACGCTGCCGAGTTCGATGAAGCCGAGCTGATAGCACTTGGCGGCCTCCTCGAGAAAGCGCTCGTAGGCGCCGACCTCGTCGGGGGCGAAACGCGCCACTTCGCGACGCATGGCCTCGGCGTCGCCGCTGTAGTCGAACCAGGTGCCGTCGTCGAAGCGGATGCGGTAGAACGGACTCATCAGCCGCAGATCGACGTCGTCGCTGAACTTGCGGCCAGCCAGCTCCCAGAGCTCGTCGAGCATGAAGGGCGCGGTGATGATGGTGGGCCCGGCATCGAAGGTGAAGCCGTCCTGGTGCCAGGTGTAGGCGCGGCCGCCGGGGGCGTCGAGCTTTTCCAGCACCTGCACACGCCAGCCGCGCACCGCCAGCCGGATGGCGGCCGCCAAGCCACCGAAGCCGCTGCCGATGACCGTGGCCATGGGTGCCGGGCGTGCCGCGGCCACAGTGCCCGGCGCCGGCCCGGCGGACTGACCAGAGCCCACGCTGCCTGCCATGGGAGAGAACAAGCTCGACATCAAGTACCGCCTGACATTTGGAGAAAGTGGCGCTGCCTCAAGCCGTACGCACCGGTGACGGACGTCGTTGGCCCAAGGCCCAGTGCCACAGGGCGGTGGTATCCACCGGCAGCACCAGCAACAGATGCTCGACGATAGCCAGCGCCAACAGCGTGCCCACTAGCACAAGCCCGATCGACTGCGCGGAATCAGTGGCCGGGTGCAGCGCCTGCAAGACGATCGCAGCCAGCACGCCGGCCGCGGCCAGCACGCTGAACGGCAGAAGCGCGTTCATCGGCCGGCGTCGGAAGAAGCTCTGCAGATAGGCCAGCGGTGGCGGCAGGAAGGCCTCGCTCAGGTTTCGCACGCCCAGAAAGAGGTTGAGCTTGGCGCTGGTGCGCATGACCCAGAGCACCAAGAAGGTCTCGACGCCGACGCGATTGGGCGCGTGCCAGGTGATGACCAGAATCAGCACGCCCACCGCGATGATCGCCAACTCGTGCCACAGGATGGCGCGCACCGCTTGCACGAAGCGGGGCCAGCCGACCAGGGTGTCGGCGATGGGCGTGCGGCGGGAGCCGGTGATCCAGCCGCTCAGAAAGCTCAGCTCGTGCCAGCCCCACACCAGCAGGGCGCTCGTGAAGGCGCAGTAGCGAGCCGCCACGCTGGTCTGACCCGAGGTGTGCCACAGCGCATACAGAGCGGCCAGGCCGAGCAGGCTGGACAAGCCCAGCGCCACCTGCCGGGCGCGCTGCTGCAGGCCATTGAGCAACAGCACGACGCCGGTGCTGAACCACCAGATGAAGACCGCGAACAGCACGGCCAACGCGAGGTGAGTGTGCATGGTTCGTCGAGAGTCCGGGATCGTGTCGGGGTGGGCCGGGCTTCGGGCCTACCAGACCGGCGCGACGCGAATCTGCTGCGGCAGATCGTGCCGCTTCACCGGGTGCAGGTAGAGCTTGGCGAAGCAGAACGCCCCGGCCACGGCCCAGCGGGCCTGGCCGAGCAGGCCGCCCAGGCCGCCACGGGCTTTGGCTGCGTCGAATCCCTTGCGCGCTTCGAGCAGCGTCTCCAGCCCACGCCGGAACACCGGGCTGTCGGTGTCCAGCGAGACCGGAAACACCTGCCGGCTGATCTCGGTGGTGATGCGGAACACCGTGTAGTCGTACTCGGTGGAGTCCAGCCCGAGCGCGTTGTGCAGCATCGGCCGCGTGTGGTCGCGCAGGTACATCGTGGCGTACACGGCCAGCAGGAAGAAGCGGATCCACAGCACGTTGCCGCCCCTCAGAAGGCCGGGCTGGGCCCGCATCAGCAGCGCGAAGCTCTCGCCGTGGCGGAACTCGTCGTTGCACCAGCGTTCGAACCAGCGAAAGATCGGGTGGAAGCGCTTGTCGGGGTGGCGCTCGAGCTGGCGGAAGATGGTGATGTAGCGGGCGTAGCCGATCTTCTCGCTCAGGTAGGTGGCGTAGAAGATGTACTTGGGCTTGAAGTAGGTATAGGCCTTGGTGCGCTTGAGGTCGCCCAGGTCCATGCCCAGGCCGAAGTCCTTCAGGCTCTGGTTGATGAAGCCGGCGTGGCGCGACTCGTCACGCGCCATGTAGCGCATCAGCGCCTTGATGTCGGGGTTGGTGACGTTCTTCTGGATCTCGTTGTAGAGGATGCAGCCGCTGAACTCGCTGGTGCAACTGCTGATCAGGAAGTCGAGGAACTCCTGGCGCAACTCGGGCGTGACCTGCGAGAAGATCTCGTTGACCTCGCGTGCGAACTCGGGCGTGCGCTGGAAGTGGTCGTGGTTGTTGTCGCCTTCGTACTCGGCCAGCATGGCGTCCCACTCGGCGCGCACCGGGCTCACGTCGAGGGCATCCATGGCCTTGAAGTCGGTGGTGTAGAAGCGAGGCGTCAGCAGACTCTCGGTCTTGGCGCGGCGGGCTGCGTCTTCGGCGCTCTCGATGGCGATGCTTTCGCTGCTCATGGCTGACTCCGTGCAGAAGGTGTGGTGGCCATGGCCGAGGGCTGCGGCAGCAGTCGTGCGAAGTGGCCCGCATTGGTGGGCCCGAAGGCGTCGAGGTCGACGCGCTGGCGGCTGACCGGGTCGTACAGCGTCAGTCCCCCTTCGCTTCGCGCCAGCAGCACGAAGGGCTGCTCGCTGCCGACACCACGGGCCTTGCGCTCGCGCGCCAGCGTGCGCAGCGCTCCGCGCACAAAACCCTGTTCGCCGCGGATGGTGGCCACCGGCTCGCCGCTGCGGGCGTCGCTGACGACGATGCTGCCGTCGGCGGCATCGGCGAAACGCAGGTGGCGCTCCACGACGCCGGCCTTGGCGCGCTGATCGGGGCCGTTGCCCGTCAGGCGCACGGCGGCCACGCTGACGAGCGAGAAGGCCACCATCGCGCCTGCTGCATACAGGAACCAGCGCGGAAAACTGTCGGCGCGCTGCACCGAGGGCGCCGAAGCGCGCAAGAGGGCTTGGCTCATGACAGGCTCGGCTGCAGTTGCGGGCGGGCGTCGCCGGACGCCGCTTGCGTGGGTGTGCCCTCAGTCTGGCGCTGCGGCTGCAGGCCGTTCACGCCACGGGCCGCCGACCAGGCCTGCACCAGAAGCCCGGACACGTACTCGGCCTCGGGCACGGCACGCAGCATGGGCTCGGGGCGGCGCAGTTGCCAGGGTCGCACATGCGGCCACAGGTGGAACCAGGCGATGCGGTCGCTGCCTTCCAGCGCCAGGCTGATGTCGCCATGGCCGCCGGCCAGGCGTGCCAGCGAGGCCGCGGCAATGCAGCGCAGCGGCAGGTTGAAGGTGAGCGTGAGCACGATGCCCACGCGCATCACCACGCGCTTGTCGGTGATGGTGTACACGGCGGTGCGCGCCGTGGCCCAGGCCAGCGCGCCCATCGCGCCCAGGCACATGGCCGACAAGGCCAGCGGCCAACCCAAGGCCGCCAGCACGTCGCCGAGGGGCACGCCGTCACTCCACTGGAACGCCGCGCGCAAGGCGATCAGCCCGCCAAAGTAGAGCGCCAGCTTGCGCAGGTGGAACACCCTCAGCGCCACCATTCGCACATCGGGCTGCCCTTGCCAAAGCAGCCGCTCGTTGCGCGGCAGCTTCTCGGGCAAGCCCATCTGGGGTTCGAACTCGTGCTCGTGGCCGTGGCTTTCGATGCTCATGGGGTACTGCTTTCAGGCGGGAGGAGTGAGGGCTGGGCGGGTCTGGCGCGGGCTTGACGCCGCGCTCAGAGGATGGGTTCGCCGCGTTGCGGGTCGGCGTACAAGGTGCCGGCACCGTAGTAGGCGCAGATCTTCTCCTCTTCGAGGAAGGTGACCTGGTCGGGTGTGCGCAGCCCCGGCACCCCGGCAAACTGGTGGCCGTAGATCGACTTGACATCCACCTGCTTGCGTCCGATGCGCGCGAACGGGATCGGCAACAGCACGCGCCGTGTGCCGCCGCTGGCCAGGGGCGTCTCGACCTCGAGGTAGCGGAACATGAACTCCGACTGGTCGACCCAGATGTCGACCACGGTGCCGCCGGTCTTGAAGTCGCCGCCGATCACGGGCAGGCCGCGAGGGTCGGAGTCGTTGCCGCTGACACTCCAGGCCGATGCCGCGCGCAGCGGCACGATCTTGACGCTGCCATCGTTCATCAGGTCGGGCGTGTCGGCCCGGTTGGCCCAGGCGCCTGCGCCGACACCGGCTGTCAGCGGATCGCCCACGGGCTCGATCGGGCTGCCAGGCGAGGCATAGGTGCCGGCCGCGCGATAGGCCGGTTCGCCCTTGTTGGGATCGGGCACGAGCACGTCGCCATGCACGGTCTTGAAGACCTTGGGCTGTGAGGGCACCGGGAAGCCCTTGGCCGTGCGGTTGAGGCCGTCGGTTTCCATCGGGTAACCCTCGCGGTGGCTTTCGCGCACGAGGTAGTAGATGAGGCCGGCAAAGAACAGCCAGAAGGCGTAGAGCAACAGTTGGGCCAGATCGATGTATCCGGTGAAGGCGCCGAATTCCATGTGAACGCTCCTCGGGTTTCTTGGGAGTTGGACTGCAAATCAGCCCGGCAGCTCGGCAAGGCCGAACCGTTGCGGGACTGGGGAAGTGACTTTCAGCCGCCCGACGAGCGGGCCGATGGCAGCCAGGGTGACGAACAACAACAACATCTCGACGTGATAGACCACGCTATAGCCGGTGGCCGGATCAGCCAGTGCCGTGCCCAGCGCACCTTGGGTGGCCAGGGCACTGACCCCGTCGCGCAGCGCGCCACCGGCGAAGGTGGCCAGGCCCATGGCCAGGGCCTGCACGGCGCCCCAGGCGCCGAGAGCCATGCCGACAAAGCGGCCCTGTTCCATGCGCATGGCCGCCAGCAGCGTGCACACCGCGAACAGGCCACCACCGAGGCCGATGCCAAAGGCGCCCACGCGGAAGAGCCACGGCGCCTGCATCGGTGCCGCGAAGATCACGCACGAAAACGCCGGCAGACCCATGAGCGCGCCGTAGGCTGCCAGGCGCAAGGGATCGATGCCCCGAGCGAGGCTCTTGCCGCTGACGACAAAGCCGATCAGCGCGCCCGACGACAACAGGGCTGTGAGCAGGCTGGTGTCGGCCACGCTCAGGTGCAGGATCTCGCCACCGTAGGGCTCGAGCACGACGTCCTGCATCGCGAAGGCCATGGTTCCCAGGCCCGTGGCCCACAGGAAGCGGCGCGCGCCACGGTGGCTGATGAAGCCCTGCCAGGCCTGGCGGAAACGGGGCGGCGGCGGTGCCGTGCGGGCTGCGAGCACGCGCTCGCGGTTGCGGGGCTCCTGCTTCCAGAGGGCCACGCAGTTGAGCAGCAGCACGACCAGGGCCGTGCCTTGCACCACCTGCACCAGGCGCTGCGGGCTGAAGTCGGCCAGCAGCAGGCTGTAGATCGCGCTGCCCAGCACGGCGCCCAGCAACAGCATCACGTACATCAGCGCCACGACGCGGGGACGGGTCTGTTCGCTGGCCTGGTCGGTGGCCAAGGCCAGGCCGGCCGTCTGCGAGGTCTGCAACCCGGCACCCACCATCAGGAAGGCCATCGCGGCCGCGGCCGGCCCGACCCAGGCCGGCACGGGCACGGCACCCTGCCCAGACAACACCAGCAAGGCGAAGGGCATCACGGCCAGGCCGAAGAACTGCGTCAGCGTGCCCGCCCACATGAAGGGCACGCGGCGCCAGCCGAAGGCCGAGCGATGCACGTCGCTCTGGAAGCCGGTGATGGCGCGGAACGGCGCCACCAGCATCGGCAGCGCCAGCATCAGGGCCACCAGCCAGGCGGCCACGCCGAGTTCGAAGATCATGACCCGGTTGAGCGTGCCCACCATCAGGGCGGTGGTCATGCCCATGGTCAGCTTGAACAGCGACAAGCGCAGCAAGCGGCTCCAGGGCAGGTCGGCACTGGCGGCGTCGGCAAACGGCAGGTACTGTGGTCCGAGTTGGGACCACGCCTGGATGACGCGCTGCGCCATCGGGGGTTTGCGGACGGTGCTGCGGTTCATGGTGCCGGCGCCCTCAGCTCCAGGGCTTGCGAGGTATAGAAGCCGCTCTTGATGCGCTGGCTGCGCGCCGGCTGCCAGCCGACCGCGCCTGCGGAGCTGGACAGCAGGCGGCGCAGCCTGCCTTCGGCCATGGGCTCGAGGGCTGGCGAGCGGTCGCTGCGCGGGAACAGTCGGCCCACGGCGTGCATCGTCGCAAGAACGGGTGTGCTGGGCGCGAAGGTGAAGAGCATCGCGCCCCGGGTGCGCTGTGACCAGCCCTGCAGCACGCGCACCGCGTCGGCCATGTCGTAGTGGATCAGCGAGTCCATCGCCACCACGTAGTCGAAGTGCCCCAGCGCCGGATCGGTGAAGTCGCCGCTTCTCCAGGTGATGCGGCTGCCGGCGTCGACGCGGTCTCCCGGGTGTTCGGCGCTGCGCCGCATGGCCACGTCCACCAGTGCGGGCGAGAGGTCGATCGCCAGCACGTCGGCTCCGCGCTGTGCCGCGGCCATGGCGAATGCACCGGTGCCGCAGCCGGCGTCCAGGATGCGCGCGCCGTGCAGGTCGTCCGGCAGCCAAGACAGCAGGGTGTCGCGCATGCGATCACGTCCGGCACGCACGGTGGCGCGGATGCGGCCGACCGGGGCCGTGCTGGTGAGCTGCTCCCAGGCCTTCATGGCCGTGCGGTCGAAGTAGCGCTCGATCTGACCGCGGCGTTCTTGGTAGGTGCTGGCCTGCATGCTGGGGGACTCCAGAGAGCTCGGTTCGGGGCGGCGTGTCTTGGCGTGCTCGATCAGTCGAAGCCGAGCAGATCGAAGATCTCGCGGTCCTTCAGCGGCACCGAGGGCAGCGGGTCCGAGCCCACCCACATGCTGGCGGCCAGGCGCAGGTATTCCTTCTGCACGGCCTCGATTTCGGGCGTGCTCTCCATCTCGAAGATCGTGCACTTCTTCAGCCGGCTGCGGCGGATGGCGTCGAGGTCGGGCAGGTGGGCCGCGAGCTTGAGGCCGGTGCGCTCGTTGTACTTGTCGATCTGGTCGGTGCCGGCGCTGCGGTTGGCGATGACGCCACCCAGGCGCACGCGGTAGTTCTTGGCCTTCGCGCCGATGGCCTGCACGATGCGGTTCATCGCAAAGATCGAGTCGAAGTCGTTGGCGGTGACGATCATCGCCCGCTCGGCGTGCTGCAGCGGCGCCGCGAAGCCGCCGCAGACCACGTCACCGAGCACGTCGAAGATCACCACGTCGGTGTCTTCGAGCAGGTGGTGCTCCTTCAGCAGCTTCACGGTCTGGCCGACGACGTAGCCGCCGCAGCCGGTGCCCGCGGGCGGGCCACCAGCCTCGACGCACATCACGCCGCCGTAGCCCTCGAACACGAAGTCCTCGGGGCGCAGTTCCTCGGCGTGGAAGTTCACCGTCTCGAGGATGTCGATGACCGTGGGCAGCATCTTCTTCGTCAGCGTGAAGGTGCTGTCGTGCTTGGGGTCGCAGCCGATCTGCAGCACGCGCTTGCCCATCTTGCTGAAGGCGGCACTGAGGTTGGAGCTCGTGGTGCTCTTGCCGATGCCGCCCTTGCCGTAGATGGCAAAGACCTTGGCGGTGCCGATCTTGACCTGGTTGTCCTGCTCCACCTGCACGGAGCCCTCGCCATCGAGGCGCGGGTCGACAGTGGGGCGGGAACCACGACCGATGTTCGTGACGGGTACTTCTGTGACGTTCATGCGGCTGCTTTCTGCTGGTAGGCACCGTCGAAGACACCCTCGAGGCGGTCCTCGAGCTCTTCTCCGGCGCGCTTGAGCGCAGCCAAGGTGGCTGCGTCGGGTTGCCAGTACTGGCGGTCACAGGCTTCGAGAAGCCGGTGAGCCACCTTGGCGCTGGCGGTGGGGTTCAACTTCGACAGACGTTCCCGCATCGCGGGGTCGAGCACGAAGGTCTCGGTGAGGTGCTGGTAGACCCAGGGTTGCACCTGGCCGGTGGTGGCGCTCCACGCGAAGGTGTTGGTGATGCTCACCTCGATCTGGCGCACGCCCTCGTAGCCGTGCTCCAGCATGCCTTCGTACCACTTCGGGTTGAGCATGCGGGTGCGCGTCTCGAGCGCCACCTGCTCCGACAGCGTGCGCACCACGCCGGCGTCGGCGCTGCGCGTCTGGTCGGCGATGTAGATCGGCGTCTCGGCCGCGGCGCCCGTGGCGCCACCGGCCACCTTGGCGCGCTTGACGGCGCGGCTGATGCCACCGAGCGTGTCGAAGTAGGTGTCGATGGTGGTGACGCCGAGTTCGACCGAGTCCAGGTTCTGGTACGTCAGCGCCACGTCGGCGAGCACGTGGTTCAGCAGCTTGGCCTGCGCCACCGGCTGGCCGCTGCGGCCGTAGGCGAAGCCCTTGCGCTTGGTGTAGGCCTCGGCGAGCTCGTCTTCGTCCTGCCAGGTGCTGCTGTCGACCAGCAGGTTGACGTTGCTGCCATAAGCCCCGTCGGCGTTGCCGAAGACACGCAGCGAGGCGGTTTCGAGATCACCGCCATGTTCACGTTGCCAGGCCAGCGCGTGCTTGCGGATGAAGTTCTGCTCGACGGGTTCGTCGGCGCTGGCGCACAGGAACGAGGCCTCGGCCAGCATGCGGATCTGCAGCGGCAGCAGGTCGCGGAAGATGCCTGACAGCGTCATCACCACGTCGATGCGCGGGCGGCCCAGTTCGGCCAGCGGGATGAGCATCGCGCCGGCGAGGCGGCCGTAGCCGTCGAAGCGCGGTGCCGCACCCATCAGCGCCAGGGCCTGCGCCAGCGGCGCGCCTTCGCTCTTGAGGTTGTCGGTGCCCCAGAGCACCAGCGCCACCGTCTCGGGCAGGCCGTGGCCGTCGGCGGCGTGGCGCGCCAGCAGGCGTTCGGCCTGGCGCGTGGCGTCGCGCACCGCGTAGGCGCTCGGGATGCGGAACGGGTCGAAGCCGTGCAGGTTGCGGCCGGTGGGCAGCACCTCGGGGTTGCGCATCACGTCGCCACCCGGCGCTGGTGGCACGAAGCGGCCGTCGAGTGCGCGCACGATGCCGGCGATCTCGGAGTCCTCGGCCATCAGGCGGTTGTGTTCGGCGAGCTGGGCCAGGGCTGCCAGCGCCTCGCTGTTGGCCGGGCGGCCGGCGGCGCGCAGCGCCTCGGTCGGTGTGGCGCCATTCACGAGGGCGTCGACACACTCGCGCGACAGTCCGGCGGCGTTGTCGGCCTCGCAGATGGCCCACAGCAGGTTGGCGCGTTCGCCGGCCTTCGGCGGCCGGCCGACCACGTGCAAGCCGTGCGGAATGAGCGTGTACTCGAGTTCGAGCACTTCGTCGGTCAGGCGCTTCACGGCGGCCTCGGCTTCGGCATGCGACCAGGCCGGTTCGGCCGCGCACAGCTCGAGCGCGGCGGCCTGGGCCTGGATCAGCGCGGCCAGCTGCCGCTTCTCACTGTCTGCCGCTTCGGCCGCATCGGCGCCGCCGACATCGGCATCACGGCCGCGCCAGCGCTGCATCGAGCTCTTCAGGTCGAGCAGGCCGCGGTACAGGCCCGCTTCGGCCACCGGCGGCGTGAGGTAGCTAATGAGCGTGGCGGCAGCCCGGCGCTTGGCGATGGCGCCTTCGCTCGGGTTGTTGCTGGCGTAGAGGTAGAAGTTCGGCAGGTCGCGGATCAGGCGGTCGGGCCAGCAGCTGCCGGTGAGGCCGCTCTGCTTGCCGGGCATGAACTCGAGCGAGCCGTGGGTGCCGAAGTGCAGCACGGCGTCGGCCTTCCAGTCTTCGCGCAGCCAGCGGTAGAAGGCGCTGAAGGCGTGCGTCGGGGCAAAGCCCTTCTCGAACAGCAGGCGCATCGGGTCGCCTTCGTAGCCCATGCCGGGCTGCACCGTCAGCACCACGTTGCCGAAGCTCACGCCGAGCACGAAGATGGAGCGGCCGTCGCTGAGCTGCTTGCCCGGTGCCGGGCCCCAGGCGGCCTCGATCTCCTTGAGCCAGCGCTCGCGCTTGACGTGGTCGGCAGCCGGGATCTGCGCCAGCACGTTGGCATCGGCGCCCAGGCGCTCGCGGTTGCCTTCGAGCAGCGCCACGCGCAGCGCGTCGACGCTCTCGGGCAGGTCGACGGTGTAGCCCTCACGCTTGAGGCCCTTGAGGGTTTCGAAGGCGCTCTCGAAGACGGAGAGGTAGGCCGCGGTGCCCAGGTTGCCGGCGTTGGGCGGGAAGTTGAACACCACCATCGCCACGCGCCGCTCGGCACGCTGCTTGCGGCGCAGCGCCACGAGGTGGGCCACGCGCGAGGCCAGCATCGCCGTGCGCTCGCTGCAGGCGTGCATGTCGGTGTCGGCGTCGGGGAAGTGGCAGGCCTTCTCGCAGCCGTGGCAGGTGCTGCCGGCCGCGCCGCCGCGGCCGCCATACACGCCGGGGCCGGTGGCGCCGTCGAGCTCGGGGATGGCGACCATGATCGTGGTTTCCACCGGCAGCAGGCCGCGGGCCGAGTCGCCCCATTCCGGCAGGCTCTGGAACTCCACCGAGTGCGCCGCCACGTAAGGCACGTCGAGCTGGCTGAGCACCTCCTCGGCGGCCCGCGAGTCGTTGTACGCCGGCCCGCCGACGAGCGAAAAGCCCGTGAGCGACAGCACCGCGTCCACCTGGGCGCGGCCGTCCTTCATGAAGAAGCGCTCGATGGCCGGGCGCGAATCGAGGCCCGACGCAAACGCCGGCACGACTTGCAGGCCCTGCACCTCGAGGGCCGCGATCACGGCGTCGTAGTGGCGGGCGTTGCCGGCCAGCAGGTAGCTGCGCAGCAGCAGCAGGCCGACGCGGCCCTTGGCGCGATCGGCACTCACGAGCTGCGGCAGATCGGCCAGTTCGCTGCCCATGCGCGTGGCCAGGCGCGGGTGGTACACGCCCACCTCGGGGTACTCGGCCGGCGCCTGTGCGGCGGTGTGGCCACGCAGCGCGGCGCGCTGCGGTGCACGGGCGTCGCCCGCGGCGCCGGCGTAGCGGTCGACCAGGAAGCGCACGAGGTTGACGACGTTCTCCTGCGAGCCGCCGAGCCAGTACTGCAGCGTCAGGAAATAGGCGCGCACATCCTGTGCGGTGCCGGGGATGAACTTCAGCAGCTGCGGCAGCCGGCGCAGCATCTTCATCTGGCGCTCGCCGCTGCCGGCGGCCGGCGCCTTGCCGTCCTTGGCGGCTTCGGCGCCGCTCTTGCCGCGCAGCTTCTTCAGCAGGGCCAGCAAGCCGCTGGCGGGCTTGGCCATGTCGAACTTGCCCATGCGCGTGAGCTTGGCCACCTCGCCGGCGCTCATCGCGCAGACCATCGCGTCGCAATGCTCGCGGCGCGCCGTGAGGTCTTCGAGGATGGGCTTGAAGTGCTCTTCCATGAAGAGCATGGTCACGACGACGATGTCGGCCCGCGCGATGTCGGCCTTGCACTTCACCAGGGACTCGGCGTCGCTCGCCCACTCGGAGGCGGCGTGCATCGTGAAGGCCAGGCCGGGCATCTGCTTCAGCAGCGACACGCGGGCGCGGTCGGCCGCGCCCGCCAGGTGCGGGTCCATCGTGACCAGCACGAAGCGCAGGGCCGGGCTCTCAG
>Ga0068877_10000953_pt1 | contig 24700 bp, 23 predicted proteins | sample NOAtaG_FD_66437 | JGI IMG/M metagenome (GOLD analysis project Ga0068877, IMG submission 66437) | Freshwater lake microbial communities from Lake Erie, under a cyanobacterial bloom - NOAA_Erie_Diel6S_1000h metaG | ecosystem: Environmental > Aquatic > Freshwater > Lake | place: USA: Ohio, Lake... | reverse complement strand
GTCCGACCTGTCCGACCCGGCGCGAGCACAGCGCCGCCAGGCACAGGAGCGCGGCGGCCGCGCCGTCCTGCCAGGCCGCAAGCCACGGCAGGTAGTGGTTCGTCAGCAGCCAGGCGGCAGGGACCGCGGCTGCCAGCCAGGCAGAAACAGGAAAGCCCACGGCCGCCCCTGACACAGAGAAAGGGGCAGCCGCGGGCTGGGGATCGGGCAGCTGGATCAGTCGCCCGGGTCCAGGGTCAGGTCGTCTTGCACGAGCCCGGCAGGTACTTGGGCGCGAGCCCGCTCGTCGCCGTCGGGCCGCAGAGCCACACCGCGACCGTTCCGCCGGCCGCGGGCGCCGTGCAGGCGGCGAAGGTGGCGGCAGCGGCATTGGTGCAAGGCGCGAGCTGGATCGCGCCGGCGACGCCGGACCCGAGGTTCTGCGACGTCACCGTGATGATGCTGCCTGCGCTACCTGCGGTCGTCGCGATGGACTGAACGAACTTGCTCGGGGCGGAGCCCGTCGCCTCGCAGCCCCAGCCGTTGGCGCCCGGCAGCGCGGTGGAGGTCTGGATGGCTTCCGTGATCGCCGTGCGGCAGGTCGAGGCCGCCAGGACGACTTCGGACACGCGGGCTTTTACCGTGTAGTCCTGGTAGGCCGGCAGCGCCACCGCGGCCAGCACGCCGATGATGGCCACGACGATCATCAGTTCGATCAGGGTGAAGCCGCGGCGGATTCCGCGCTGGATACGATTCATGTGAGGAGCTCCTGTTGAAGGGTGTGGTTGAACACGCGTGACCTGCATGCACCCGCCGTGCCAGCCCCGCTGCGACTTCCTCACGTGAATTGCGTCGCAGCCGCTGACCATCCTGGTCACATCGCCCACCGGCCGGGCGGCAGCAGGTGACGAGGAGCGTCACCCCCGACCAGAATCGTCACCCGGCCAGCTCGAAGCGGTCGCCGCCGTGCAGCGCCCGCACGCGGTGACCGGTGGCGAGCGCGGACACCTCCTGCATCACGACCTGCAGCTCGCCCGGCTTGACGTGCGTGATGCAGACGTCGCACGGCGCCCGCAGCCACGCCAGCTCGGTGCCGAGCTGCGCCGGGCAGAGGTGGCCGCTGAGCGCGGCCAGTTCGCGCTCGTCGTCGCGGAACGCGGTCTCGATCACCAGGTGCGCCACCTGCAGCTCGCCGAGGCGGCGCCACAGCGCCGGGTTGACGCCGGTGTCGCCGGTGAAGACCCAGGCGCCGTCGCGCCCGTGCAGCGCGTAGCCGACCGCCGGCACGGTGTGCGCCGCGGGAAGCACCTCGAGCCGGCGCGCACCGAGGACGACGACCTCGCCCACCTCGACGGGCACGAGCTGCAGCACCGGCTGCTCGGCACTCGGCAGCCGCGTGAAGTCGGGCCAGATCACGCCGTTGAACACGTGCGCCTTCAGCGCAGCCAGCGTGGCCGGCAGCGCGCGCACCTGGACCGGCGGGCGGGAGGCCGCGGCACGCAGCCGCGTGACGCTGTCGGCCAGCAGGCCGATGGCCAGCACGTGGTCGAGATGCGAGTGCGTGAGGACGATGTGGTCGACGCGCGCCATCTCCTGCAGCGTCAGGTCGCCGACGCCGGTGCCGGCATCGATCAGCACGTCGTCGTCGAGCAGGAACGAGGTGGTCCGGCAACCGGCGGCGATCGAACCGGAGCAGCCGAGGACGCGGATGAGCATGCGGGTGGAGGGGCGGGCGCGCCGTCAGCAATGCGGTCCCCGGATGGTGCTCCGCGCCCGCGCCGGGGGCAAGGCAGCTATGCCCGGGTTGCGGCCGCCGTCGGCACGCGGGCGGCACCGACGTGAAAAAAGCCGCCTGCGGCGGCTCGAGCTGACCCCCGGCGGGATGCGGTGACCATGGGTAGGCTGCGGCGGCAGCCCATGACGGGTTCGGCGCGGCCCCTGGAGTTTCGCCGGGCCCAGAACGCCCCGAGCGGCGACGGGTGGCCGCATGCCCTCGCATTGCCCGGTCCCGCGCAACGCGCCGCGGCGCTCAGGCCGACGCGCGCCGCGGCGCGCAGGCCGACCCCCGCCTGAGCGCGCCGGCCGCGGCCGGCGCGGGGCGTCAGCGGAAGACGAACTGCATCTGCGTGCCGGCGAGCTCGATCACGTCGCCATTGCGCAGCGGCACCGACTCGCCGACCAGCGCGACGCCGTTGATGCTCGGGCGCTGCGCGCCCTCGACATGCGCCAGTGCGTAGCCGTTGGGCCGCTTCGTGATCGAGGCGACCTGCACGCCGGGCTTGCCGACCGTGGTGACCACCTTGGTCAGCGCGACCTCGCGGCCGGCAGCCGCGCCATTGAGCACCTTGATCAGCGCGGTCGGCAGCGCGGCAGCCGGGGCGCCGAGGCCGCCGAAGCCGGAGCCACCCCCGGCCGACAGCGGGCCGCCTGCCGCGCCGGGCTGCGGCGCGGCGCCGCCCGGGCGCATGATCATCGTCTTCTCGTACTCGCCCGACTCGTCGACCAGGTACTTGATCTTGTACTTGCCGATCTCGACGGTGTCGTTGTGGGCAAGCAGTTGCTTCTTGATCGCCTTGCCGTTGATGTAGGTGCCGTTGGTGCTGTTGAGATCCTCGATGAAGACGTCGGCGCCGACCATCTGCAGCACGGCGTGCTCGCCGCTCACCGCGAGGTTGTCGATGACGATGTCGTTGTAGGGGCGCCGGCCGAGCGTGGTCTTGTCCTTCGTGATCTGGACTTCCTTGATGACCACCCCGTCGAGCGAAACGACCAGCTTGCCCATGAGTACCCTCGAGTGCGGCGATGCTCGCCGTCTTCGGCGGCGCGACCCGCCGCCGCTCCGCCTGCAGAATGCCCCGGCCGCGCTGCCTCAGCGCCGGAACGGCCACCAGGACCGCGCGGGCGGCCCGGCGCCGCCCGCCGCCCGGGCCAGGACCACCGAGATATTATCCTTTCCCCCTGCGTCATTGGCAGCGTCGATCAAGGCCTGCGCGCAGCCGGGCAGGCCGGATGCAGTCTGCAGCAGCTGGGCGATGCCGGCCTCGTCGACCATGTCGGACAGCCCGTCGCTGCACAGCAGGTAGAGGTCACCGGCCTGCACCTCGTGCTGGTGGGTCTCCAGCAGCACCGTGTCCTCGACGCCGACCGCGCGCGTCACCAGGTTCTTGTTGGCCGAGAAGGCCGCCTGCTCCGGCGTGATCAGCCCGGCGTCGATCTGCTCCTGCAGCAGCGAGTGGTCGCGCGTGATCTGCTGCAGGCGCCCCTGCCGCATCCGGTAGCAGCGCGAGTCTCCGACGTGGCCGAGCAGCAAGCGGCCGTCTCGGAACACGGCCACGACCAGTGTCGTGCCCATCCCGGCGTACTGCGGGTTGGAGTTGGCGGAATTGAAGATCGCGCGGTTGGCGTTGTCGACGCAGATGTCCATCGCGCGCCGCACGTCGGCATCGCTCGCCTGGGTGCTGGCCTCGCGCAGCCAGCGGCCGAGCTCGTTGCGCACGAAGCTGGTCGCCATGTTGCTTGCGACCTCGCCGGCGTTGTAGCCGCCCATGCCGTCGGCCAGCACGGCCAGCGCCACCTCGTCGTCGGTCGCCACCGAGTCCTCGTTGTTGCTGCGCGCGCGACCGGGGTCCACGGCAGCGTGAAGCTCGATCGTCATCGACACGGCGCAGGCGGGAGGGATGGATCCGGGGGGTCGGGGCATTGTGCCTCGGAACTGGCGGGCTTCTGCAGGCGCCCGAACCCGTGCCGGGTGGCCGGCCGTGACTTCGGGCCGTCCGCCGCCGCGCGGCGCTCCGGCACGCCCGGCGCGCCCTGCCGTCAGCGCGAGCCGGCCGGCGGCAGCGCAGCGCGGATCTTCTCCAGCGCCGCCGCCACGGCGTCGCCGTCCTGCCCGCGTCGGGCTCGGTCGCGCGCCAGCAGGCGCTCGATCAGCGTCACCAGGGCCTGGGGCAGATCCGGCCGCAGCGCGCCCAGCGACGCCGGCGGCTCGGTGGCCACGCGGCGCAGCAGTTCGCCGAGCGACGCGCCGTCGTGCGGCCGCCGTCCGGCCAGCAGCTCGAACAGCGTGACGCCCAGCGCGTACAGGTCGGCTGCCAGGTCGGGCACGGAGCCGGTCAGCTGCTCCGGGGCCATGTAGGAGGGGGTGCCGGCAATCACCCCCGTGCGGGTGGAGTCGGTGCCCTGCGGCCGGGCCAGACCGAAATCGGCCACCTTCAGGGTGCCGCTGGGCAAGTGCACGAGCACGTTTGCAGGCTTGAGGTCGCGGTGCACGATGCCGGCCCGGTGGGCGTGCGCGAGCGCCCGGGCGATGCGGGCGCCCGCCGCCACCACGAGCGCCTCGGGCAGCAGCCGCGCCGGATGCGTGTAACGCCCGAGGTCGCGGCCGGGCACCGGCTCCATGGCCAGCCAGGCGCAGGGCCCGTCGATGCCCGCCGCCCACAGGGCGACGATGTCCGGATGCTCCAGCTGCTGCAGCGCCGCCGCCTGGCGCTCGAAACGCTGTCGCGCAGCTTCGTCCGTGTCGGCCAGTGCGACGATCTTGAATGCCGCGGTGCGCTGACCGTCGGGGGACAGGGCAAGATGCACCAGTCCGGTCGAGCCGCGCCCGAGCGGGCGCAGCAGGCGCCATCCTCCGACCAGGTCTCCGGCCCCTGGGAGACGGCGCATCACCCGCCTCGGGCTGCCCCCGGGGTTCCCCGCTCAGGGCGCGGACGGCGTCGCGCGGCGCTTGAGGATCACCCCCAGCGCAAGCACGAGCAGTGCGCCGGAGATCCCGGCGCCGTAGCGCAGCGCGGGCAGCACCTCGGGCGGAAGCTCCGGCCGCGCGGCCGGCTGGGTGGCCATGTAGGGGATCACGGCCGGGTCGGACACCGCCATCGTGCCGGCGATCCAGCCCAGCAGCATCGCGCCCACCGTGATCACCGCCGGGAAGCGGTCCATCAGCTTGATGACGAGCTGGCTGCCCCACACGATGATCGGGATCGACACCAGCAGGCCGAAGACCACGAGCGGCATCTTGTGGTCGCCCCCCGCGCTTTCGGCTGCGCCGGCGATGGCGATCACGTTGTCCAGGCTCATCACGAGGTCGGCCACGATCACCGTCTTGACTGCGCCCCACAGCTTGTCGGACGCCTGCAGGTCGCCGTGCCCCTCGTCGCTGTCGGGCAGCAGCAGCTTGACGCCGATCCAGACCAGCAGCAGGCCGCCGACGATCTTGAGGAACGGCACTGCGAGCAGCGTCAGCGCGAAGAAGATCAGGATCACGCGCAGCAGGATCGCGCCGGCGGTGCCGTAGAGGATGCCCAGCTTGCGCTGCCGGTCGGGCAGCCTGCGGCAGGCCAGCGCGATGACCACCGCGTTGTCGCCGCCGAGCAGGATGTCGATCATGATGATCTGGCCGACGGCGATCCAGAAGTCGGCGTGCAGGAATTGGTCCATCGGCGGGCGCGGGCGGTCGGATTGGCGAGGGCCGGATGAGTGTAGTGGCCGAAGGGGTTTTCGCCGCTGCGGGAAATACAGATGGGACGGCGGGCGCGCGAAGCCCTGGGCTTCCCTACCAGGCTGCAGGAAGGTCCCAGGAAGGCCCGGCGGACGACCGCCGGTCAGGCCGACGCGGCGCGCTCTCGGGGCACGCGGGGCCAGCTCCCGTGGCCCCGGCGCGGCGCCTGCGGGCGCCGCTGCTCAGAGCAGGCTCTTCAGCAACCGCCCCATCTCGCTTGGGTTGCGCGTGACCTTGAAGCCGCACTCCTCCATGATCGCGAGCTTGGCGTCGGCGGTGTCGGCGCCGCCGCTGATCAGCGCACCGGCATGGCCCATGCGCTTGCCCGGCGGGGCGGTGACGCCGGCGATGAAGCCGACCACGGGCTTTCTCATGTGGTCCTTGCACCAGCGCGCCGCCTCGGCCTCGTCGGGGCCGCCGATCTCGCCGATCATGATCACGGCGTCGGTCTCGGGATCGTCGTTGAAGGCCTGCATCACGTCGATGTGCTTCAGGCCGTTGATCGGGTCGCCGCCGATGCCCACCGCGCTGCTCTGGCCGATGCCGAGCTCGGTCAGCTGCGCCACCGCCTCGTAGGTGAGCGTGCCCGAGCGGCTGACGACGCCGACGCGGCCCTTGCGGTGGATGTGGCCGGGCATGATGCCGATCTTGATCTCGTCGGGCGTGATCGTGCCGGGGCAGTTGGGGCCGAGCAGCAGCGTCTTCCTGCCGCCGGCAGCCTCCTTGGCCTTCATGCGGTTGCGCACCAGCAGCATGTCCTTGATCGGGATGCCCTCGGTGATGCAGACGACGAGATCGAGGTCGGCCTCGACCGCCTCCCAGATGGCGTCGGCGGCGCCGGCCGGCGGCACGTAGATCACGCTGACGGTGGCGCCTGTCTGCGCCTTGGCGTCCCGGACGCTGGCGTAGATCGGGATGCCCTCGAAGCTCTCGCCGGCCTTCTTCGGGTTGACCCCTGCCACGTAGCAGTTCTTGCCGTTGGCGTAGGCCTGGCAGCCCCGGGTGTGGAACTGGCCGGTCTTGCCGGTGATGCCCTGCGTGATGACGCGGGTGTCCTTGTCGATCAGGATGCTCATGTCGTTACCCCGCTCACTTCACTGCGGCCACGATCTTCGTGGCGGCTTCGGCCATCGTGTCGGCGCTGATGATCGGCAGGCCGGACTCCTTGAGCATCTTCTTGCCCAGTTCCTCGTTGGTGCCCTTCATGCGCACCACCAGCGGCACCGTCAGGTTGACGGCCTTGCAGGCGGCGATCACGCCTTCGGCGATGGTGTCGCACTTCATGATGCCGCCGAAGATGTTGACGAGGATGCCCTTGACGTTCTCGTTCTTCAGCATGATCTTGAAGGCCTCGGTCACCTTCTCGGCCGTGGCGCCACCACCGACGTCGAGGAAGTTGGCCGGCTCGCCGCCGAACAGCTTGATGGTGTCCATCGTCGCCATCGCCAGGCCCGCGCCGTTGACAAGGCAGCCGATGTTGCCGTCGAGGCTGATGTAGCTCAGGTCGAAGCGGCTCGCCTCGACCTCGGCCGGGTCCTCCTCGTCGAGGTCGCGGCAGGCGACGATCTCGGGGTGGCGGAACAGCGCGTTGCCGTCGAAGTTGAACTTGGCGTCCAGCGCCTTCAGGTGTCCGCTGCCCTCGAGGATCAGCGGGTTGATCTCGGCCAGGCTGGCGTCGGTGGCCATGTAGCAGGCGTAGAGCTTGCCGAACAGCTCGCGCGCCTCGGCCTGGCTGGCGGCAGGCACGCCGATGCCCTCGGCCAGCTGCTGCGCCTGGGCGTCGGTGAGGCCCGCGAGCGGATCGACGAAGACCTTGATGATCTTCTCGGGCGTGCGGTGCGCCACCTCCTCGATGTCCATGCCGCCCTCGCTGCTGGCCATCAAGGCGACCTTCTGCGTCGCGCGGTCGGTGAGCGCGGCGACGTAGTACTCCTTGCGGATGTCGGCACCCTCCTCGACCAGCAGCCGGCGCACCTTCTGTCCGCCCGGGCCGGTCTGGTGCGTGACCAGCTGCATGCCCAGGATCTGGTCGGCGAGGGACTCGACGTCGGGCAGGCTGCGGGCCAGCTTGACCCCGCCTCCCTTGCCGCGGCCGCCGGCGTGGATCTGGGCCTTGACGACCCAGACCTTGCCGCCCAGCTTCTCGGCCGCCTCGATGGCCTCGCGCACGCTGAAGGCCGGATAGCCGCGCGGCACCGCCACGCCGTGCGCGCGCAGCAGCTCCTTGGCCTGGTACTCGTGGATCTTCATCGTGGACTCCTCGCTCCTGCGGTCGTTCGGTGTCGGTTGTGGACGGCGGAAACGGCTCAGCCGGCCGGGATGGCGGCGCCGGGCGCGCGGTGCCAGCGCGGGTAGTGCAGCCGCACCACCTCGCCCTCGCTGCGCAACGCGTGGCAGCGGTCGAGCTGGAAGGGCTTGGGGGCGCCCTCGGCCCGACCGCGGGTGTCGATGATCTCGCCGGCGAAAGCCTGCACCACCGCGGTGGGCAGCGACTGCGCGAGCTCGGTCAGGTGGGTGCAGCCGAGCACCCCGCCGACGCGATGGCGCAGCTCGGCGCGGAAGTTGTGCAGCAGGTTCAGGCCGACCAGCCGACCGTAGGCGTCGCCGTGCTCGCCGCAGTGGCCGGTGTAGGGCATCCAGCGCGTGCTGCTGCCGGCGGCGACGATGTCGAAGTTCCGGTCGACGACGATGCGCAGCAGCATGTCATGCACCGGCGTGCCGGCGGGGCGCGGCCCGTCGACCATGTCGACGTCGCGCGCCTTGGTGTCGACCAATGTCGCATCCACCTCCCAAAGCCCGTCCTCGCGCGCGTAGACCTGGAGTTCGATCGAGCGGCGGTGCTTGAGCAGGCGCGTCGGCGCCGCGGGCGGAAGGGACATCGGAGAAAGCCGGACCACGACCGCCCTCGCGGCCTTCGTTGGAAATCTACCACGTGCTCACCGGCGGCTGGCTTACGGCGACGCGCGAGGCCGCGGTGGCTGCGGCAGCTGCGGCCCGGCACTGCCGCCCGCAAGGGTGTGGTCCCGGGCGCGGGCCCTTGCGCGAGCAGGCCGCGCCGCGGCGGCCGGCGTTCAGGCGTCCTCGTGGTCGGGGCTGCCGGCGGGCGGTGCGTCGGAACTAGGTTCCGGGGCGAATTCGTCGTCGCTCGCGGCGACGACGTGGCGGATCACGTCGGCGTCGAAACCGCGGGCGGCGAGGAAGCGCATCTGGCGCGCACGTGCCCGGGGGTCGCCCGGCGCGACACCGAAGCGACGCCGCCAGAGTTCGCGCGCCCGCTCCAGATCGCCGCCGCGCGCCTGGGCCACGGCCGCGTCGACGAGCTCGGCGTCCAGGCCCTTGGCCCGCAGGGCACCTGCCACGCGCCGCGCGCCGAGGCGCTGGCCGCTGCCGGCCAGCAGCGTCTCGGCGACCCGGGCATCGGACTGCAGCCCGCGTGCAGCCAGGTCGTCCAGCGTGCTGCGGATCTGCTCGGCGGCGCTCGCGGTGGGCAGGTCCTGGGCGTGCGCGGCGAGCTTGCGCTCGAGCTCGGCGCGGGAGTGCTCGCGCCGCGCCAGATGGCGCAGCGCGCGCGACTTCAGCGAGGGGGCGCCGAAGGCCATCGGGTACGGCGGACGGGCGGGCCCGCCTCGGTCTGGCGTCGGCCCCGCATCAGTCCTGACTGCCGGCCGACGCGGCCAGGGGAGCCACGCCCACCGATTCGCGGATCTTGTTCTCGATCTCGCGCGCGATGTCGGGGTTCTCCTTCAGGAACTCGCGGGCGTTGTCCTTGCCCTGGCCGATCTTCTCGCCGTTGTAGGCGTACCAGGCCCCGCTCTTGTCGACGACGCGGGCCACGGTGCCGAGGTCGACGATCTCGCCCTCGCGGCTGATGCCCTCGCCGTAGAGGATGTCGAACTCGGCGGTCTTGAATGGCGGGCTGACCTTGTTCTTGACGACCTTGACCTTGGTCTCGCTGCCGATGATCTCCTCGCCCTTCTTGATGTTGCCGGTGCGGCGGATGTCAAGCCGCACCGAGGCGTAGAACTTCAGCGCGTTGCCGCCGGTCGTCGTCTCCGGGTTGCCGAACATCACGCCGATCTTCATGCGGATCTGGTTGATGAAGATGACCATGGTGTTGGTCTTCTTGATCGTCGCCGTCAGCTTGCGCAGCGCCTGGCTCATCAGCCGCGCCTGCAGGCCGGGCAGCGAATCGCCCATCTCGCCCTCGAGCTCGGCCTTGGGGGTGAGCGCGGCCACCGAGTCGACGACGACGAGGTCGATCGAGCCGGAGCGCACGAGTGCGTCGACGATCTCGAGGGCCTGCTCGCCGGTGTCGGGCTGCGAGATCAGCAGTTCCTGCAGGTTGACGCCGAGCTTGGCGGCGTACTGCACGTCGAGCGCGTGCTCGGCGTCGATGAAGGCGCAGGTGCCCCCCTGCTTCTGCATCTCGGCAATGACCTGCAGCGTGAGCGTGGTCTTGCCCGAGCTCTCCGGGCCGTAGATCTCGACCACGCGGCCGCGCGGCAGGCCGCCGACGCCCAGCGCGATGTCCAGGCCCAGCGAGCCGGTCGAGACGACCTGGATGTCCTCGATCTTCTCGCCCTCGCCCAGGCGCATGATCGAGCCCTTGCCGAACTGCTTCTCGATCTGCGCCAGCGCCGCCTGGAGGGCCTTGGCTTTTTCGGTGTGGAGGGCCTTGACGGGTGCGTCCATGCGATGACTCCTGGAGGTGGGCACGGCCGGCGGGCCGGCGAAGGTGACGAGCCTGAGGTTGTGGAAGCGCGGGCGGCGGCGGTGTCGGCGCGCCCGGCGCTCGCTTCGGATGGCATTATGGCCCCGGGGCTGGATATCTGTACAGCTCTTTCGGGGGCCTCGCGGGGGCCCCGCGTCAGGGGAACCTCTGGGGTCGGCCACCGCCCGGCACCGGGCCGCGGGCTGGCCGCGGGCGGGGACAAAACCCTAGAATCGATTCGAAGAACGATGAGCGCGGCTGCGGGTTGTCGCCCGCCCGCCTGCGCCGGATCGCCGGAGACAAGGCCATGCGCATCCTCATCGCCGAAGACGACCAGGTCCTGGCCGACGGGCTGCTGCGCTCGCTGCGCGCCGCGGGCTACGCCGTGGACCAGGTGGCCAGCGGCAGCGAGGCCGATGCCGCCCTGGCCGCCCACGAGTTCGACCTCGTGATCCTCGACCTCGGGCTGCCCAAGGTGCACGGCTTCGAGGTGCTGCGCAAGCTGCGCGCGCGCGGCAGCGCCACGCCGGTGCTGATCCTCACCGCCGCCGACAGCGTCGAGCAACGCGTCAAGGGCCTCGACCTGGGCGCCGACGACTACATGGCCAAGCCGTTCTCGCTGCAGGAGCTCGAGGCGCGCGTGCGCGCGCTGCTGCGTCGCGGCCTCGGCACGGCCAGCAGCCTGCTCAAGCACGGGCCGCTCACCTTCGACGCCACCGGGCGCGTGGCCTACCTGAACGACCAGATGGTCGAGCTGTCCGCGCGCGAGCTGTCGCTGCTGGAGGTGCTGCTGCAGCGCGCCGGGCGCCTGGTGAGCAAGGACCAGCTGGTCGAGCGCCTGTGCGAGTGGGGCGACGAGGTCAGCAACAATGCGATCGAGGTCTACATCCACCGCCTGCGCAAGAAGATCGAACAGGGGCCGGTGCGCATCGCCACGGTGCGCGGCCTGGGCTATTGCCTCGAGAAGATCGCGGCCTGATGGCGTGAGCGGCCCACCCGCGTGCCCGCGCGGCGGTCCCGGCCGCGTGCGGCCCGGGCGCCGCGCGGCATGAACCTCTCGCTGCGACCGCGCCGGCGCGCGGCCGTGCCGGCTGCCGCGCCCGGCACCGAGGCGGCCCCGGGCACGCCGCCCGGCGAGACCGGGCCGTTCGTGCGCGTCGAGGGCGACACCCGCTCGCTGTTCGGCGAGCTGCTCGACTGGGTGCTCGCGCCGCTGCTGTTCCTGTGGCCGATGAGCCTGGCGCTGACCTGGGGCGTCGCCCAGGGGCTCGCCAACCGGCCCTACGACGCCGAACTGGCGCGCCTGGTGCAAGCGATCGCCTCCAATGCCACGGCTCCGGTGCGCACCTCGGAGGCCGCGCTGCGGCTGGAGATCGAGCGCTCGGCCACCGCGCTGCTGCGCGGCAGCGAGGACACCGAGCGCTGGTTCCAGGTGCTCGGCTCGCGCGGCCAGCTGCTCGCCGGCTCGGGGACGCTGTCGGTGCCCGAGCCGGGGGTCGGGGCGGACGGCACGGTCCGCTTCCGCGACGACAAGGTCGCGGAGGAGGCCGTCCGGGTGGCCTGGCTGTGGCTGGCGGCTGGCGACGACCCCGACAACGATGCGCTGGTGCAGGTGGCCGAGACGCTGGAGCCACGCCAGCGCCTGGCCACCGAGATCATCAAGGGCGTGCTGCTTCCGCAGTTCGCCATCCTGCCGCTGGCCGTGATGCTGGTGTGGCTGGCGCTGACGCGGGGCATCCGCCCGCTGGAGGAGCTGCAGCGCCGCATCCGGCGCCGCGAGAGCAGCGACCTGTCGCCGATCCCCGAGCGCGGCGTCCCCGACGAGGTGGCCCCGCTGGTACGGTCGATCAACGACCTGCTGCAGCGGCTGGACAAGTCCGTCGCCACGCAGCGCCACTTCCTGGCCGACGCGGCGCACCAGCTGAAGACGCCGCTGGCAGGGCTGCGCACGCAGGCCGAGCTGGCGGCCCGCGAGATCGACGGCGGGCGCGGCGACCCGGCGGCGATGAAGCACTCGCTGCGCCAGATCGCGCTCAGCAGCCAGCGCGCCGCGCACATGGTGAACCAGCTGCTGGCGATGGCGCGCGCCGAGGACAGCGGCGAGCGGCTGCGGCGGCAGTGGGTCGACCTGGGGGCGGTGACGCGCGCCGTCGTGCGCGACTTCGTGCCGCGCGCCATCGAGCGCCGCATCGACCTGGGCTACGAGGGCCCGGAGGGTGTGCCCGCGACGACCGGGACCGACCCCGGCGGGGCGCGCGTGCTGGCCGAGCCGGTGCTGCTGGGCGAGATGGTGCGCAACCTCGTCGACAACGCGCTGCGCTACACGCCCGAAGGCGGCGTCGTCACCGCGCGCGTGCTGCCCGAGCCGGGCGGGCAGGCGGTGGTGCTGCAGGTCGAAGACACCGGGCCCGGCATCCCGCCGGCCGAGCGCGAGCTCGTGTTCCAGCCCTTCTACCGCTCGATCGAGGCGCCGGTGGACGGCAGCGGCCTCGGCCTGGCGATCGTGATGGAAGTCGCCCAGCGCCACGGTGCCAGCGTCAGCCTGGCCGATGCCCGGCCGCGCAGCGGGGACACCGCGCGCCTGCCGGGCGCGCTGTTCACGGTGCGGCTGCCGCGCGACAGCGGTGCGCGCTGAGGGCGCACGGCCCCGTGGCGGGCGCACCGCACTGCCCGCGGGCCGCACCGGAGGCCGCCTTGCGGCTTCGAGCGAGTAAGCGCCCCCGCGTCAACGGCCCGTGCGGCGGCGGGGGCGGCGGGGGCGGCGCGCACGCTGCCACAGGCTGGCGTCATCGAGCGCGCCCGCGCCGGCGCGCAGCGCGGCGGCAAAGCGCGCCGCTGCGGCGCGCCCGAGCGGCGCGGCGAAGCCGGCGGCGGCGGCCGCCTCCAGCGCCAGCGCCGAGTCCTTGGCCAGCAGCGCCGTGCGGGCCAGCACGCGCGCGTCGCCGGCCAGCGCGCGCCGCATCCGGTCGCTGCCGATCCAGCTCTGGCCGCTGCTCTGCTCGATGACGTCCAGCGTCGCCGCCGGGTCGAGCCCGAGCCGCTCGGCCAGCGCCAGCGCCTCCGCGGCGCCGGCAAGGTTGACCGCCGCGAGCAGGTTGTTGACCAGCTTGGTGCGGGCGCCGTCACCGGCGCGCGGGCCGGCGTGGAACAGGCGCGCGGCCAGCTGCAGCAGCAGCGGCCGCCAGCGCTCGAACACCTCCTCCGGAGCGCCGACCATCAGGCTCATCGTGCCGTCGGCGGCACGCGCCGGGCCCCCCGACATCGGGGCATCCAGCGCGTCGATGCCGCGGGCAGACAGCGAGGCCGCCGCGGCCTCGGCGTCGGCCGGCCCGATCGTCGGGCACAGCAGCACCGCGCGCGGCAGGGCTGGCGCCCGCAGCAGGCCGTCGGCGCCGTGCAGCACCGCGCGCAGCTGCGCCGCGTCGACCACGACCACCAGCACCGCGTCGGCGCCGTCGGCGGCGAGCGCCGGCGTCGGCGCGAGCGCGCAGCCGGCCCTGCGCGCCAGCGCCTCGCGCTCCGGGTCGATGTCGCGCACCGTCACGCCGTGGCCGAGCGCGACCAGCCGCGCCGCGATCGGCAGCCCCATCGCACCGGCGCCCACGACGGCCAGCTTCACGACGCGCTCACCGTCAAAGCACGCTCACAGCCGGCCCGCCGTGGCCTCACGACACCATCAGCCGCCGGCTGCGCGCGATCGACATCAGGATGCCGAGCCCGAGCCCGAGCGTGACCATCGCGGTGCCGCCGTAGCTGACGAAGGGCAGCGGCACGCCCACGACCGGCAGGATGCCGCTGACCATGCCCATGTTGACGAAGGCATAGGTGAAGAAGCCCATCGTCACCGCGCCGGCCAGCAGCCGCGTGAACACCGTGGGCGCGTCGGCCGCGATCATCAGGCCGCGGAAGATCAGGAACGTGAACGCCGCCAGCAGCACCAGCACGCCGGCCAGACCGAACTCCTCGCAGAACGCGGCGAAGATGAAGTCGGTCGTGCGCTCGGGGATGAACTCCAGGTGCGTCTGCGTGCCCTGCATGAAACCCTTGCCAGCCAGGCCGCCCGAGCCGATGGCGATCATGCCCTGCAGGATGTGGAAACCCTTGCCGAGCGGATCCTTCGTCGGGTCGAGCAGCGTGCACACGCGAGTGCGCTGGTACTCGCGCAGGAACGGCCAGTCCACGCCTGGCTGGCAGATGCGGTCGGCGCTCAACACCAGTGCGAGGATGCCGACCGCACCGAGCGCCAGCGCGGGGATGACGAGCTTCCACGACAGCCCGGCGAAGAAGATCACGTAGACGCCGGCGAAGAGGATCAGCAGCGCGGTACCCAGGTCGGGCTGCTTCATCACCAGGCCCACCGGCACGGCCAGCAGCGCGCCCGCCAACAGGAAATCGGGGACACGCAGCTGGCCCTCGCGCTTCTGGAACCACCATGCCAGCATCAGCGGCATCGCGATCTTCATCATCTCGCTGGGCTGGATGACGATGACGCCGATGTCCAGCCAGCGCGTTGCGCCCTTGCGCGTGATGCCTGCCAGCTCCACCGCCAGCAGCAGCACGACGCCCAGGACGTACAGCGGAACCGCCGCCTGCTGCAGCCGCTGCGGGTTGACCTGCGCCACGACGAACAGCACCGCCAGCGCGATGAGCATGTTGCGGCCGTGGTCGACGAAACGGGTGCCGTGGTCGTAGCCGGCCGAATACATGGCCAGCAGGCCGAGGGCAGCCAGGATCGCGATGGCCAGCGACAGGGGCCCGTCGAAGCCGCCGAACACCGGCCGCAGGCGCAGCCAGAGGGACGGGCGCTCGAAGACCGCGCTCATCGCGTGGTCGCCACGCGCAACGGGGCGGCGGCGCTGGCGGCAGGTGCGGCAGGCAAGGGCGGGACCGCCGCGGCCACCTGCCCCGGCAGCGGCACCTCGACGGCGCGCCGCGGCGTGCCCACCGGCGCTGCCGCGCGGCCCTGGCGCGTGAGAGCGATGTCCTCCTCGCTCGGGTACTGGCCGAGCAGCAGGTAGTCGAAGACGCGGCGCGCGATCGGCGCCGCCGCCTCGGCGCCGAAGCCGGAGTTCTCGACGACCACGGCCAGCGCCACCGACGGCGCCTCCAGCGGGGCGGCGGCGATGTACAGCGAGTGGTCGCGCTGGTGCTCCTCGAGCTTGGCGGCGTTGTACTTCTCGTTCTGGCGGATGCCCACCGCCTGCGCGGTCCCGGTCTTGCCCAGACTCCGGTACGGCGCCCCGGCGAACACGCGCGTCGACGTGCCTTCCTGGGTGACAAGGTGCATCGCGCGCACGATCACCTCGACGTCCTCGGGCCGCAGCGCCAGGGGCGCCAGCGGCGGCCGCTCGACCGGGCGCCTGTCCCCGGTGATCACGTCCTGCACCTGGCGCACCAGGCGCGGCGCATGCCGCTCGCCGCCGCTGACCAGCGTCGCCGTCGCCTTGGCCAGCTGCAGCATCGTGAAGTTGTTGTAGCCCTGCCCGATGCCCAGCGAGATCGTCTCGCCGGCGTACCAGCGCTGCTGCTCGGGCTTCTTGTACGCGCGCCGCTTCCAGGCAGTGGACGGCAGCACGCCGGTGAGCTCGCCCTCCAGGTCGATGCCGGTGCGGCTGCCGAACCCGAAGGGCGACAGGTGCTCGTGCATCAGGTCGACGCCCATCTCGTTGGCCAGCGAGTAGTAGTAGACGTTGCTGCTCTTGACGATCGAGCGCGTCATGTCCACCGGGCCGAGGCCCTTGTCGCCGTGGCTGCGGAAGGTGTGGTTGCCGAACTGGAAGGTGCCGCCGTCCTGCACCGTCGTCGTCGCGGCCCGCTTGCCCGAGGTCAGCGCGGCCATCGCCATGAAGGGCTTGAAGGTGCTGCCCGGCGGGTACGTGCCGCGCAGCGCCCGGTTCAGCAGCGGCTTGTCGATGCTCTCGTTGAGCTCGCGCCAGCTCTCGACGTCGATGCCGTCGACGAACAGGTTGGGGTCGAAGGTGGGCTTGCTGACGAAGGCGAGGATCTCGCCGTTGCGCGGGTCGATCGCCACCAGGGCGCCGCGGCGCTCGCCGAACAGCTCCTCGACCAGCGCCTGCAACCGGATGTCCACCGACAGCCACAGCTGGTTGCCGGGCGTCGGCGGCGTGCTGGCCAGGCGCCGCACCGGGCGTCCGCCGGCGCTGGTCTCGACTTCCTCGACGCCGGTGGTGCCGTGAAGCTCGGTCTCGTAGGCCTGCTCCAGGCCCAGCTTGCCGATGTACTCGGTGCCCTCGTAGTTGGCCTGGCGCTCGTCGGGCCAGTCCTCCATCGCCTTCTTCTCGGCCTGGTTGATGCGGCCGATGTACCCGAGCAGGTGGCTGCCCGTCTCGCCGAGCGGATAGTTGCGGAACAGGCGTGCCTTGACGTCGACGCCGGCGAAGCGGAAGCGCTGCGCCATGAAGCGGGCCACCTCCTCGTCGCTGAGCTTGGTGCGGATCGGCAGCGACTCGAAGCCCTTGTTCTCCTCGAGCTGGCGCCGGAAGCGCTTGCGGTCGCGCGGCTGGATGTCCACGATCCGGGCCAGCTCGTCGATCAGCGCATCGAGCGCAGCCGCACCGCCCGGCACCTGCTTGGGCGCGATCTCCAGCGTGTAGGCCGAGTAGTTGGTGGCCAGCACGACGCCGTTGCGGTCGACGATCATGCCGCGGTTGGGCACGATCGGCACGACGGCGATGCGGTTGTTCTCGGCCTGCGTGGCCAGCTCCTCGTGCCGGAACACCTGCAGGTGCACCAGCCGCGCCGCCAGCAGCGCGAAGCCGGCCAGCACGAACACGGCCGCGGCCAGCAGCCGCCCACGGAAGCGGCCGAGTTCGCGTTCGACGTCGCGCAGTTCGGTCATCGGGGCAGGCGGCGGCTACAGCGGTCGATTCTCGTCGGGGTCGGGCGGCCGCCGCTGGGGGGCGAGCAGCAGCAGCACCGCCAGCGGCCACAGCAGCGCCTCGGCCAGCGGCGCGGCCAGCACCCACCAGCCCGGGAACATGCCGCCGGCGGCCAGGCGCACCAGCAGCGAGACCAGGTGCGCCGCGGCGAACAGCGGCAGCACCTGCAGCGCCTGCTCGAGCACCCCGAACCACAGCAGCCGCCGGTGCACGGTGATCGCGAAGAACGACAGCAGCGTGTAGGCCAGCGCGTGCTGCCCGAGCAGCGCCCCCTCGTGCACGTCCATCGTCAACCCGAACAGGAAGGCCACGCCGACGCCGACGCGGCGCGGCTGGTGCACGTTCCAGAACACCAGGACCAGCGCCAGCCAGTCCGGCAGCCCGGGCACGCGCCCGAGCGGCAGCATGTTCAGCCCCAGAGCCACCAGCAGCGTGAAGCCGATGAACAGCGGATTGGCCGGCAGCAGCAGCTGGTCGGACCCGCGCGGCATGATCATCGGCCAGCCCTCCCCGGCGGCGCCACGCCGGCGACCGGCGCGCGCCGGGCCGCCGCCCGGTCCGCGCGGGTCACGGCGCGGAGGCCCCGCCGGCTGCGCGGCGCGGCGTCTTCAGCACGTGGTCGGCCCGGCCGCCCGCCGCAGGTGCGGGCTCCGCGTCGGGGCGCGGCGGCAGCCGCACCGAGGCGGGTTGCAGCAGCAGCACGAAGCGCACCCCGTCGGGGGGCGCCGCCGGCCTCAGCAGCACGCGGGCGAACCCCGACTCGACACGCCGCTCGACGGCCGCCACCACCGCCACCGGGAGCCCCGGGGGGTAGATGCCGTCCAGGCCGCCGGTGTGCAGCGCGTCGCCGGCCTGGACGTCGGCGTTGGCCGACGTGAAGCGCAGCTCCATCTGGCCGCCGCCGGCCCCGCCGAAGGCCGCCGCGCGCTGCTGGGTGCGGACGTTGAGGACCGGGATCGCCGCGTCCTTGTCGGCCAGCAGCGTGACCTCGCTGGTCAGCGGGTACACGCGCGTCACCTGCCCGAGCACGCCGGCCTCGTTGACGACCGGCGCGCCGAGCTCGACACCGTGCGTGCGGCCGCGGTCGACGAAGAGCTTGCGCGAGTACGGGTCGGCAGCCTCGTACAGCACCTCGGCCGGCACCGCCGGCACCGGCAGCGCGGGCTGCAGCGCCAGCAGCGCGCGCAGCCGGGCGGCCTCGGCGGCCTGCTGCTCCGCGGTGGCCAGCAGGGCCGCCTGCGCGGCGAGCTTCTCGCGCGCGGCACGCTCGGACGCCAGCGCATCATCCAGGCGCTGCAGGTACTGGCCGCCGCCGCGCGCCATCTCCACCGGCACCAGCAGCGCGCGCTGCAGCGGCAGCAGCGCCACCGCCAGCCCGGCGCGCAACGGCTCGACGAAGCCCAGGCGCGCGTCGGCCACCATCAGGAAGACGGCCAGTGCGGAGAAGAAGACGAGCCGCGTGGCCGCCGAAGGGCCCTGGCGGAAGAACGGCGGCGGGGTGCGGTCGATCGTGCCGAGCGGCATGGTGGGCGCCGATTGTCGCGCGCGCGGCGACCGGCCGTGCGCGCCACGGGCAGCGGCTTACTCCGACGTGAAGATCGTCGGCAGCCGCTCCATCCGCTCCAGCGCGATGCCGCAGCCGCGCACGACGCAGCTCAGCGGGTCCTCGGCCACCAGCACCGGCAGGCCGGTCTCCTCGGCGAGCAGCCGGTCGAGGTCGCGCAGCAGCGCGCCGCCGCCGGTGAGCATCATCCCGCGCTCGGCGATGTCGGCCCCGAGCTCGGGCGGCGTCTGCTCGAGCGCGTTCTTCACCGCGGAGACCATCTGGTTCAGCGGGTCGGTCAGGGCCTCCAGGATCTCGTTGGACGAGATCGTGAAGCTGCGCGGCACGCCCTCGGAGAGGTTGCGGCCCTTGACCTCCATCTCCTTGACCTCGCTGCCCGGGAAGGCGCTGCCGATCGTCTTCTTGATGCTCTCGGCCGTGGGCTCGCCGATCAGCATGCCGTAGTTGCGGCGGATGTAGTTGATGATGGCCTCGTCGAACTTGTCGCCGCCGACGCGGATCGAGCCCTTGTAGACCATGCCGCCCAGGCTGATGACGCCGACCTCGGTGGTGCCGCCGCCGATGTCCACCACCATCGAGCCGGAGGCTTCGCTGACGGGCAGCCCGGCGCCGATGGCGGCCGCCATCGGCTCCTCGATCAGGTAGACCTCGCTCGCGCCGGCGCCCAGGGCGCTCTCGCGGATCGCTCGTCGCTCGACCTGGGTGCTGCCGCAGGGCACGCAGATGATGATGCGCGGGCTCGGCTTGAGCATCGAGCGCGGGTGCACCATCCGGATGAACTGCTTGAGCATCTGCTCGGTGACGGTGAAGTCGGCGATCACGCCGTCCTTCATCGGCCGGATGGCCTCGATGTTGCCGGGCACCTTGCCGAGCATGGCCTTGGCGGCCTTGCCGACGGCCTGGATCGTCTTCTTGCCCTGCGGGCCGCCCTCGTGGCGGATCGCGACCACCGAGGGCTCGTCGAGGACGATGCCCTTGCCGCGCACGTAGATCAGCGTGTTGGCGGTGCCGAGGTCGATGGCGAGGTCGTTGGAGACGTAACGGCGCAGGGAGGCGAACATGGTCGGGGCGGGGTCGGGCGCGGCCGGCAGGGCGGGTCGGCGGGGCAGGCGACAGGCCGGCAGCGCGGAGGCGGGCGGCCGGTACGGCGGATCCTCGTGGCCCCTCGGGGGGCTCCGGCAGTTGCTCTCGCGGGAGCCGCGGGGCGCGGCAAAGTAGCCGGCGATAATACTGCAACCCCCACGACATCCCCACCGTCCGGTGGCCGTGGCCGGCCGCGCGGGCGCGGGCGGCGCGCTGCCGCGGCGGCCGCGAAGACCCGATGGCCCTGACCCACGAAGACGTGCGCCGCATCGCCGACCTGGCGCGGCTCGAGCTGCAGCCCGCCGAGCAGGCGGCGCTGCTCGGCCAGCTCAACGGCTTCTTCCGCATCGTCGAGCGGATGAGCGCGGTGGACACGCGCGGCGTCGAGCCGCTGTACACGCCGCTGTCGGCGCTGCACGAGGTGGCCGCGCCGCTGCGCGAGGACGCGGTCACCGAGGTCGACGAGCGCACCGCCAACCAGGCCAGCGCGCCCGAAGTCGCGGCCGGCCTGTTCCTGGTGCCGAAGGTGATCGAGTGAGCGCCGCGCCACCGGCCGGCCTGCCCCGGGGCGTGGCCGCGCTCGCCCGCGCGCTGGACGAGCGCGCGCTGTCCAGCCGCGAGGCCACCGCCGCGCTGCTGGCCGCCATCGAGGCCGAGCAGCGCCGGCCCGACGGCCTGGGCGCCTTCCTGGCGGTCGACGCCGAGGGTGCGCTGGCGGCCGCCGACGCCGCCGACGCGGCACGGGCGCGCGGCGACTCGGGCCCGCTGGCCGGCGTGCCGATCGCGCACAAGGACATCTTCGTCACCCGCGGCCAGCCCAGCACCGCGGGCTCGCGGATGCTGGCCGGCTACCGCAGCCCGTTCGACGCCACCGTCGTGGCGCGGCTCGGCGCCGGCGAGCCGGGCGGCGCCCCCGGAGCCGGCACCGTGTGCCTGGGCAAGCTCAACTGCGACGAGTTCGCGATGGGCTCGGCCAACGAGAACTCGGCCTTCTTCCCGACGCGCAACCCCTGGGACCGCAGCCGCGTGCCCGGCGGCAGCTCGGGCGGCTCGGCGGCCGGGGTGGCCGCCGGCCTGGTTGCCGGCGCCACCGGCACCGACACCGGCGGCTCGATCCGCCAGCCGGCCGCGTTCTGCGGCATCACCGGCATCAAGCCCACCTACGGCGTGTGCAGCCGGCACGGCATGATCGCCTTCGCGAGCAGCCTCGACCAAGCCGGCCCGCTGGGCACCAGCGCCGAGGACTGCGCGCTGCTGCTGTCGGCGATGAGCGGCCACGACCCGCGCGACGCCACCAGCGCCGCGCGGCCGCCGCAGGACTACGCCGCCGCGATGCGCGCGCCGCGCCCGGGGGCCAGCGCCGCGCGCCCGCTGCAGGGCGTGCGCATCGGGCTGCCCGCTGAGTTCTTCCCGCCCGGGCTGGCGCCGGACGTGGCCGCCGCGGTGCGCGCGGCACTGACCGAGCTCGAGAAGCTCGGCGCGACGCTGCTCGACGTGAGCCTGCCGCGCACCGAGCTCTCGATCCCCGTCTACTACATCATCGCCCCGGCCGAGGCGAGCTCGAACCTGTCGCGCTTCGACGGCGTGCGCTACGGCCACCGCGCCGCGCGCTATGCGGACCTGGCCGACATGTACCGCAAGACCCGCAGCGAGGGGTTCGGCGCCGAGGTCAAGCGCCGGATCATGATCGGCACCTACGTGCTGTCGCACGGCTACTACGACGCCTACTATCTGCAGGCGCAGAAGCTGCGCCGGATGATCGCCGACGACTTCCGCGCCGCTTTCGCCCGCTGCGACCTGATCGCCGGCCCGGTGGCACCGACCGTGGCCTGGAAGCTCGGCGCCGGCGCGGACGACCCGGTCCAGGCCTACCTGGCCGACATCTTCACGCTGCCGGCGAGCCTGGCCGGGCTGCCGGGGATGAGCGTGCCGGCCGGCTTCGGCGAAGGCGGCCTGCCGGTGGGGCTGCAGCTGATCGGCGACTACTTCGCCGAGGGTGCGCTGCTGCACGCCGCGCACGCGCTGCAGCAGGCCACCGACTGGCACGCGCGGAGGCCGCAGTGAGCGCCGCGGGCCCGGCGCCGCTGGTGCGCGGCTGGGAGGTCGTCATCGGCCTGGAAACCCACGCCCAGCTCAGCACGGCCAGCAAGATGTTCAGCGGCGCCAGCACGCGTTTCGGGGCGGAGCCCAACACCCAGGCCTGTGCGGTCGACCTTGCGCTGCCCGGCACGCTGCCGGTGCCCAACCGCGGTGCGGTCGAGCGCGCCATCCGCTTCGGCCTGGCCGTCGGTGCGCGCATCGCGCCGCTGTCGATCTTCGCGCGCAAGAACTACTTCTACCCCGACCTTCCCAAGGGCTACCAGATCAGCCAGTACGAGGTGCCGGTCGTCCAGGGCGGCCGGATCGACTTCGTGCTGGAGGGCCGGCCGCGCAGCGTGCGGCTGACGCGCGCGCACCTCGAGGAGGACGCCGGCAAGAGCCTGCACGAGGACTTCCACGGCATGTCCGGGATCGACCTCAACCGCGCCGGCACGCCGCTGCTGGAGATCGTCTCCGAGCCCGACATGCGCGCGAGCGTCGAGGCGGTGGAGTACGCGCGCGCGCTGCACGCGCTGGTCGTCTGGCTCGGCATCTGCGACGGCAACATGCAGGAGGGGAGCTTCCGCTGCGATGCCAACGTCAGCGTCCGCCGCCCCGGGCAGCCCTTCGGCACGCGGCGCGAGATCAAGAACCTCAACAGCTTCCGCTTCCTGCAGCAGGCGATCGACTTCGAGGTCCAGTGGCAGATCGATCGCGTCGAGGACGGCCTGCCGGTCGAGCAGGCCACGGTGCTGTTCGACCCCGACAGCGGCGAGACGCGGGCGATGCGCAGCAAGGAAGACGCGCACGACTACCGCTACTTCCCCGATCCGGACCTGCCGCCGCTGGTCATCGCGCCCGGCTGGGTGGAGCAGGTGCGCGCGTCGCTGCCCGAGCTGCCCGGCGCGATGGCCGCGCGGCTGCAGCGTGACGACGGGCTGGCGCCCTACGACGCGCAGGCGATGACGCAGGCGCCCGCCTTTGCCCGCTACTACGAGGCCGTGCGCGACGCCGGCCTGGCCCTCGCGGGCGGGCCGCCACGCGCGGTCTGGGCCAAGCAGGCCGCGAACTGGCTGATGGGCGAGTTCAGCAAGCGGCTCAACGCCGAGGGCATCGGGATCGGCGCGGCGCCGATCGCGCCGGGCGTGCTGGCCGCGCTGATCGGCCGCGTGGCCGACGGCACGGTGTCGCACAACGGCGCGCGGCAGGTGTTCGACGCGCTGTGGGGCGGCGCGGCGGAGGTCGACGAGGTGATCGCGCGGCTCGGTTTGGCGCAGATGAACGACACCGGCGCCCTCGAGGCGATCGTCGACGAGGTGATCGCGCGCAACCCGAAGAGCGTCGACGAGTTCCGCGCCGGCAAGGACAAGGCGTTCAATGCGCTCGTCGGCCAGGTGATGAAGGCCAGCCAGGGCAAGGCCAACCCGGCGCAGGCCTCCGAACTGCTGCGCCGCAAGCTCGCACCCTGAGCCGGGCGGCCGGCAACGGGCGTGGCGACGCGGCCAGCTCCCGGCGCAGGCGCGGCCCGAGCGCAGCCTCAGCGCGGAGGCGGCGGCGCCGGCAATGCCGATGCCGCTGGCGGTGCGGCGGCCTGGCTCGGCGCCGAGCCAGGCGTGGCCGGCATGGCCGCGCCCTGCGGCAGCGGGCCCAGCGACCCGGCCGGCGCGCCCGACCACAGCTTGCGCAGCCGTTCGAGCTCGGCGTCGAACAGAGCCGTGACCCGAGCCACCTCGGCCGCCTGGGTCACGCGGGCCGCCTTCTGCGCCTCGACGGCGGCATCGTTGGCGTCGATGGACGTCTTGAGCTTCGGCGGCAGCGCCTTGCCGGCGTAGAACTCGGCCTCGCTTGTCAGCGGCAGCCGCTCGCGGGCCAGGTCGGCGAGCCGCCGGTCGGTGTTGGCCAGCGCCGTCTGCGCCGGCTCGAGGGCCGCCTGGCGCGCACGCTGGTGCGCCGCCTCGTTCGGGAAGCGCTGCAGCAGGTTGCGGTCGCGACGCACGGCGTCCTGCTGCGCGGCGCGGTCCTCGGCGGCGAGCCGCTCGCGCGCCTCCTTCGCGGCCCGCTCCTCCGCCGTCAGCGTGGGCGGGATCACCTGGCGCAGCGAGCCGTCCCGGTTCAACAGCCGCTGCTCGCGGGCCACGCACTCAGGAATCGGCCGGTCGGAAGTCAGCCGGCGCCCGCGCTCGTCGACACAGGTGAAGATCCCCTCGCCGGGCTTCACCGGCGTCTGTGCCACGGCGCTGCCGGCCCCGGCCGCCGCCACGGCGGCCAGCAGGAAGGCGGCGCAGGGAACGGCGGCGCGCATCTCAGCACCGCCCTGGCAGGGGGACCGGGCCGGGCGCCCCCCACGGGGACGGCGAGGCGAGCACGGCTGGCTGCGTCACCTCAGACTCCGTAGCGCTCGCGGTAGGCCTGCACAGGGCCGGCGTGCGCAGCCAGCGCCGGGTCGGCGGAGTCGCGCAGCACGGCGAGCAGGTCCTCGAGGGTGGCGATCGCCAGCGGCTGCAGGCCGAGCTCGCGCTGCACGTACTGCATCGCGCTCCACGGCACGTCGCGCCCGCCGTCGGTGGCCTGCTCCTGCCGGTCGAGCGCGACCAGCACCGCCACCGGCGTGGCGCCGGCGGCCTGCAGCAGGGCGATGGATTCGCGCACCGAGGTTCCCGCGGAGATGACGTCGTCGACGATCAGGATGCGGCCGGACGGCCTCGCGCCGACCAGCGTGCCGCCCTCGCCGTGGTCCTTCGCTTCCTTGCGGTTGTAGGAGAACGGCGCGCTGCGGCCGCGCGCGGCCAGTGCGACAGCCAGCGTCGCCGCCAGCGGGATGCCCTTGTACGCGGGCCCGAACAGCATGTCGAACTGCAGGCCGCTCGCCGCGAGGCGGCGTGCGTAGA
>Ga0068877_10000947_pt1 | contig 24747 bp, 21 predicted proteins | sample NOAtaG_FD_66437 | JGI IMG/M metagenome (GOLD analysis project Ga0068877, IMG submission 66437) | Freshwater lake microbial communities from Lake Erie, under a cyanobacterial bloom - NOAA_Erie_Diel6S_1000h metaG | ecosystem: Environmental > Aquatic > Freshwater > Lake | place: USA: Ohio, Lake... | reverse complement strand
CCGTTGGCAAAACAGGCAACCAAGTGCTCGCCGCGGCCCTTCAGCAGATCCGCGCTCTTGGTATCACGGGAACCGTCTACTCCCACCCCATCGGCGACCACGGCCACGGCGCAGGCCCGATCATAGGTCTTTGGGACCGCCAGCAAGGCGTCCCCGGCCGTGGCGACGTCAAACTCCTGCCCAATACCTGGTTCTCCATCGAACTTTCCAGCCAAACTCCTATACCCGAGTGGGGTAATCAGACACTCTTCGTTGGAATGGAGGAGGACGCCATGGTCGGTCCCGATGGCAAGATTCGTTGGGTTCTACGCCGCCAGGAAAACTTTCACCTCATCCGCTAGGCACAAACAGCGACTTTGTAACGCTCTTCTCTCACTGGCCGGAAGACTACTTCTTGCTCCGTTATGCACAAATACTCTCGTACAAAACTTCGTGCCATGCCCTCGCAGCCTGGTTGCCTGTACATCCGGAAAAAAATCCTCTGTGCGTCTGTCGCCTGTAGAGCAGGGCACAACAACGCCACCACCTCCGCACTCTGACGGACACACCCACGGCAGTCTTTCCCAACCTGAGCGCAACTTTGTGCATCAAGCGTATTCGTCAGATCGTCTTCGAGACCCATCAGCATTGTCAATTCTCCTCTAGTGATTTCAGTTGTATCTCGGGATGCCTCCAGCCATCTAGTCACCACGCGGGGACATTCTCAAACTCAGTTGTGGGTGTCGCCCCCCCGCAGCAATACCCTCATATGGGGGTGTGTCCCGCGCAGGCTCTCGCGAAAGAGATGCAAAAAAAAGGACGTATTGCTACGCTCAATGTACGGGTTCTTCACACTCACCCAGTTGAGTGATACCAGTGTGACCTTCAGTAAACAAGCTTTTGCCTCCATGAATATTCGTTCGTTGTTCAGTCTGTTCTCTTCCGACTTGGCCATTGACCTTGGCACGGCCAACACTCTCGTCTACGCCAAGGGCAAGGGGATTGTTGTAAACGAACCGTCGATTGTCGCCATTAACAAGTCCAACGGGGAAGTGGAAGCAGTTGGCAAGGAAGCCAAGGAAATGTTGGGCCGCACGCCCGGCAATATCGTCGCCATCCGCCCCATGAAAGACGGTGTGATCGCTGACTTCAAAGTCACCGAGCGCATGCTGAACTATTTCATTCAGAAGGCTCACGGCCGCAAAATGTTGGTTCACCCCCGCATCGTCATTGGAGTGCCTTCTGAAATCACGCAAGTGGAAAAGCGGGCCGTCATCGACTCTGCCTACCGCGCCAAGGCGAGTGAAGTTCACTTGGTCGAACAGGCAATGGTCGCCGCTATTGGTGCTGGTCTCCCCATCACCGAGCCGGGCGGCAACATGGTTGTCGATATCGGTGGCGGCACCACCGACGTCGCGGTGATTTCGCTTGCCGGTATCGTCTACTCGCGCTCCGTGCGTGTCGCCGGTAATGAGCTCGACGAGGCGATCATCCAATATCTCAAGCGCAAATACAACCTCCTCGTTGGGGAGCGCACAGCCGAACATATCAAGATGACCGTCGGTTCCGCCTTTGAGCTCGAAAAGCCGCTCACTATGGAGATCAAAGGCCGCAACCTCATTGAAGGGGTGCCGCGCACCATTACGATCGGTGATGATGAGATTCGCGAGGCGCTCGCCGAAGGTATTTCCACAATCATGAATGCTATCCGCGTTGCACTCGAACGCACCCCACCTGAACTCTCCGCCGACATCTCCGACCGCGGCATTGTGCTGACCGGCGGCGGCGGCCTCATCAAGAACCTCGACAAGCGCATCCGGCAGGAAACCGGTCTTCCGGTCTCGATTGCCGAGGATCCGCTTGCCTGCGTCGCTCTCGGCATCGGCAAAATGCTGTCCGATTTCAAACTGCTCCGGCGCATCGCCATCGAATAGGAGCGTCCCTCGGGCAATGCCATGGATGGACTCCTCGGCCGTTACCGCAACCTCTCCGTGCTCGTCATCGTTATCATGGCGCAGCTGGTTCTGCTGGCCGTGCAGGTCAAGAACAATCAGGATGTTCGCCTGATCCGCGTCTGGGCTGTGACAGCTATTACGCCCCTGGCTCGCGTGCTGGAAGGAATTCGCGCCAATACTTTTGGCTTGGCGGGGGAATACTGGGATCTGCTCGAGGTCCGCTCCCGCAACCAATCGATGAAATCGGACCTCGATCGCCTAAAGCTCGAAAATCAATACCTCAAGGCGGAATTGGCCACCGCGAAGCGGATCGAGGCCATGGCCGGCTTTGTTCAGCGGAGCCCCAACAAGACGATCGGCGCCCGCATTATCGGCACTGGCGCCGGCATGAATTCGAAAGTCGTTTTTATTGACCGCGGCTCCACCGCCGGTGTGCTCAAGGGCATGGCCGTCATTACCCCGGATGGAATTGTCGGGAAGGTTACCGCCTCTTATCCCACTGGATCCCAGGTCATGTTGATCACTGACCCCACCTTCGCCTGCGGCGTTCTGAGCGACAAGTCCCGCATCCACGGTACGGCGCGCGGCCAAGGGAACAATCAGATTCTCATCGACTACATCCAGAACGAACAGACCGTGCTGGTCGGCGAGATCTTCTACACCTCGGGTGATGATCGAATTTTCCCCAAGGGCCTACCCGTGGGTCCGGTGCGTGTCGCGCGCCAAGGTAAGCTGTTCAAGGAGATTTATGTCTCCCCGGCAGCCTTTGACAGGGGCCTCGAGGAAGTTCTGGTTGTGCTCGAGGGTGTCCACCTGCCGATTCCCGATCTCGCCTCGCAAAGCAGCTCCAGCGCCGAAGCGAAACTGATGCCCCCCCCCGAGGCCGATGCCGCCGCTGCTCCCGTTGACGCTAGTCCCCGCCCCGCATCCGGACAGGGATTCGCCACCGATGCTGACCGTCTGCTGCAACGCTACCGTTCCCTCGGAGAGCAACAGGGCGTCAGCTACGGCAACGGCGGACGCCTGCCGAATTTCAACGCGCCCGCCGTGCCCCGCACCTCCGCTCCCAAAGCGTCCGCCGTGGCCCCCTCCCCTAACATCACTCCTCCTTCAACTCCCCGGGCCCCAAATCCCTGAATCCGACCATGCCTCCACCGGATTTCAACGAAGCGAATTTTCTCGAAGGCCGCCGCCGTAAATCGGCTTCCTCCAGCTTTCGCCCCATTGTCTTCTTCCTTGTTCCGCTCTTCTCCGTGCTGCTCGATATCTTCTTACCCCGTTTTGTTGAGCCGACCCGCACCCTGGAGTTTCCCCTTCTCATCACGATTTACTTCTCCCTGATGAAGCGCCAACCCTTGGCCGGCATCATTATCGGCGCTGTCATCGGCCTCATGCAGGATTCCCTCTCCCAACAGCCCCTCGGAATGTTCGGCATCGTCAAGACTCTGGTCGGCTTTTTTGCCGCCTCCGTCAGCCTCCGCTTCGATGTAAACAATCCCGCCCTCCGCTTCATGCTCTGCGCCTTCTTCTTTCTTTTTCATCAGTTCCTTTATTGGGTTATGGTCCGCGCCTTGCTCGGTCAGATCATCAACGTCAATGGCTTCGATGAACTCGCCCGCGCCTTGCTCAATTCCGCGCTCGCCCTCCCGTTGTTCTTGCTGTTGGATAAGATGAGAGATAAGGAGGCGTGAGCCTCCTTGGGGAATTCCCCATGTTTCATCTCCCCCGGCGCAGCATGCGCGAAGACTTCCCTGACCGCCTCCGCTTCTTGCGGGATGAGTCGAAGTTTGCCCAAGGTAAGATCGCTTTCCTCCAATACCTCAGTTTTGCGGTTCTGATTTTCCTCGCCGGTGGTTACTGGAATCTGCAGATTCGCAATGAAGAACTCTACTCCCTCAAGGCCGAGCGAAATCGTATCAAGTCTCTCCCCATCCCCGCGCCGCGCGGGAAGATTCTCGACCGTGACAAACGCGTCATTGTCGATAACCACTCCAGCTTCTCCGTGCTGCTCTCTCGCGAGTCTTTGAAGGAAGAACATCTCAAACCCATCGCCGATGGTCTCGGCCTTGACTATGACGAGCTTCTCGCCCAGCTCAAGCGCCATCGCTCCCGGCCGAAGTATCAGGCCATGATCATCAAGGAAGAGCTCACCCCCGCCGAGATCGCCTTTGTCGAGTCGCATCGCGATCCCGATACCTATCCGGAACTGGAACTGATTCACACCGAACGCCGTGTCTATCCGCAAAACGGCTTCGGAGCCCATCTGATCGGCTACGTCGGAGAGGTGTCGGACTCCGAACTCAACCTCGCCGACTTCGCTAAATATGAGCAAGGCGACCTGGTCGGCAAAACCGGAATCGAGCGCCAGTACAATGACATCCTCACCGGCATCGATGGGCAGCGCCAGGTTCTGGTCGACAACAAAGGAAACGAACGACGCATCCTTGGATTGAAACCCGCCGTCCCCGGCCAGTCCATCGAGTTGACCATTGATCTCGATATCCAGGCCGTGATGGAACTCGCCATGGATGGCCGCCGCGGCGGCGCCGTCGCCCTCGATCCCCGCAACGGCGAAGTCCTCGCCATGGTCTCCCGCCCGGCTTTCGATCTCGCCCGCCTCTCTTCCCGTGATCGCAATCGCCAGTGGCGTGACATCTTCACCAATCCCGATAAGCCTCTGCTCAATCGCGCCATCCAGGCCCAGCTCGCCCCCGGTTCCACCTTCAAGCCCATCGTCGCCCTTGCCGCCTTAGAAGGCGGCGAGGTCACCAATGATACGAATTTCAACTGCGGCGGCGGACTCAACTTCTTTGGCCGCTACTTCCATTGCCACAACAAACGGGGCCACGGTGCTACCACTCTCAAGAAAGCTCTGGCCCAGTCCTGCGATGTTTATTTCTATAATGTCGGCAACCGCATCGGTATCGATCAAATCGCCCGCTATGCCGAAGTCTCCGGCTTCGGCTCCCGCACCGGTATCGATCTGCCCGCCGAGGCCGAGGGCACCCTGCCCTCCAGTAAATGGAAGGTGCGTACACTCCGCGAGAAGTGGTATGGCGGCGATACCGTCAGCGTCGCGATCGGTCAAGGCTATTTGACCGCTACCCCCATCCAGTTGGCCCACGCCATCGGTGGCCTCTCGATCGGAGGCATCTGGCACACCCCCCACCTGTTACGCAATGGTAATGCCCCGCTCAAGCCCGCCCGCAAGACCGATCTCAATCTCGAAAATGTCCGCTTGGTTATCGACGGCATGTGCGAGGTCGTCAACGGCTGGGGCACCGCCGCGAATTCTCGCATACCCGGCGTTGAAATGTGCGGCAAAACCGGTACTGCCCAAACCGCCTCCAATGAATATCAAAAGGCGCGTAATCTCCGCCTCAAGGACAATGCCTGGTTCGTCGCCTTCGCTCCCCGCATCAACCCCGAAATCGCCGTCGCCGTACTATTTGAAGAGGGTGAGCACGGCAACCTCGCCGGTACCATTGCCCGCGATGTAGTGAAAGCCTTCTTCGACAAGAAGTCCCGCCGCGAGCTCTCCCAGTCCAAGTCCGGCGACCTCACCGCCAGTCTCGATTCCGCCCCTTCCCCCAGGAGCCTCAACTGATGCTGCTGCGCTTTCTTCGCGATATCGACTGGACCTTGCTTATCCTCAGCCTCGTTCTCTGCGCCATCGGCATCCTGCAAATCTATTCCGCCACCCAATCTACCGGCGAAGCCGAGCGCTGGTGGAAACAGGGGCTCTATGTCGTGGCCGGTCTTTTCGTCTTCTTTCTGGTCAGCCAAATTGATTACCACACCCTGCTTGGCCAATCCCCCATGTTGTACGCCATCTTTGGCTTAATTCTCGTTTTGCTCCTGATCCTCAGCCGCGTCGTCCTCGGCGCCAAGCGCTGGATCGCCTTGGGCGGCGGCTTCAAACTCCAGCCCAGCGAGTTCATGAAGCTGATTCTCATCCTCATGGTCGCCCGCTATATCGCGGAACTGAAATCCGACTCCCTCGATCTGCGCGAACTTGCCAAACTCTCCGCTCTCGTCCTGGTTCCCTTTTGTTTGGTCTGCCTCCAGCCAGACCTCGGCACCGCCCTCTGCTATCTCCCCATTCTCGGTGTCGGCATCCTGCTTGCCGGCCTTACCCGCCAGCAAGCCATCGCCCTCATCCTCGTCTTTGTCCTCGTCGTTCCCGTGGGCTGGTTCTTTCTCAAAGACTACCAAAAAGCTCGCATTACCAGCTTCCTCGATCCCGCCTCCGACCCCCAGGGCTCCGGTTATCAAGTCATTCAGTCCAAGATCGCCGTTGGCTCCGGCGGTATGTGGGGCCTCGGCGTAACCCGCGGCCTGCAGATCCAGCTCCGCTTTCTCCCCTTTGCCCATACCGATTTCATCTTCGCAGCCTTTGCCGAGGAGCATGGCTTCGTCGGCGTCGTCACCATTCTTGGGTTATATTTCCTTTTATTGATGCAGATTTTGCAGAACGCACAAACAGCCCCCGACCGGGCTGGAGCCGCCATTTGCATGGGCGTTGGTGCGTTGCTTCTTTTCCATGTTCTGGAGAATGTCGGGATGGTGGCCGGCCTCATGCCTGTCGCCGGGATCCCCCTACCCCTGATGAGCTATGGCGGCTCGAGCATTCTCTCGTTTTTTCTCATGCTGGGGCTCGTTAACAACGTACGCCTCCGCCGATTCTTGCAATGATGATTCACCCGGGCCCACTCAGATGATGTTTGGCAATACAATCGCTTGGAACTATTTTGCCGGGACGCCCCCGCTGGTGAGTGGCGCGATCTCTTCGTTCAGTACTGCGGCTCCGTGGCCGCACTCTTTGCGCCTGTCCGCTCCCAGCTCCCAAACGCTTTTACATGCACTCCGTGCTTTCCGCGTCTTGTTTCGCGTCGAGTCGTTCTCCATGCTTGTTACCCACGCCTCTGTTTCCCCCGGGCCTCTGAAGGAGATGCCTGATGGCAAAAGAACTTGTTATTTCCTGCGGCCGCCACGAGACGCGCGTCGCTATTCTTGAAGACGACCAACTGGTCGAAATCTATTTTCAGCGCGCCAATGAATACTCCTTGGCCGGCTCCATCCACAAAGGCCGCGTTACGCGTGTCCTCCCCGGCATGCAGTCCGCTTTTGTCGATCTCGGCCTCGAGCGCGATACCTTTCTCTATGTCTCGGATTTCTTCGAAGAGAATGAAGAGTTCGAACGCATGCCGGAAGGCCGTGGCGGCGACCGTGGCGCCGATCGTGACCGCGGTGGCGACCGCGAACGTGGACGCGGCAGAGACCGCGATGGTGGCCGTGGCCGTGGCCGCGACCGTGAGCGCCGCGAAGCCCTTCCCATTGTTCAGGCTGCCTCCGCTGATTCTGAATCTGTAATCGAAATCGAACCAGCCTCCAGCCCCGATTCCGAAGTGGTCCTGGTGGAACGCGCCTCTGCGGTCGATTCCGCCGACCTCCGCCGCGGTAACCGCCGTCGCCGTCGCGGCCGCGGCAACCAGGGTGGCAACTTCCCGGAATCCAAGTTTGCCGCCGCCGGCGAGGACGAAGCCGTCACCGAAGAAATCGAATCCGTCATCGAAGAGCAACTCGATTCCACCTCTCCGGAACTTCCCATCCTCCTGCCCGGCGAATCGCTATCAAAGTATTCCGCCCGGCAAAATGATTCCGTCTCGTCTGAAGACTTGGACGAAGAAGCCGACGAGTCCGACGATTCTCCTATCAAGTTGCCTGAAGCTCCTGCCCCCGAACCAGCTCCGCTCTCGCAGGAAGCCAGCGTCACGCCCCTCCATGCCCTCACCCCCGAGAGCATCGCCGAGCGTCGCGAAGCGGAAGTTCTCGCTGAAGTGAAAGCACACCTCGCTGAGATCGCCAAGGAAAAAGAAGAAGAGCGCGATTTCGAAGAAGCCGAGCGCCTCGTCTATGAGGACCAGGAATCGTCCGAATCCGGCCATAATCTCCCCGAAGCCGTTCAACTGGACGTCTTCGAGGATGCCGTTGAGATCGAACCTTTGTCCCCCGAAGCCGCCGATGCCGAAGCGGGCGAAGCCGATTTACTCTCCGCTCCTGGGGACGAGGAATACGACCCAGCCGACTCCGGCGGTACTCTGCCCTCCCTTGGTTACTCCGCACATATCCGCCAGGATGATCAGCGATTCCTCCAGCAACGCTCCTCCGATTCCAGTGAACGCTCTGGGCGCCGCCGCCGCCGTGGCGGACGTGGGCGCGACCGCCTGTCCGACCCCATCGCCCTACCGCGTGAGGATGCCCCCGAATCCCCCATCGAACCAGACACCCCGGTGGCCGCCGCCGATCCGGCCCCCCGTCGCGAATCCCGCGACGACCGCCGTGGCCGTCGCGATCGCGGCGACCGTGGCGACCGCGGCGACCGCTCCCATTCCGACCGCCCCGACCGCGAACGCCGCCCTCTTCCCTCCATCACCGAACTCCTCCGCGAGGGCCAGGAAATCCTCGTCCAGATCGCCAAGGAGCCTCTCGGTCAGAAGGGCGCTCGCATCACCTCCCACATCGCTCTCCCTGGCCGCTACTGCGTCTATATGCCCACCGTCGATCACACCGGCGTTTCCCGCAAAATCGCCTCCGACGAAGAGCGCCTGCGCCTCAAACGCATTCTCCAAAGCCGCAAGGAAGGCATTCCCGGCGGCTTCATCATCCGCACCGCCGGCGAAGGCCGCACCGAAGAGGAAATCCTCGCCGATATCGACTTCCTTCATAACCTCTGGATCGATATCCGCAAGAAGGCCGAAAGCCGCCCCGCACCCGCCCTCGTCTATCACGATCTCGAGATCGTCGAACGGGTCCTTCGCGACCAGCTCGGCCCCGAGTTCAAATCCATCTGGGTCGACAATGAGGAGATCTACGAAAGAATTCTCCGCTTCCTCGAACGCTTCCAGCCTCAGATGGTCTCCCGTGTTCGCATGTACACCCGCCAGGTGTCCATCTTCGACAACTTCGGCATCACCCAGGAACTCGAAAAAGCCCTCCGCCCCAAGGTTTGGCTCAAGTCCGGCGGCTACATCGTCATCAATCAGACCGAAGCCCTCGTCGCCATCGACATCAATACCGGCAAGTTCGTCGGCAAGTCCAATCGCCTCGAGGACACCATCGTCAAAACCAACATCGAGGCCATCCGCGAAATCGTCCGCCAGATCCGCCTCCGTGACCTCGGCGGCATCATCGTCATCGACTTCATCGACATGGATGAACGCAAGAACCGCATGCGCGTCATGCAGTCCCTCGAGGAGGCCATGCGCGCCGACCGCGCTCCCTACAAGATTCTCCAGTTCAACGATTTCGGCCTCGTCGCCATCACCCGCAAGCGTGTCAAGCAATCGCTCGAACGCACTCTGTGCGCTCCTTGCCCCTATTGCGAAGGTTCCGGCTACGTCAAGAGTGTCTCCACCGTCGTCGGTGAAATTCTCAACGAGGCCAAGAAACTCGCCCCCGCCCTCGAAGACTCCAAGGACGTCCTCCTCCGCGTCAATCCGGAGGTCGCCAAGCTCTTCAAATCCTCGGAAAATCAACACCTCGAGGAACTCGAGGAACTCCTCGGCCGCCCCGTCATGGTCGTCTCCGACGGACTCATCCACCAGGAAAAATTCGACCTCGCCTGATGTCGCGCCTCCTGCCCTTTTTCTTGTTGATCCTTACAAAGAGCTCCGCCGGGGAGCTCTTTGTTTTTTCTGAACTCTCCCTGCTCACCCTCTCCCGGCCTTCCGCCCCCGATTGCGGCTTTGCTCCCCGCGCCGCCTCCTTCGCCAGTCTCTCTCCCGCCGTACCCGCTGGCGGAACGCTCCGCTTCATCGCCCTCGTTTCTCACCTTCCCGGCAAGCCCTTCGTATTCTCCGTTGGCCAGAATCCGCCCTCCGCTCTGCTGATCCAAGTCCGGCGTATCTTTCCCGATTGGGACCCTCCTCACGATCCCGTTGCCGTCCCTCTCACCCTCCGCGCTCGCATCCCCGAATCCCATTCCTGCGCTCTCTTCCTCATCGAAGCCACCGCCCCGCCGTCTCTTTCCCCCACCCGAATCAAGCTCGAGCCCGCCCTCTGGCTGCCTGATTCCAGCCTTAGTGATTTCTGGATCCGTTACCCCATGGAGGTCCGCATTCTTCCCCCCGCTCCCCTCGCTCATCCGCCCGCCCCGTGTCCCTCCACAGCCGCCTTCTGGCAAGATGTCCTCACCGCTTCCTGGGCCGCCGAAACCGGTGAGTGCCTCCCGTTTCCCTTACTCCAACCTCAGATTCCCGCTTGGCTGGCACGCCGCCGCAATCAGGCCAGAGCCCAATAAATGCAGACCCTCTGATATAATGTTATTGCTGGTTCGGAGAGGTGGCCGAGTGGTTTAAGGCGCACGCTTGGAAAGCGTGTGTACAGGAAACTGTACCGAGGGTTCGAATCCCTCCTTCTCCGCCATTCTCCCTCCTTGTTGCCCTCCAAGAATCCATTTTCACTCCCCTCCTCTAAATCGTTTTCGTGCCGCCGTCAGCGGAATAGCGAATAAAAGCGCCGTCCCGATATTCAGAACCAAATTGCCCCATACCCCATGCGCGATCGTAAACGCGCAGTCGATTACGAACCAGACACCAAGGGGTACTGCAATTGCGTCCCAAGCCCATTTCTGCCCCGCCTCAAATGGTCCGCGCGCCACCAGGATGATCCCCGTCATCCACCCCGTCATCACGGCCCCTATGATTCCGTTCGCGAAATAGATATATCCTCGCGTTGTCTCAGGCGCCGCCACAGTCTCCACCCTCTGCTGGTAATAGACAAGATTAAAGAAGAATGCCCCCGTCTCTGGCGCCAAAAGCAATACGCAGCTCAGCGCCAGAATCACTGCTGCGGCGGCTTGGATCATTCGCGACCAAAATTTCAGATCAGGTGTTCTCGCCATTTTCTTCCCTATCCCAATCCGCTTATCAAAATCGGCCGTTTTCCCACGATCTCCAAGCCGAATCCCTCCAGCCCCACTGCCTTCAGCGGAGAGTTCGTCAATAATTCAATTTTTCGCAATTGCAGATCCCGCAAAATCTGCGCCCCGATCCCCACCTGATGCTGCAGCTTCGTTTCCCCTTCCGACGGTAACCCTGTCCGGCTATGCGCCAAAAGCCGGCCCGACTCCTCTCGCGCCCCTAGCCGCGTCAAGTTCCCATGGTGCAGATACACCACTACTCCCCGGCCTCGCTCGGCAATCATTCGCATCGATCCCTCAAGCAGACTCCGGCAGTCGCACGCCCGGCTCCCGAACAGATCCCCAAATGGGCAGTGGCTGTGCATCCGCACCCAAACCGGCTCGTCTCCCGCTAAGTTCCCGCTAATCAGCGCGGTGTGCAGATGTTGATCGAGGACATTCTCGTATACCAGCATCCGCATCGGACCATGGATCGTGTCCAACATCCCCTCGCTATGCCGCCGTACATAGCTCTCATGCTTCAACCGGTAACGGATCAAATCCGCCACCGAGATCATCTTCAGCCCATGTGTCCTCGAATACTCAATCAGTTCCGGAACCCGCGCCATCGTCCCGTCCTCGTTCATGATTTCGCAGATCACACCCGCCGGCTTGCGGCCCGCCAGCCTCGCCAGGTCCACTGCCGCCTCGGTTTGTCCCGCCCTCACCAGTACGCCGCCGCTCTGCGCTCGCAGCGGAAACACATGTCCCGGCCTCGCCAGATCTTCCGGCGTGCTCTCCTCGGCCAGACATACCGTGATTGTCCGCGCCCGGTCACCCGCGCTGATCCCTGTCGTTACACCCGTCTTCGCATCCACCGATTCCGTGAATGCCGTCCCGAAGTTTGATGTGTTGATTCTCGACATCAATGGCAACCCAAGCTTGTCGCACAACTCAGGCGCCAATGCCAGGCACACCAGCCCACGGCCATGCACCGCCATGAAGTTGATCAACTCCGGCGTTACGGCATCCGCCGCGAACGTAAGATCCCCTTCATTCTCCCGGTCCTCATCGTCTACTATCACTACCATCTTGCCGGCGCGGAAATCCTCTATCGCCGACTCGATCGAATCAAAACCCATATATCCTCCATTGTCGCCGACTCCGGCCCGACCCCGTTTCACCCCCGTCTGGCAAGGCCGCCGCCTTCCTATCTCCGCCCAAAGTCCCTCCTTTCGGCCTCGAAAATAGATTCCCATTGGTTTGTACTTTTTATTTCCTTTCGAATCAAGGAAATACCGGCCAATGGAAAAAAAACACATCCTCCCAACGCTAATTTCTTTCTGGGGTAACTGCCCTGCAGATACGAACTAACAGAAAGTTACGAAGCGATTGTTTCGTATTCGAGAAGAAATGGACTTGACGCAAATTGCCGATGCCCTCCAGCCTCATCCGGAGTACCGCGCCTGGCTTCCCACCCTAGAGATGTACCGCGATCTCTACGCTGGCGGCGCCCAAATGAAATCCAAGGCCAGCAATTATCTCTACCGACGCCACCGTGAACCCGCCGAAGTTTACCAGGAAAGAGTCTCCCGCGCCTTTTACGAAAACTACATCGGCTCCATCATCGATTGGTACGCTTCTACTCTGTTCCGGCGCGAGCCGATCCTTACTGTCGAAGACAGTTCACGCCGCGCCAGCAAGTATTACTTTGAATTTTTCAATAATTGCGACCGCAACGGAACCTCGATTACCGACTTCCTGCGCAAGCGCTTCATTGAAGCTCTCATTTTTGGGAAAGCTTTTATCGCGCTCGAATTTCCCAAACTCGCTGCTGCCTTCAGCAGCCGCCTCGAGGAAGAAGCCCTCGGCGGAGATCGTGGTTACCTTACCTCGATCCACCCCGCCGACGTCATCAACTGGCAGGCCGGTCCCGATGGCCGCGTCACCCTCTTCGTGGTGCGTCTGGCCGGAGAACGCCACGCCGGCGCTCTGGCCTCGTCCGCTGAACTACTCCGCTACCTAATCTACGACGAAACCAGTTACTTCATCGTTGAAAAAGAATCCGATGACTCTAACTCACTCCGCGTGATCGAATCCGGTCCGCACTCCTGTGCCTCCGAATTCCGCGTCCCCATTTTCGAAATCGCTCTCAGTGACGGATTGTGGCTCATGAACAAAGCCGCTCACCTCCAGATCGAGCACTTCAATAAATCAAACTCGCTGTCCTGGTCGCTTGGCATGGCCCTTTACGCCACACCGGTTATCTACAGCAAGCGCGACTGGAAATCGATCCTCGGCGAGTCTTATTACATCCACCTCGATCCTGAGGACAAATTCGGTTGGACCGAACCTGAAGGCAATGTCTTCCGCATCGCTATGGAAAACCTCGCCCGTCTTCAGGAGGAGATCTATCGTACTTGCTACCTCATGGGGCAGTCACGCAGTTGGCTCTCCGGCTCCGCTCAGGTCAGCGGTTACAGCAAACGCGCCGATTACCAGATCACCCAGGAAGTGCTTCGCGCCTATGGAGATTCCGTCAAGGACACCCTGAAACGTCTTCTGCAGGTCCTCGTCCACGTTCGCAAGGATGATTTACGGATCTCCGTTTCCGGTCTCGACGAATTCGAGGTGGGAGAGTTCAACGAAGAACTCGACGAGGCCGAAAAGCTCTTCCGCCTCGGCCTGTCCTCCAGTACGTTCCGTAAGCAAGCCCTCAAGAAGCTCGCTTTCAAGTTCCTCGCCGACATCAACGAAACCACAAAAGAGCGAATTGCCGCCGAAATTGAAGCCCAGATCGACAAAGGAGAACAAGAATGAACTCAAACAACGATTCTTCCCTTCCGGTAAGTCCTTCGCCGGATCTCAAAAAACTCATCCATGAGGTTTTTGAAGAGTACTCTTCCGTGCAACACAAACGTACCGAACCCGCCTACAAGGCTGAACTCGAAGAAGAACGCCGCAAGCGGGAATTGATGGAAAAGCGCCTCAACGAAGTCATCGAAGAGAACCGCCGCTCCAAAGCCCGCGCCGAATCGATGGAGCGCGAAACTGTTATCCGCACCGAACTCCAGCGCCTCGGCGTCGCCAAGCTCGACTTAGCCTTTAAAGCTGTCAAGGACGATATTCAGCGGGACTCCGATGGTTCCCTCCACGCCAAGGGCACTGAAGGTCCCATTCCGGTAGCGGAATTCCTCCGCAAATTCGTGGATGACAATCCCGAACTGCTGCCGGCACGAAATTTGGGTGGGAGCGGTACAACCTCTTCCAGCCGTTCCTCCCAATCATCCCCGGGAGTCGATATCAATTCGATTCGGCCGGGGATGAGTAAAGAAGACATGGCCCGAGCGCGCAAGGAAATCGCGCGCCTGGCTGGCCTGCTGATCGAATAACTCAACTTACAAAGGAAATTCAATGCCTTCTATTACCGATGCGAATCTTGCAAATGCGATCGTGAAGCTCGTTGCGGCCGATGCGCTGCCTGCCCTCATGGGCAATCTTGTGATGGGTAACCTCGTCAATCGTGACTTCGAGCCCACCCTGGCAAAAGCTGGCGACACGGTCAATGTTCCCGTGCCGCCGACCCTGATCGCCAATAACCTCGCCCGTGGCGGCGCGGTCGTTACCCAGAATCCCAACCTCGGCAATGCGCAGATTGTTCTGAACACCCACGCCGAAGCTACTTTCCAGATCCCCGATGTCACCAAGGTTCTGGCCGTACCTGACCTGCTCAAGCTCTATATGGAGCCCGCTATCGTCGCCCTCGCCGAACGTGTCGAAACCGATCTGCTCGCGCTCGCAAATACCTTTACGGCCAACACGCCCCTCGGTGCCGCCGCTACTCCGCTCACCGAACAGGTGGTGGACGACGCGGAAACCGCTCTCTTCAACGCCAAGGTTCCGGCCAGCGCTCAGAAGTATCTGGTTGTCGATGCCAGCGGCTACTCCGCCCTGCGTCAAAATCCCCGCTTCAGCGAATACTCCCGCGCGGGCGAAGCGGGTCTGAAAGCCATCATTGAGGGCAGCATCGGCCGCCTCAAGGACTTCTACGTCTTCCGGTCCCAGTTCGTCCGTAAGTCTGGCAGTCCGTTGACCACCTTTAACTTGGCCTTCGCCAAGAACGCCATCGGTCTCGCTGTCCGCCGTCTTCCGCAGCCGCTGCCCGGTACCGGCGCCGTCGCCGAATACGCCGAACTCGGCAACTTCGGCGTGCGCGTCGTCATGAGCTATCAGCCCGACACCCTGTCCCAGCAGTTCACCGTCGACTGCTTGTACGGCTGCGCCATTCTCCGCAACAACCACGGCGTCCAGGTGCGCAGCTAGCACTCAGACGTCCTCTCTCGACGGGACCGGTCCCTCGGGGCCAGTCCCGTTCTTTCCTCAAACCACGAATCGAGCAAAAGCCCATGGCCTTATTGAAAGATCAACTCATCACCTGCCTGACCGACTGGATGGCTTACGACACCAAATTGACGATCCTTTCCGAACAGGAATCCACCTCGATCGAAGCCAAATCGCGCCTCGCCCAGAACGAAATCGAAACCCAGGTCACTGGCTTCCTGCTCCGTCAGAGCGGCCTGTCCGAGTTCGCGGCGCGAGAGCTTCTCTCCCAGATCGTTGTTACCGAACCCCTTGCGCGTTGGCACAGTCTCCTCACCCTGAGCCTGTTCTATACCGACATCGCCTGCTTGCAGAACAACACCCTTCATCGCGATCAGGCCCGGTATTACGACCTGAAAGCCGACGCCGCCCGCGTTCAACTCTTTGAAACCGGTATCGGTATCGTCTATCAGCCCATCCCCAAAGCTCCCTTGCCTTTCGTTGTGCTGGCTCCTGGCGCCAACGCTCCGCGCTTCCTCCGCGCTCGCGTTCGCTTCGTTTCCGCCAGCGGCGCCGTCGGCGCCCTCAGCTCCGAGTTCAATCTCGATCTAACAAACGGCGAGACCGCTCAGTTGAGCTTCGCTTCCCTGCCGGCCAATGTATCCGGCTGGTTACTCTTCCTCGGCGAAACCTCTGATCCGCTCTACCGCGCCACCACGGCTCCGGTCCCCGCCGGCGCCACCGTCGAGGTTACACCCTCCCTGCCCGCGATCGGCGCCCCGGTTGCCAACCCGGAAGCCCAACTCCCGGACCAATACTTCATTCATTCGCCCCAGCTCTGGAGATAGCCATGAACCTCTCATCCCGCGCCGTCTCCGCCGCGCGCGAATTGCTCAGTGGCCCCTCCGGTCTCAAGGTCAGCATCGAGACCATCGAGGAACTCCGCGGCTCGCTCGCCACCGAAGCCCGCTTCACGGTCGATACTTCCTACTGGAGTGCGAAGCTCGCTGATCGCATTCCCGACAACCGTTTTCCCCGCGTCTCCATCGCGCTCACGAAAATGTATCGGGGTCAAAAAGATAAACTGGCCGATTTCAGCGCCTTGGCCGGCTTGCAGTTTGAACTCACTCTGACTCACGAAAAAGCCGCCGATCTCCAGTCCGCCCTCGGCGACTATGTCGATGCCCTCTGCGATGTTCTCAATCGCAATCAGGGCCTCTGGGCCGACGGCGTCTTCTATGCCGGCGGCTTTCACGTCGACGTTTCGCCCGTTTCCCGGGGCGGCCTCAACTTCGTGCAAAACGCCACGATCTCTTTCGAAATTCACCTCTGGCAGGAATAACCATGGCTAACGAATACATCGCCTCTTTGTCCAATCGAATCTTCCTTAAATCGGAATCCGATTTTCCCGGCTTAGCCTCCATGGCTGACGCCCAATTGGCGCCCGTCACCAGCTTTGCGCTGACGAGCAACCGCAAACAACTCTTTCGCCGCGACAAGACAGGCTTCCGCTCGGAATCCCCCGTCCTCGGCCCACAGCGTGAATTGCTTGAGTTCAATCTCGAAAGCTACGGCACCGGTTGGTCCGGGTCCACCTCCAAGCCCGCTATCGCTCCCCTTCTTGAAAGCGGCATGGGCAATGCCATGGCCATCGGCGCCACTCTCAAGGTCAGTGCCGCCTCCAGCGTCAACGTGACTCTCCAGGCCGATGCCAACCTTACCATTGGCATGGGCCTCGCCTTCGGCGCTGAAATTCGTTTCGTCGCCTCCATCGCCGGTCCCCGCGACTTCACTCTCAACGCGCCCTTCTCGGTTCAACTGGCCCCTGCCTCCGATCTCCAGGTCTGCGCCAATCTCGCCCCGGGCGATGCCGTCCGTCCGCTCTCGATCCTCGATACCTGGGCTCCCGCTCAAGCCGTGCAGCGCCTCGTGAGCGGCGCCGTAACCGATCAGATGCGCATTCGCGTCAACAACGATTTCCTCGAGGTCGAAACCCGCGGCTACGCTACCTCCCTCTATGACAATGTCAGCGGAGTGGGCGGCGTCAACTTCCAGTTCCCCGATCCGCCCCCAGCTGCCCAGTCGGCCATCAGCGCCCCCATCGCCGGCCACCTCGGTCAGGTCTGGATCGGCTCGCCCGCCTCGCGTTTCTGCACCCTCACGCAGGCCGAAGTTCGCATCGAGAACAACATCGAACCCCGCACGGACGAGTTCGGCTGCTACGAAACCAAGGGTTTTGTCCTCGGCCGCCGTAAGGTCTCCCTCGACCTCACCCTCTTTGAGCGCAATGACCTCATCAGTCAGGTCCTGTACTCGAGCGCCACACTCAACCAGCCCCTCTCCGTCATGCTCCAGATGGGCACCCAACCCGGCTCCCTGTTTGCCATCTACCTGCCCGCCGTCCTCTTCCCGGTACCGGCTTTTAACGACTCCCAGCCTCGCCTGCTCTGGCAGTTCCGCAACGCTCTCGCCCTGGGCGCTGCCAACGATGAAGTCTTCCTGGCGATGCGATAACCCATGCAGCTCCTTCTCGAGTCCAGTTATCCCTCCGCCGCGCACCCGGGTCTCATGATCCGGGTGCGCCGCATCTCACTGTCCCAGCGGCTCGCTTTTCTCGCCGCCAATCATGAGCTCATGAGCCGGATCCGCTTTCTCGCCGCCTCCCCCGAGCCCAACCCACAAACCCTCGCTGCCATGGCGTCTCTCGAGTTGGATCTCAGCCACGCCGTCCTCGATCTCGGCCTCATCGCCCTGGAGACCGCCGATCCCGATTCCGGCATTCCTTCTCGCGATATCGACTGGATTCTCCATCAGGCCCCTTCCAGCCTCTGCCTGGAAGTGCTCGCCCGCGCAAGCGACGAAATCGCCCTCAGCGAGACCCGCCGAAAAAATTAGTTGCCGCCCTCCAATACCTGAATTCCAGCCCCCGCTGGGAGTGCGGCTCTTGTCGTCTGCGGGGGCTTGAGACCACACGCCGCTGCGGTTTCCTCCATCTGGAACCCGCCGCGGCTCCTGTCTGGGCCGGCTCCTCGGCTCTCTTTTTCGCCTGCCCCGAAAGCTCCATTGAGCCCATGGCGCATTACTGGATTTCGCTTTCCCGCTGGACTGCCTCCGTCGACCCCGCCCAGGCCCTCGCCTGGCCCGCCGCCGACTGTGACGCCCTCCTGGCCATCCGAACTCATCTCAAGGATTCCGACCATGAATAACGACACCAACAAAGACAAAACCTCCAACCCAGGCGTGAGCATCGGCTCCATCCTCAATTCCATGATCGAACAGCTGACTCTCAACAGCCTCAACGTATCCAGTCAGGTGCAACAGCTCTCGAACAATACCCACAGTTCGCTCGGCCGCATCGTCAACGCCGTCGCCAATCCTCAGTCCAACTCCCAGTCCTCCGGCGTCGCCAATCAGTTACTCTCCGCCTTCAACCCCCTCTCTTCCCGCCGTGGCTCCGACCTCCTGTCCACCCTCTTCCTTGGCCCGGTTTGGCGCGGCATCTTTAACATCTTCAATGGCCGCTCCTCCTCAAGCGAACCACCAGCCTTGACCCCCTTCGAGTTTCCCAACCCAACACGCACCGATGTTGCCGCCTCCTCCTCTCGCGACCAGGCCCCCGCCGCCCTCCGCCGCGACTCCCTCGGCCTCGCTCAAGCTGCCCCCCCTGCTCCCACGCCCGTCAACATCACCATCCAGGCTCTCGATGGCCGATCCATTCTCGACCGCAGCGATGATATCGCCGCCGCCCTCCGCAAGGCCATGCTGTCCAATCACGAAATCAATGACAACCTCGGTGAGCTCTAGCCATGACCTTCCCGCAGCTTCTCTCCGGCCAGCTCGCCCAATACTCCGCCCGCCGCATCGAACCGGCCCGCCACCAGGAACACTTCTTCCTCGGTGGCCAGCGCCAAACTCACGCCACTTCCAACCAGCCACGAACTGTCTGGCAACTCAACTACTCCCAGCTCAATGAGGAAGAAGCCCGTTCCCTGCGTTCTTTCTTCGAGTCGCTGCCCGTAAACGATTTCTTCGACTTCATCGACCCCTGGACCGGTGAGACATTCCCGTCTTGCCGCCTCGCTTCCCCCACTCTCAACCTCGTGGCCGGTCGCGACTTCCGTTACTCTCTCGAACTCGAGGTGCACCATGTCTGACCCCATCGTCTTCCCTCATCTCGATGGCGGCGCCATCGCCCAATTGCCCATCCGTCTCACCATCGAACGTCTCATTCCGCGCCTCCTGTTTCCCGAAGGCAGCGAGATCCGTGATTCCCAGAACAGCCTCCTGCGCTACTCCTGGTCGCTCGCCTACGACAATCTGAGCGACGCCGAATGGCAGCGTTTCCGCAGCTTCATCGCCCTCACCGGCCACGGCGCCCGCTCCTTCGCCTTCCCCGACCCCCTCGGCAACCTGCTCGCCGCCTCCCGCGATCTCACGGCCTCCGTCTGGCTCGCCAGTCCCGGCCTCACGGTCGCGCCCTTCGCCGATCCCGGTCAGCCCGCGGCTTTCATCCTGACCAATCCCACTCCAGCGCCCCTGTCCTTGTCCCAATCCGTCAGCCTCTCCGGCCCCTTTGCCGCCTGCTTCAGCCTCCGGGCCCGCTGGACTTCTCCAGTCAATTTTTCGATTTCTCTCGGCGATGATTCAGGCAGCACTCCCCGCATTTGCCTCGCTGGTCCCTGGAGGTCTTTCCACGTGTCTCATTCCCCGGCACCCGCCCCGTCCTCGCGCATCGTCTCGATTACCGTGCCCGCCACCACCCAGATCCTCGTGGCCGCACCCCAACTCGAGATCGCCTTCCAGCCTGGCGCCTATCATGCCACCTCATCTGATTCCGGGCTCTTTCCCCATGCCTGGCTCGATCAGTCTGACTTTGTTTCTCAATCCAACGCGCCAGGTGCGCATTCCATCTCTCTTCGAATTGTGAGCCAGAGATCCTTATGAGCCTCTTCCAAGATAAAGAACTTCCCTCCGTTCCCGTGACTTCCCTGCTGTGCGAAGTCACGCTCTCCGATGGCGCCAGCCGCTTCTGGGCTGACTCCCGCTGCCTGGACGGTTCCCGTGAATACGAGGCCCGCATCCATCCCGGACAGAGCACCCGTTGGAAGCTCACCAGCGACGTCTCCAGTGAATCCGCCGGCCAGCTCTCCCTCGTGCTCGCCGATCACGATGGCTCGATCGCCCAGCTCTACCGCACCGGTATGCTGCTCGGCGCCAAGGTCCAGTTTTCCGCCGCCATTCTCTCCGGCCGCAACGTCACTTCCAAAACCGTCCTCTGGACCGGTCTGCTTGACACTGTCAGCGACCTCGATGGTGCTTCCGCCCGCCTCAACGTCATGAGCCGGCTTAGCGCGATCCGCTCCAGCTTCCCCCCCATGCGCATTCAAAAAGAATGTTCCTGGGCTTTCCCCTCCAACTCCACCGAACGCCAACTCGCCTGCGGTTCCGGTGAGGATGGCCGCTACTCGCCGCTTTTCCGCTGCGGTTATTCCCCCGATGTCGCCGGCGGCGCTGGTAACCTCGACGGCGCCCAACCATTCACTTCTTGTAACTTCACCCGCCGCGATTGCGAATCGCGCGGTATGTTCAGCAAGGATTCCGCCAACCGGCCCACCAATCGCTTCAGCGGCTTTGAATTCATTCCCCCTTCCTTCCTGGTCCGTGGCCATGGCGAATCCTCCGGCCGTGTCTCCAACCTCGTCAGCCTCGACACCCGCTACAACGACGTCGTCCCCGTCGTCTATGGCCAGGGCTGGCTCCAGGCCCCCGTTGTCTTCTCCCGTAACGACGGCAATCTCACCCGTTCCGAAGTCCTCCTCGGCCTCGGTGAAATCGATTCCGTCATCAAAGTCGTCGCCGACGGCTATGAAATCCCCGAGGGCGTCGATGGCCGCAATCAAACCGGCACCGGCTGGTACAACCTCGTCAGCACCGGCAACCGCAACGGCAACCGCAATCTCGGCTTTGCCGACGGTTCTGGCGCTCCCGTTGGCGACCCTTATGGCAGCATGGCCTACCTCAATCTCGTCTTGCCCAATCGCATCAACGATGGCAAGCGCAGCCCCAAGGTCCAGGTTCTCCTCAAAGGCCTCAAGCTGCCCATCCTCTCTTCCACCGGCGATCTCGAAAGCTTCTCCTGGTCCGCCAATCCCGCCTGGATTCTCTGCGATATTCTCCGCCGCACCGGCTGGAAGCTTCCCGAACTCGATCTGGCTTCCTTCCGCGCCGCCGCCTCCTTCTGCGACCAAACCCTCGAGGCTCGCGACGCCAATGGCAATCTTCGTCAGGTCCGCCGCTTCGAGTGCAATCTCGTCCTCAACCGCCGCTATAGCGTCGGCGAACTCCTGCGCTCACTCCGCCTCGGCTCCCTGCTCTTTCTCTTCTACCAGCCCGACGGCCGCCTCGCCGTCCGCCCCGAATCCACCATCGCCGCCCAACAGCCTGTCAAACCCGCTGGCAGCAATGCCCCCAGCCAGGTCAACAGCGGCTGGCCCGTTTATGAGTTCGGCGAGGGCTTGGGCCCCGCCGGCGGCATTCTCGTCAATAGCCGCCGCGAACCGGAATTCCGCGTCTTTTCCCGTCCCTCCCAGGATTCCCCCAACCGCGTCTCCTTCGAGATCCAGGATTCTCTCAATGAGTTCCAGCAGGACAGCATCTCGATTGCTGATACTGACGACATTCGCCTGCGCCGCCAGGAAGTCAACCAGGCCCTGCCCGCCACCGGCGTTCCAAACTTCGCCCAGGCCCAGCGCATCTGCCAGACCGCCCTTAATAAGTCCATCGCTGGCAATTTCTTCATTCAGTTCCGCACCTCCATTCGTGGTGTCCACATCCGGCCCGGCGATTTGATCGCCGTCAGCTATAGCCGCTACGGATTTGACCGCACCCTCTTCCGCGTTCTTGAGTTCCATCTCTCCAGCCGCCTCGACGAGATGGAAATCGTCGCCCAACTGCACCAGGATCATTGGTACTCCGATGATCCCGCCACCCGCTACGACCGCTCCCGCATTTATGCCTGGAGCAGTGCCTCGTCTCGTGCCATCTGCGGCACCGTCGTTGATCAGGGTGTCATCCGCTTTGCAGCCTCCGAAAGTCTCGCCGTCGATGACTCCGGCGCCCAGCGCTGCCGCCTTCACATCCCCTTCCGCCGTCCACTCGCGCAAACCGGCTCCACCGCCTCCGTTCCCCTGGTCAGCTTCAGTTATTCGGTCGCCTCCACCGGTGGATCGCTCGCCCCGGGTTCTTACTTCTACGCCTTGACTGCCGTTGATGCTCAAGGCCGTGAGAGCCTGCTCTCCAGCCTTGTTCCGGTCCGTCTCACCAGCGCCACCTCCACCAACCGTGTCACGCTCACCGGTATCAGTGCCGATTCCGCGACTCAGTCCCTGCGTCTGTATCGCGGCTCCTCCCCGAACGCTCTGCTGCGTGTGGCTGCCGCGCTGCCCGTCTCGTCTTCAGTCACCGACACCGGGACTCTCCTCGAGGCGCAACTGCCGCCCGATCCCAACTACAGCCGTCTCCGCGCTTGGTTCCGCCAGGTCTATCTCGTCGATCAGGCGCCCACCGCCTGGACCCCGCTTTCGATCACCCGCACTGCGCTCAACCTGATTCCTGATCGCTGGACCGGCAAGAAACTCGTGATCCGTTCCGGCAAAGGCGCCGGTCAGGAGCGTGTCATCACCGCCAACACCGCCGACACGATCCAATTCGCCGTGCCCTGGCTCATTCTGCCCGATGCTTCCTCGCGCTTCGCCATTGTCGAGACTGCGTTTAGCTTCGCTGCCGAATCCGATACCTCTGACATCGACGTCCTGCTGCCGCTCCAGACTGGCTCTTCCTTTGAAGTCAGTCTTCGCTCAGTGGCCCGCGACAACTCCGAACTCGACCCTCTCGATGCGCCCTCCCTCCTCTGGCAGGTCGGCGTCGGTGCCTCCGGCGGCTCCGATGCCGGCTTGCCCCCCGAGCCCGCCTTCACCATCAACCTGATTGAAGAAGGCACCATCGCTATCGGTCCCCTTTCCTTCACCATTCTCGAAAACCTCTCCACCGTCTACCTCGGCCAGCTCGGGCTGCTTTACTGGGACGAACTCTCCGCCCCCACTCCCCTCAGCCTCGCCGCCACCCTTAGCCCGGCAGACTCCACTCTCTCCATCGCCGGCCTCGCCGCGGCTCTCCCCGAAGGCGCCCCCCTGCAGATCGAAGAAGAAATCCTCGAAGTCTCCGGCGCGCCCGTCTCCCCCGGGGTCTATCCGGTCCTCCGTTCCCGCTATGGCACTCCCGCCGCGGCCTGCACCTCCGGTACGCCGGTCTTTGCCCTCTCCCGCTTGGAGACTACCATCCCCTTTGCTCCCGGTTACTTCAACTCCTTCTCCGCTCTCGGCTTCCGCCATCACATCCGCCTGCCAAACGTCCGGCTCTCCGCCGCCGGTCTCGTCCTCTGGAATCGCCTCGGCCCTGGCGCTCGCGGCGAGGCCAACTACACCGCCCTTTCCAACTTCGGCATTCGCTGCCTCAGCGGTGGCCAGCTGATCAACAGCATCCAGGGCTATCTAGCCATCGAGGCCTCCGCTGGCAACTCCCTGGTCCTCGACCGTAAGACCGTCGTCCGTGATGTCTTCGCCTACGTCCAGGAGCCTCCCACCGGTGCTGCCATCCTCATCCTGGTCCGCGTCAACGGTAACCCTTACTGCGAGCTAACCATCGCTCCCGGTAATTTCACTTCCAACAGCTTCAACGCGTTCAACCTCCCCGCTCTCCCCGCCACCTCCCGTGTCACGGTCGACATTCTCAATGTCCCCTCCGCGGCTCAGGGTCTGCCCGGCAAGGATCTCAACGTCGTTCTGCAACTCTGACCGCATCACTCTGCCCGATACTGGTTAGTGTGATTTCGGTTCAAAACGTTGCCAAACGCTACCGGACCGCGCCCGGCGCATGGGTCGGCCGCGGTCCCCTGGCGGACGAAGCCGCCAACGATTATTGGGCCTTGCGTGACATCTCCTTCGATATCGCCGCCGGCGAGGTCTTCGGCCTCGTCGGTCCTAATGGCGCCGGTAAATCCACCCTCTTGCAGATCCTCGCCGGCATCCTCGAGCCCACCCACGGCCGCGTCCTCGTTCGCGGTCGCGTCAGCGCCCTGCTCGAGCTGGGCGCCGGCTTCAACCTCGAGTTCACCGGCCGCGAAAACGTCCGCCTGAGCGCCGAACTCCATGGCCTCAGCCGCTCGCAGATTGATCAGGCCATCCCCCCCATCGAAGCCTTTGCCGAAATCGGCCGCTTCTTTGACCGCCCCGTCCGTGAATACTCCACCGGCATGTACGTCCGCCTTGCCTTTGCTTCCGCCATCTACCAGCATCCCGAAACTTTGATCGTCGATGAAGCCCTCGCCGTCGGTGATGCCCGCTTCGCCAACAAGTGCATCCGTCGTCTCGAAGAACTCAAAGCCTCCGGCACCACCATCCTCTTCGTATCCCATGACCTCGGCATCGTCAAGCGCCTCTGCGACCGTGCCGCCCTCCTTTGGGAAGGCCGCCTTCTCCGCATCGGTTCCCCCTCGGAAATTGCCATCGATTACTCCCAACGCGTCCAGTCCAC
>Ga0068877_10000942_pt1 | contig 24834 bp, 14 predicted proteins | sample NOAtaG_FD_66437 | JGI IMG/M metagenome (GOLD analysis project Ga0068877, IMG submission 66437) | Freshwater lake microbial communities from Lake Erie, under a cyanobacterial bloom - NOAA_Erie_Diel6S_1000h metaG | ecosystem: Environmental > Aquatic > Freshwater > Lake | place: USA: Ohio, Lake... | reverse complement strand
TCTTCGTATCAATTCCAAGCGGTTTTCGGTGATTTCCATTCCTTTGGAAATATGGCTATCGGTACCGGATTTATTCATCAGGGATGAGTCAATTCCAATGCCGTTATCCGTAATGAGGATTTCCACAAAGTCCCCGTCCTTGCGGATACGGACGCTGATTTCACCCTGGGACTCCTTGGGAAGGAGTCCGTGCCAGATTGAATTTTCCAGAAACGGCTGCAGCAACATGGCCGGTATGCGCACCTGCTCCTGATCGAGCCCTGGCTCCACCTCCACGTGGTAGCTGAACTTATCCCGGAACCGCATGTGCTCCAGTTTGAGGTAAAGTTCCAGCCGCTCGATTTCATCGCTGAGGGTGGTGAGCTCGGTCTGTGAACTATCCAGGTTCTTCCGGATCAGGCGGGCGAAGTCGCTGAGGTACCGGTTGGCGGCCAGGCGATCCTGGCGGTTGATATAATACTGAATGCTGTTCAGGGCATTGAAGATGAAATGCCTGTTCATGCTTGAGTTCAGTGATTGTTGCTCGAGGGCCAGCATGCGCGACTTCATTTCGCTGAATTCCTTGTCGCGGCGGTCGCGAATCACACGCTGCCTGATGCGCACGAAGCGCCACGCCAATGCTCCAATGGCGGCTGCCGTGAAGGCCATGAACCACCAGGTGAGCCAGAACGGTGGGCGAATACTGAAGGTGTAGGTAACCGGTTCGCTCCATTCACCTCCCTGCAGTCGGGCGCGGGCATGGAACGTAAACCAGCGGTAGGGAAGGTTGCTGAATGAAGCAAATCTGGCCGTGGTAGGCGGCTCCCAGTCATCTTCAAGCCCTTCGAGCCAGTACTGATACTCGACCCTCTCCGGGTATTTGAGGGCAATGGCATCACAGTAGAAAGTGAAATGGTTGAACTGATGTGCCATCTCGGGATCAGCAGGCAATCCGGTAGCCTCGTCCGGTACAAGACGCCAGCGCGTCCAGTCGGGTGGTTGCAGATTAACCAGCACTGAGGCGAGCGCTAATCGGGGTCGAGGTGTGCTGAGTTGGGTCGTGAGCAGCTTCCGATTGATGCGATACAGGCCCTCCGGTGTGCCTACCCACACTTCACCGGATGCATCGGCATAACTGGCATTGAGGTTGGTTTCGGGGGTGGAAAGACCCTCCTCACTTCCGATGTGTATCCAGCGCGGATTCCCCCGGGCTGCATCATCCAGCCGGCAGGTATAAATGCCGAACAGCGTCCCTATCCACAGCTCAGCATCAACGGCGCGAATGAAGTTGATGGTAGATGAGCCGCTTTCCTTCGGCATGGACAGGGTGCGAAATGTATTTCCCTCAAACAAGGCCAGGCCTGCCTGAGTGCCCACCCAAATTCTGTTAGCGGCATCGGCCATAACGCAGTAGGCCGACCGGTCGGGCAATCCCTGATCCTCATCAAAGCGTGAAAAGCGGCTGCCGCTATAGCGAAAAACGCCATCACGCGTGGCCATCCACATCTGCCCTGCACGGTCTGTTGCTATTCCTCTCACGCGGGAAGCCGGAAATCCGGGGACAGAATCCAGACGGATTACTTTCCGGCCCACAAGCATGGCGGGTCCGGAAGCCGTTCCCAGCCACATGGTACCCTCGGGGGTTTCGTGCAGACACAGCACCATGCGATCTGGGAGTTCGTCAGCCGGCAGGCTTTCCACATTCCCCGAGGATGACCTGGTGTATAACCCGTCCGAGGTTCCAAACCATACTGAACCATCGTTGCGGGCGAGACTGGTCCATACTCTGCTGTCGGATTCGAGTCCGCCTGAGCGGAAAGGAATGATCGTGTCTTCCTCCATCCGGGCTACCCCCTGATCATAGGTAGAGAGCCAGAGCGTACCTGCCGCATCCCTTGCAATACTCATCACTGCATTGCTTGGCAGGCCTTGTCTTCTGGTAAATCCGGCGATGGCTGTGCCGGTCATGCGCAGCAGTCCGCTGCCGTATGAGGCGAGCCACAGATTGCCTTCGTGATCCACCAACGCATCCCGGATATCAGAGGTAGGCAAGCCCTCGCTGTCCGTAAAGGCGGTGAATTCATCGCCATCGAACGAGAGAAATCCGAAGCGGGACGTCAGCCAGTAGTGGCCCTTAGCCCCGTGCGAAATGCCAGTAAGCGTGGTGGCCGGTAATTGTGGATTCTCAGCGAAGGTTTCCACACTTCCGTCAGCAGCGAGCCGCACCAGTGCATACTTGCGCGCGGCAATAAGGAGTTCGCTCTTTTCGCTTACCACTGCGTCGAAGAAGGTTACCTCATCATCAACAGGCCGATAGCGAAGCTCAGCCCGGGTCGGCTCCCATGTATATACGGCAGATCGCGCTACAATCCAGGCCCTATCGCCACGTGCTGTTCGCACCAATGCCTTGATGTGCTCATCATCCGGAAGTCCTTGCAGGGCGGCCTGCCGCACGGCTCCATTATCCCAGCGAAAGAGGCCGCGCTCTGTGCCAATCCACAGCACCGATCCTTCCACAGCTAGCGCATTGACGGAGACATCCGCCAGGCCTTCGGGCAGCGGATAAGTCATTACACCCAGTGCCGAAATGATGGAAATGCTTCCAGCTGATCCCGCAGCGATTCGGCCCCCGGGCAGTTCAGCAATGGCGCTGACCTGGTTGTTTCCCAGGCCATCTGAACGGCCATAGTTGGTAAAGCGTGTGCCATCAAACCGGGATAGTCCGCCAAGCGTGCCGATCCAGAGATATCCCCTGCTGTCCTCAAATAGGCAACGAACCTGTGATTGAGATAAACCCTCCTGGACAGAATACCGGAGAAAGCTGTATTGCTGGGCCCGCGCTGAAAAGTTTGCACATTCTGAAGCGATCAGGAAAATTACCAGCACAAGGTTTCGCATACCGAAGGTCTTAGCTGATTTGTCCGAGCCGGTCGAGGAACTCCTGGAGCTTCCGTCTGGCGACAGGAATCCGCGCGCCATCCGACATCACGGCCACGCTTCCCTCCCCGCGGCTGAACTCGCGGAGGTGCTGGGTAAAATTGATGATGTGCGACTTGTGAACCCGCATGAACATGGTGGGATCCAGCTTATCCTCAAAAGTGCGAATGCTCTTGCTGCTCACATATTTCTTTCCTCCTGAGCAAAACAGCGTGGTATAGTTTTCAGAAGCTTCGAGGTGGATAATATCGCCGTTGCGCACTACCGCAAAACCATCGCGGGTTGGAATAATCGTCTTCTCAACGCTGTTGTTCTGGGCGATCTCAGTCAGAATCCGGGAGATCCTGTCCTCCGTCACTCCACTGCTTTTTTTTTCCGCAATCCGCTGCGCCGCCTTGTCCACAGCGGCCCGGAGCTCGTCGATATCGATGGGCTTTTCGAGATAATCGACCGCGCTTTCGCGCAAGGCCTTTAAGGCGTACTCCCGAAAAGCAGTTGTGAAGATGACCTGAAACGACCGGCCCTCCATACTTTTCAGCAGGGCGAATCCATCTTCTCCGGGCATCATAATATCGAGAAATACGATTTGCGGATTGAGCTCTTCAATAAGCCGGCGCGCTTCCGCTGCTCCCGATGCCTTCCCTGTTACCATAACCTCGGGGCAATAGTCTGCAATCAGCATCCCGAGGTTTTCCCGGGCGAATTCCTCATCATCAACAATCAATGCCTGCAGCGGATGTGACATGGTCCGCGCAAGATACATCGCCTCCGGGCTTTCCCTGTTTCCGGGCCATACACTTACGGGCATTGATTGCTATTCTGAGACCACCCCTGTTGATGGTCATATCTTCGCCCCGGATAATCTATGTCACAATCTCTTTCCATCGGTGTGCTGGGGGGCGGATCATGGGCTACGGCACTGGTCAAGTTGCTATGCAACAACAATGAACGTGTTCACTGGTGGATGCGGAGTAAAGAGGCCATTGAGCATATTCAGCAGTTTGGACACCACCCGCATTACATCCAGAGTATTGAGTTTGATACCAGCCGGTTGGAGCTCACCGATAATCTGCAACAGGTGGTGGATGCATGTGACTACCTGATTGTCGCCATTCCTTCCGCTTTCCTGCACGAAACCATGTTGCAGCACAAGCCCCGGGGATTGGAGAAGAAGGTCATCTTCTCCGCCATCAAAGGCATCATCAACGAATTTGACGCCATTCCCGCGCGTTATTTCCACAAGCAACTGGGTGTGCCTTACTCACAGATCGGAATTGTTTGCGGACCTTGTCACGCCGAGGAAGTCGCTTTAGAGAAATTGTCCTATCTCACTATCGGTTGTGTGGAGGAGGAACACGCTGAAGTGATGAGCAGCATGCTGGCCTGCCGCTACATCCGGACCACGGTTACGGAGGATGTTTTCGGCGCAGAACTGGCCGCCATTCTGAAGAATGTATATGCAGTTGCTGCGGGCATTTGTCACGGCCTGGGATACGGCGACAACTTTCAGGCTGTGCTCATCTCATCAGCCATCCGTGAAATTGAACGATTTATTGATAATGTGCACGAGGTTCACCGGGATGTCAAGTCATCCGCCTACCTCGGCGACCTTTTGGTGACGGCCTATTCGCCCTATTCCCGCAACCGGACCTTCGGCACGATGGTGGGCAAGGGATACAGTGTCAAGTGGGCTACCATCGAGATGAATATGGTGGCTGAAGGTTATTATGCTTCCAGGGGCATCCATGAGATTAACAAAAAGTTCAGGGCCGATATTCCTATTGCCGATGCCGTGTACCGCATCCTTTATGAGAAGTCATCTCCCATGATGGAAATGAAAAAACTGACGGAACATCTGAGCTGAAGCGGCGACCGCCTGGTTGAGTCTTCTTAACCCTTCCTTCCTCTTGAGGCATCTATCCTGCGGTTTCTGTTCAGGACTGCGCATGCTGAGAATTTCATGAGACCGCGAAAATCCCAGGCATTCTTTATGTGTGACACGATCCCCATTTATGCCGGTTCATTGGGCTGTATGCCCGGATGAATAGCTGGAACGCTGAGTTCGTATATGCGCATAAGCTTGAAAATGGTCTGAATAGCGCGGGAAGCGCGTATTTTAGCAATACTGAAAAGAAAGAACTACCTGGGCCGCCGCAACTGGCCGCTATTTTTTCTTGTCTACCCTGCTGATGTACTCCATGCGTCTCTTCACCCTCCTGCTCATCCTGCCCCTGTGTGGGGCCGGGCAGGCCGACTTTGTGGAGAACCGAGGACAATGGCCTTCACAAGTGCGCTGGAAAGCGGGCTTGCCCGGAGGCACGCTCTGGGTGGAATCCACCGGGCTCACGTGGCAGTGGTTTGATCCTTCTATCCTCGAATGGTTGCATCCTACGGGCGCTCTTCCTGAGGGACCTCCAATCTACCGGGAGCATAGCTATCGCATGCAGTTTCTAGGCGCATCACCGGGGCAATCCGCCACACGTGAAGAACGCACTTATTATCATAACTACTACCTTGGTGAGGACTCTGCACAATGGGTGCACGGTGCGCGGGTATTCGGAAAAACTGAATTGCGCGATCTCTATCCCGGCATAGCCATGGCACTTTACACCCATGCCGGGCGCTTAAAGTACGATTTGGTGCTGCAGCCTGGAGCAAATCCAGGGTTAATAGCCATCCGGTATGAAGGAGCTGACGGGCTGTCCATCGATCAGGGTGAGCTCGTAATCTCCACATCGGTGGGTGAGGTCAGGGAAAGCAAGCCATTCGCCTATCAGGTCATTGCAGGTCATTTGCGGGAGGTTGAATGCGCGTATTCGCTCCAGAAAGATGTCCTGACCTTTAGCGTGGGCTCCTACAACAGCAGGTATCCACTGGTGATTGATCCTGAAATCGCATTCAGTACATACGTCGGATCCGTCGCCTCGAACTTCGGATTCACAGCCTGCGACGACTCTGAAGAGAATCTCATCTCTGCAGGCGTGGCATTTGGCCAGAATTATCCTGTCACACCGGGTGCATTTCAGGAGAACTTCAGCACAGGTCCTAACTACATGGATGTGGTCATCAGCAAGTTTGATCCCACGGGAAGTTCTCTGCTCTATAGCACATACCTCGGTGGATCCCGCCAGGAAACGCCACACAGCATTGTGACGGACAGTGAAGACAATATCATTCTGATGGGTGTTACCGGAAGCAACAACTTTCCAGTGGGCGCCGGAGCCTACCAGGGTGTATTTCAGGGAGGGCCGACTCTTCAGATGTCCGATTTCTTCACGAGCGCTCACATTGAAGGCTGCGATTTCTTCATCAGCAAGTTCACACCGGCCGGAGCGTTCACGGCAGGAACATTTGTTGGCATGGGCGCCAATGAAGGGCTCAATTTCGCCGATCAGCTTTTTTACAATTATGGTGATGCCTTCAGGGGTGAGGTGAACGTGGACCAGGATGACCACATTTTCGTGGCGTCTGTGGTTCGCGGGAACTTCCCGATCACCGGACAGGGGCCTCAGACGGCCTATGGCGGAGGTGACTGCGATGGTGTCATCATGAAATTCGATCCCGTATTGAGTGTTTTGGAGTGGAGCACGTACATCGGAGGAAGCGGAGCGGATGCCTGTTATGCCATTGAATTTGAATCGTCAGGCTTCATGATTGTGGCGGGGGGCACCCGAAGCAGCGACTTTCCCCATGCCGCCAATGGCCACGATACCTCGCAGAATGGGCAGTGTGACGGCTTTGTGATCAAGATCAATCCAGTCACCTTTGCTGTAGTCGCGGGCACCTTTATCGGAACATCACAGTATGATCAGGCCTATTTCGTGCAGACCGATCTGGAAGAGAACGTTTATGTACTCGGGCAAACTCGTGGTAATCTGGCTATCAGTGCCGGGCTCTATGGGCAGCCCAACAGCGGTCAATTTATCCGGAAGTACAGCAGCGACCTGTCATCCGTGGTGTGGACGACGACCATCGGCACGGGCAGCGGAGCTATTGACATTTCCCCTACCGCTTTCCTCGTAAGCAATTGCGGCCAGATCTACTTCAGTGGCTGGGGAGGAGAAACCAACTCCAACACCTGCCAGAGCATCTATGACTGCTACGCTACGGCAAGCACCACCACGGGACTTCCAGTAACACCCAATGCGTTTCAATCCACAACCGATGGCAGCGACTTCTACCTCTGCGTACTTTCCTCCGATGCCACCGAGCTGGTCTATGGATCGTTCCTCGGCGGAAGCGAAAGTGCAGAGCACGTCGATGGAGGCACCTCGCGGTTCAACAAAAATGGATCTGTGTACCAGGCCGTGTGTGCCGGTTGTCAGGGCAACAGCGACTTCCCTACCACCGCAAGTGCCTGGAGCGATAACAATCCCAGCATCGGATGCAACATGGCTGTATTCCGGTTTAACCTGGGAAAGGTGCAGGCGGAGATTGACATTGACGGGCCGGATGAGTTGTGCGAAGGCACACCTGCACAATTCCAGAACCTCACCACCGGGGCAACACAATGGCAATGGAACTTTGGTGACGGAGTCACGAGCAACTCCTTCGAGCCCGAGCATATTTTCCAACAGCCCGGACAGTATACCATTACCCTCATTGCCACGGACAATCAGGACTGTGTGATCCCGGACACGACCAGCATTATCCTTACCATATTGCCTGGGGTCAACCCGGATGTGCAGCCGGTTGAGCCTCTGTGCCTCGGTCAGCAGGTACAGCTGGACGGCAGTGGAAGTCCGAACCTTTTCTGGCTTCCCGACCCTACCCTTTCCGCCACCAACATGGCGGATCCGATTGCCACTCCTCTGGAGCCGACCACTTACTACCTGGTCGACTTCAATGACTGTGAAACAGACACCGTGGCCGTGTTCGTGGATATGTATGTTCCCCCCACCAGTCTTTCACCCTCGGTATCCCTATGTGTGGGAGAAACTACTACCCTTCTGGCAACGGGAGGAGCTTCATATCAGTGGAGCCCTCCGGATGGATTGAGCGCTGTCACCGGCAGCCAGGTTCAGGCCACTCCTGACCAGACTACGACTTATACCGTGTTGATCACCACAGCAGCAGGATGTGAGCTCGAGCGCACAGTGACCGTGACTGTTGTGTTGGATGAGCCGGGGGGTCAGGTATATCCGGAGCTTACCATTTGCCAGGGCAATAACGTGCAGCTTACTGCCGAAGACGGCTTCACCTGGACCTGGAGTCCGGCCTCAACCCTGAGCAACCCCTCAGCTCAGAACCCGATGGCCTCGCCGCAGTTCACTACCACCTACACTGTTGCCATTACCAATGCCTGCGGCTCGGGCACCTCCCAGGTGACTGTTGTCGTCATCATACCCGAAGTGGAAGTATTTGGAGGAGGCACGATTTGCCGGGGCGAATATGTACCGGCGTGGGCCACGGGTGGTGAAGACTATTTCTGGACGCCTGGGCAGTATGCCTTTCCACCTTACGGGGACACCACCTGGCTTTCACCTCCTGAAACCATGGCCTTCACTGTGGCCGGAATAGACAACAATGGATGTGGAGCCCAGGACACTGTGTGGGTCTATGTATTGCCATTGCCAGAGGTCAACGCCGGGCCCGATCAGTACTACGAGTTTCCCGGTTCTGTTTACCTTTTTGGTAACACCTTTGGGCTCGACTACACGTGGTCCCCTCCCGATTACCTCAGCTGCACGGATTGTCCCTATCCGACGGCCAGTCCACCTTCAGAGATTTGGTACACCCTGAGCACTACTGACCAGAACGGATGTATCGGACGAGACTCCGTGCTGGTGAAGCCCTACTATCCGATTTGGGTTCCCAATACAATAACACCCAACAACGACGGTATCAACGACACGTTCTATGCGGCAGGAGTGAATATCGAAGGATTTCACCTGAAGATATTCGATCGATGGGGAGCGCTGGTGTTTGAGAGTACCGATCCGGAGGAAACATGGAATGGAGGGACAGATGGCTACTACGTCCAGAACGGCACCTACGTATGGACCATTGAATACGACACGATCGACCGGCGTGAGCGCATGGTGGGACATGTCAACGTTATCCGGTAGTTTGGTCAGTGCCTGTTGCGGTAACTTCGCCCCACCAATAGTCATCCATGTCGTACCAGAATATCCTCACCGACCTAACCGATCAGGTCCTGCTTATTACCATTAACAGGCCGGACCAATTGAACGCACTAAACCGTCAGACCATTGAAGAGCTCAACAAGGCTCTTGCTCTTGCTGATGTCAACCGTGATGTGCGAGCCATCATGGTCACCGGAGCCGGCGATAAGGCCTTTGTGGCTGGTGCTGACATCAAGGAATTTGCCGCCTTCAGTGTAGAGGAAGGGCAGATGTTGAGCCGCGCAGGCCACAAGCTTCTCTTTGATTTCATAGAAAACATGAGCAAGCCGGTGATTGCCGCCGTCAATGGCTTTGCGCTAGGCGGGGGCCTTGAGCTTGCGATGAGCTGCCACATCCGGATTGCATCAGAGACGGCTCGTATGGGCCTCCCTGAAGTATCGCTCGGAGTCATTCCAGGTTATGGAGGCACTCAGCGCCTGGCCCAGCTCGTGGGTAAGGGCAAGGCCCTCGAAATGATTGCGACTGCCGATTTTGTCGATGCCCGTGATGCTCTTCAGTGGGGTTTGGTCAACCGTGTAGTTGCGGCAGATGCCCTCCTGGCTGAATGCCGGAAAATGGCTGCCCGGATGACGCGCAACTCCCCGGCTGCGATCGCTGCGGCATATCGCGCAGTGCGAGCCGGCTATGAAAGTTCGTCCTCCGGATTCGAGGCTGAGATCCGCGAGTTCGGTACCTGCTTTGGAACCGTGGATTTTCGGGAAGGCACATCTGCTTTTCTGGAAAAGCGCAAGCCAACCTTTGAAGGAAGATGATTCCGGTGCGCATCGTCAATCGCTCTCCCTTTCCGCTTCCGGCCTACGAAACGGATCATGCTGCAGGAATGGACCTTCGCGCTCATCTGGAGCAAACTGAGGTGCTCGGTCCGCTGGAGCGCCGGCTTATACCTACGGGACTGCACATCGAACTTCCAGCAGGGTTTGAAGCACAGGTGCGTCCCAGAAGCGGGATCGCATTCAAACATGGCATCACTGTACTCAACAGCCCGGGAACGATCGATGCGGATTACCGCGGCGAGATCAAGGTGCTGCTCATAAACCTTTCCGGCGAGCCATTCAGCATCCAGCCCGGGGAGCGCATTGCCCAGCTGGTGGTGGCCAGTCACGAGCGGATCACCTGGCAGGCCACAGAAGCATTGTCCGATACCAACCGTGGTTCAGGTGGCTTCGGGAGCACAGGCCTCGGGTGATTCTAACCTACCTTCGCGACCTACCCCAGGCACTGGCATGAACGTCATCATTCCCATGGCGGGTATGGGTAAGCGGTTGCGCCCGCACACCCTGACCACCCCCAAGCCCCTCCTCCCTGTAGCTGGCAAGCCCATTGTTCAAAGGCTGGTGGAGGATATCGTCCGACTGAGTCACCGACCCGTAGAGCGCATCGGATACATCACCGGGCGATTCGGCGAAGAAGCCGAGCAGCATTTGCTCGCGGTAGCTGCTGCGCTTGGAGCGCAGGGCAGTATTCACTACCAGGATCAACCCCTGGGCACGGCCCATGCTATACTATGCGCTGAGGAATTACTGAGCGGTGAGGTAACTGTTGCGTTTGCTGACACCCTGTTCCGCGCAGACTTTGAGCTGGACACCTCTCAGGATGGGGTGCTGTGGGTTCAGCAGATTGCCGACCCCCGGCAGTTTGGCGTAGTCGTTGTCAACGAAGAAGGAATCATCACCCAGTTTGCCGAAAAGCCCACGGAGTTTGTGTCGGATCTCGCCATGATTGGCATCTACTACTTCCGAAAGGGTGAAGAGCTGAGAAGCCAGTTGAACTACCTTATGGATCACAACATCATGAATGGCGGCGAGTATCAGCTTCCCGATGCGCTGCGCCGCATGGTGGAAGCTGGAGCCCGCTTCACACCGGGTAAGGTGGCAGACTGGATGGACTGCGGCAATAAGGATGCCCTTGTGGATACCAACCGTAAGGTCCTCCGCTACATGGCACATGAGAATCAAGTGCCCGTTTCATCCACCGTTGAGCATTCCACCATCGACCCGCTGAGCAAGGTTGGAGAGGGCTGTGTAATCAGGAACTCGGATATTGGTCCGGGCGTTAGCCTTGGCAAGGGCTGTGTGGTGGAAGACTGTACCCTCCGCGACTGCATCATTCTGGATCGTGCCGCATTGCAGCGGTCTGTTCTTTCCAACTCTATGGTTGGTGCATATGCCCGCGTAGCGGATTTCAAGGGAGAACTTAGTTTGGGCGACTATTCCTCCATTTCCCGGGCAAATTGAACAAGATGTGCGTCCATATCGCCCTGGCATGTGTGCTGCTGGCCTCCTGTAAGTCGCCGGAGAAGGCGGTCACAGCTGCCGAAAACAGTGAGGTCGTGCCGTCCGATAACCGCTTTCAGGAGGCCTTCTTTCGAGCATTGGATTACCGGAATAAAGGCGACTGGCAAAAGGCCTCCGCCTCGTTCGAAGAATGTATCCGGCTGGATGCGAGGCGAAGCGGAGCAGCTCATTACGAGTTGTCCAGAATTGACCGCCTCTACCGCTTCGACCTTCCTTCTGCCCTCAATCATGCGAGCAAGGCGGCTGAGTCAGAGCCCGGCAACCCGTGGTATCATCATGAACTGGGCGATGTGTACATGGCCATGAGTAAGTACGACCTGGCCGTCAAAGAATACCAATTGGTTGAGAAACTCAACCCAGATGATCCCAATAACCTTTATGAGCAGGCCAGTGCTATGCTCTACGGAGGGCGCGTCCGCGATGCCATTGAGGTGTATGACCGGCTTGAACTGCAGACCGGCGTATACGAGGAACTGAGCATGCAGAAGCACCAACTCTATCTGCGTCTGAAGGACAACGAGGCCGCTGGTCGGGAGCTGGAAAAGCTGGCACGTGCCACCCCGGGCGAAGCCCGCCATTGGGGCACAGCACTCCGCTTTTACACCAGTGCAGGAATGGCGGATAAGGCATCCAAAGCCCTTGAAGAACTCCTCAGGTGCGACCCTTCCGATGGGATGGTGCGCTTCCAGCTTGCAGAATACTACTCCGCGATGGGAGATGAAGCGAGAGCTTTCGATGAAATGCAGGCCGCCTTCCAAACAGGCGACATCGGTATTGATCAGAAGATTGGTGTGTTGCTCCGCTACTTTACCCTTTCAGAAACAGATTCAACCCTCCTTCCCAGGGCATACTCATTACTCCGCATCACGGAGGCCAGGCACCCTTCGGAAGCTAAGGCGTTTGCCATCTCCGGTGATTTTCTATTGCGTGACGGAAAGAGGGAAGAGGCCCTTGCAAAGTTTATCCTCGCTTCAGAACTAGATCCCTCCCGGAGTCCAATCTGGGCTCAGATCCTGACCATATCCGCTGAATTAAAGCAATACCAAGGGCTGAAGACCCAAGCCAACCGCGCTATTTCCCTGTTCCCCATGATACCGGAGTACTACCTCTACCTCGGCATTGCTTGTGATCAGATGGGCCAGGATCAGGAGGCCATCGGACATCTGCTCGCGGGGAGAGAGCTTGTGATTGACGACTCCGGCCTGCTCGTCCAATTCTGCTCGACACTTGGAAGTGCTTACGATGACTTACGCGATTATACTGCTTCCGACAATGCCTTCCGGGAGGCGCTCGGGTGGGATCCGTTCAATCCCCTTGTGCTGAACAATTACGCCTACTCACTGGCCGAGCGCAAGGACAGGCTGACAGAGGCACAGGAAATGGCTAAAAAGGCGAACGATCTGGCCCCTGGGGTAGCCACATTCCAGGACACGTATGCCTGGGTTTTGTTTCAGTCCAATCAGGTTGAGCAGGCTCTGGTGTGGATTGAAAGGGCGATCCAGTCGGGGGCCCGGGAGCCCGATCTACTCGAACACTATGGCGATATTCTGTATCGCTCCGGGCGCAAATTAGAAGCCGTGGAGCAATGGAAAGCTGCGTTAGCTGCCGGCGGATCCGTTGATTCCCTGACCCGGAAAATTGGAGGGCAATATCCGTGAGCAGCTCCGGACGAACGGCAGCGCGCAGCCGAACAGCTTTGCTGGTGGCAGTCCTGTGCCTGAGCCTTCAGTCGTGCAGGAAATCAAAAGCAACTACTTCTGAAAAAGAGCCGCTGCGGGACAGGCCCGCGGGACAAGTCCTTCGGCAATACGACCAGACCCGCTTCAGCTTCGGCTGGATTGGTCTGAAGATCGATGCAGACCAGCAAGAGGGAGAAGAGTCCATAGGATTCAAGGCCACTATTCGCATGCGCCGCGACAGCGTCATCTGGATATCTCTCTCCCCTGCCCTTGGCATTGAAGTATTCCGCGTGATGATTACACCGGACAGTCTCAAGTACATTTCACGTATTCCTGAAAACAAGTATTACTATCTCGGACCATTCCAGACCTTGAATGAAATAACCGGTGTGGGCATGGACTTCGACATGCTTCAGGACTTGATTGTGGGTAATGCCATTGGGCTGGATCGCGAGGATGGCCGCTTCAGGTCTGAGATTGATGGTGATAGCTACCTTCTCATTTCCAAGTATCGGCGCAAGGTGCGGCGCGCAGTAGGGGTAGATGACAGGCGTCTGACCCCCGACGACTCCATTGCCGTCAATCCCACTGATCCCCGTTATCGCCGGGCTGTGCGCAGAGCAGATGAAGAAGACCTGATCATTTCCAGGTACTGGATTGATGGAACTGACTTCAGACTCCTTCGTTCGGTGTTTGACGACCTGCTGCACCAACGCTCTGTTGAGGTGACCTATGGTGATTTTCAACAGGCTGACACCGGGCAATACTATCCGGCTGATTGTCGTTTAAATGTCCGGTCACCGGGCAAACAGCAAGAAATCCGTTTTCGAATTACTAAAATGGCTACGGGGAAAACCTATGACTTCCCCTTTGAAATACCTGAGGATTTCGAGCGAAAATTGTCGCCATAACGCGACCCTCATGTTTCGCCTGATCCTTTGTACCCTCTTCATCCTGCTCATGCAGGGGGCTAGTCTGTTCTCCCAGACGAAGAAAGAGGACCTGCAGCGTCAGCGCGAGCAGCTCAACGAGCAGATTGCCCTTACCAAAAAGCTCATCTATGAATCCGAGTCTCGCCAGAAACTAACGGCCAATCAGCTTTCCATGCTTCGCGAGCAGATCCGTTACCGCGAGGCCCTGCTGGCCTCTATAACCGGAGAAATCAAGGACATCGAGCGTGAAATCAACGATCGTGAAAAATCCGTGGAAACACTCCGCACGGAACTCAAAGCCATGCAGCAAGAATATGCTCGCATGGTCATAAGCGCTTACAAAAACCGCTCATCCTATGACCGGTTGATGTACGTATTTGCTGCCGATGACTTCAATCAGGCTTACAAGCGCTTTAAGATGACGCAGCACTATGCAGCTCGGCGTAAGGAGCAAATGATTGCCATGTCCGCCAAACAAGAAGAGCTGGCGAAGGCCATCCGGAACCTGCAGGATGACAAAAAGGAAAAAGAATCCCTGGCAGCCGTAAAAGAGCAAGAGAAGAAATCCATTACCCGCGACAAGCAGAACCAGGAAACCAAGCTCTCGTCCCTGCGTGCGGAAGAAAAAAAGCTTCGCGACCAGCAAAAAAAGCAGGAGGCCGACCGCAAGAAGCTAACCGCGCGCATTGAAGAGATCATACGAGCGGAGATTGAGGCAGAGCGGAAGCGCGCCGCTGCTGCTTCTGCTGGCTCGGCAGCAGCAGGAACAGCGCCTAAGAGCTCGGAGATGGCTCCTGAAGTCAGATCCCTGAATGCAGACTTTGAGAAAAACCGGGGTAATCTGCCCTGGCCCGTAAGTGCGGGCGTGATGACCAGCCGTTTCGGTCGACAGCCGCACCCCAGCATTTCCGGGATTGAGATCGACAATAAAGGTGTGGACTTTACGACAGATCAGGAAGGGCAGGCCGTTGCCGTATTTGGCGGCACTGTAACCTCCGTTTTCACCATCCCCGGCGCCGGGCAGAACATCATCATCACCCATGGCAGCTACAAGTCCGTGTACTCCGGCCTGGCTGCGGTGAATGTGAAAGTGGGCGATAAGGTGACTGTGCGTCAAAAGATCGGCACGGTCATGTCCGATGGAGAAGACCATGTGCTCCATTTTGAGATCTGGAAGATTACAGGTGAAGCCGGAGCAGCCCAGAATCCTGAACTCTGGATTACCCGCAGATAACTACCACTTCAGCGATCTTTTCCCCTGCAAGCCGCCTGTGTGTATTGCCAGAACCCGCGTGTTGGCCGGCATCTCATCATTCAGGATCATCCGCAGCAGCCCGAACCACATTTTTCCTGTGTAAACCTGATCAAGCGGAAGATCAAGTTCCTCCTGCGCCGATCGAATCAGCGAAAGCAGATCTTCATTAAAACGCCCATAGCCGCCGAAGTGCCATCGCTCGTCTACATGCACACCTCGCATCAGTTCGGCGGCCACTTCCCGGTCACCGAGGTAATCCGTCAGGTGATTTTCCACAAGCCCCGCCATATAGCCCACACCCTTGAGCACCGGGATGGCCCAAATCCGCACAGATGGAGGCAGAGAGAGCCGCAGACCTGCCGCAGTGGCCCCGGTGCCGGCAGCCAGAACAACCAGATCATAGGATCTGTGAAGACTTGCCGGAACCAGCTCCATACATCCATTGATCCCCGCGAAGTTGCTTCCGCCTTCAGGCACCACCAGCATATGTCCAAAGCGCTCCCGGATCCAGGCCTTCATATCCTCGGTACCCAACAGCCTGTAGAACTCACGCGAAACGAAAACCAGTTCCATACCGCAACTACTGCAGTCCCTGAGTGTGTCACTCCAGCGGGCCGGCTCCTCTCCTCGAACCAGTCCGATGGTCCGCAGTCCCAGATCTTTTCCCGCATAAGCCAGCGCGTGAAGGTGATTACTCCAGGGTCCGCCAGCACTCAGCACACCCTCATAGCCCCGGGCTAATGCCATTTGCAGATTATACTTCAGCTTAAACCACTTATTGCCGCCATAGTGGGGATGAAGCTGATCCGTGCGAAGCATGTCAACGCGAAACCCCCCGATGGACAGTTGTTGGACGGGTACTGCTGAAAACTCCGGAAATTCCATCTGTTTGTGCAGAAGCAGAGGGCCTGAACATTTGCCCCGGGCCCCTGTTAGTGTTCGGGCTGAAAGTAGACATAAACCAATGGACAACCCCGGAGAAGAAACGTATAGCGGCAGCAAGCCCGGGCTCCACGATGGGGATTATTACCTGTCGGAGGAGGGATTCATCATATTCACTGAACAATACCACCGACGCAGGGGCTATTGCTGCCAAAGCGGATGCAAACATTGTCCTTACGGGTTCGACAAGAAGACTGGCACCTTCCGGGAAAGGTGAAGCAGCCCCAAGGCTACCTTTGACATCCCAACTTCGGACTTATGATAACAGCAGCACACGGCGCCAACCCGACATTGGAGTCATTCCAGGATGCCATCCGGGCGGGCATACCGGCCTCACTGCCTGAGTACCCTGTTATTCCTGAAGGCATCAATCGGGCTCCCAGAAGAAAAGACATCCTCCCTCCTGCTGAGAAACGTCTGGCCGTAGCCAATGCCCTCCGCTATTTTCCCGCAATCCTGCACAGCCAGCTAGCTCCTGAATTCGCCTCAGAACTGGAGACCTACGGGAGAATTTACATGTTCCGATACAGGCCCACTTATCCAATGTCGGCTCGCCCCATCAGCGATTACCCGGCCAAGTGTCTTCAGGCAGCAGGCATCATGCTCATGATCCAAAATAACCTGGACCCTCTGGTGGCTCAGCATCCCATTGAGCTCATTACCTATGGGGGTAATGGCGCTGTGTTTCAGAACTGGGCGCAGTATCTCCTCGTGATGAAGTACCTGAGTGAGATGACCGAAGAGCAGACGCTGGTCGTGTACAGCGGGCATCCCCTGGGGCTTTTTCCTTCCCATCCCGATGCCCCGCGCGTGGTGGTAACCAACGGGATGATGATACCCAATTACAGCAAGCCAGATGACTGGGAACGCTTCAACGCACTCGGTGTGACCCAATATGGGCAGATGACCGCAGGTTCCTACATGTATATCGGACCCCAGGGAATTGTTCACGGAACCACCATTACTGTGATGAATGCCGCCCGCAGACTTCGGGTATCGAGAGGCGAAACCGTGCCGCCCGGAAAACCCGGAGCGGGATTGCTCTTTGTTACCTCGGGACTGGGGGGCATGAGCGGTGCGCAGCCGAAAGCGGCTTCCATTGCTGGATGCGTCAGTGTAACGGCAGAGGTGAATCCGAAGGCCGCGATGAAGCGACATCAGCAAGGTTGGGTGGATGAATTGATCACAGATCTTGGCGAGCTTGCTGCGCGCGTCACGCGAGCCAGGCAGCGCGAGGAAGTTGTGAGCATCGCATACATCGGAAACATCGTGGATGTATGGGAATACTTCCTCCGGGAAGGTATCCGTGTGGATTTGGGAAGTGACCAAACCTCCCTGCACAATCCGTGGGCTGGAGGATATTATCCCGCCGGTATGAGCTATGAAGAGAGTAATCATCTGATGGCCGGTCGGCCGGATGAATTCCGGGAACGCGTGCAAGCCACCCTCAGGCGTCATGCTGCTGCCGTGAATGCCCATACATCAGGGGGCATGTACTTCTTTGACTACGGCAATGCCTTCTTGCTCGAGGCTTCCCGCGCCGGGGCCGATGTGTCCAACCCATCGGGTGATTTCAACCACGAATTTCGTTATGCCTCATACATTCAGGATATCCTGGGGCCTATGTGCTTTGACTATGGCTTCGGACCGTTCCGCTGGGTTTGTTGCTCTGGCAAGCCCGAGGACCTGGCGCTCACTGATCAGCTTGCTGATGAAGTACTCACCCGGATGCGCACGGATGCCCCTGATGATGTAGCCCAGCAGATGGATGACAATATCCGGTGGATTCGAGAAGCGGGCGCTAATGAGCTGGTTGTAGGCTCACAAGCGCGGATCCTCTATGCCGATTCTGATGGCCGGATTGCCTTGGCGGCTGCATTCAATAAAGCCATCCGCGACGGGCGAATCGGACCGGTGATTCTGGGACGTGACCACCATGATGTGAGTGGAACAGACTCCCCCTACCGGGAAACCAGCAATATTTATGATGGCTCCCGCTTCACAGCCGATATGGCGGTTCAGAACTTTGCCGGCGACTCTTTTCGTGGCGCTACATGGGTGAGCTTGCACAACGGTGGCGGGGTGGGCTGGGGTGAAGTGGTCAATGGCGGATTCGGCATGCTGCTCGATGGATCTGAGGCATGTGACCGCCGCCTGCGATCCATGCTTCACTGGGATGTCAACAATGGTATTGCACGTCGCGCCTGGGCCCGCAATCCCGAGGCCATGCGAGCAATAAACAGAGCCATGGAGACTCATCCACAGCTCCGGGTGACGCTCCCCCAACTGGTCGATCCCAACCTCCTCGACTCCCTGTTCTGATCCCTGAGGAAACCCGGGAAACGTTTTTGACCGTTTTCTGTTTCCGATGTGCCGGGGGGTCTTATCTTCGCAGCCCCTTATGGAAGATCGGGAACAGAAAATCATCCAGCAAGCGACCGAGGTATTCATGCGCTATGGCATCAAAAGCGTGAATATGGATGACGTCGCCAGGCATCTCGGTATTTCCAAAAAGACCCTCTACCTCGTTGTCCGGGATAAAGAAGACCTCGTGTGCCGGGCTGTACAGCATTTTTCCCAGCACGAAAAGCAGATGATGGCGGGTATCTCTGCCTTGCAGCTGAACGCCATAGATGAGAGTCTGGAGATCATGAAATGGGTCCTTTCTATACTCAAGAACACCAATCCTGTTGTGGATTTCGACTTGCAGAAATACCATCCGGAAATTCACAAGACCATGCGTGCCCACCGCGATCGTGTGGTCCTTGATGGCATGCTCAACAACCTGAAGAAGGGCCAGCGCGAGGGCTTATATCGGAAAGATTTCAATCCAGAGCTCATCGCTAAATTGTACATGTCCCGTGTAGACACCATGTTCGACCAGGACTTATTTCCATTTCCTCACTGGAACCTGTCTGATATCTACACCCAGGCCTTCATCTACCACATACGCGGGATTGCCAGTGCTAAGGGCCTGGACTACCTCCGTGACAAAATGAAACTCAAGAACTAAGGCAATACTTCCGCTTTATGCGCAAACCCTTATTCCTCATGATGGCTCTGGCCTTTGCGGCACTCAACGCAATCTCCCAAGAGCCCTTATCCCTGTCAATCAGGGATGCTCAGGATTATGCCATGAAAAATGGATTCTCCGTGCGCAATGCCCGTCATGACATGCGCTCAGCCGAGCTACAGACCGATGAACTGATCGGCATCGGTCTGCCTCAGCTCAACGGAAGTATTCAATACCAGAACTTCATTGACCTGCCCACATCCGTTGTGCCTGGTGAATTCTTCGGGGCTCCTGGTCAGGATGTGCAGGTGCAATTTGGCGTTCCCCAGCAGGTAACTGCTGGGCTTACGGCCAGCCAGCTCCTGTTTGATGGCTCATGGCTCGTGGGATTGCAGGCTTCGCGATCCTACGCCCGCCTGAAGCAACAACAGGTAACCAAGTCAGAAGCTGATATCCGCCGTGAGGTGGCCGAAAGCTACCATCTCGCGCTCATCGCACTGGACAATGTGCGTCTTCTTGAAGAAGGCAAAGTGGTGTTGGAAAATATGCTTGTCCAGACCACTGCACTGCTCAAGGAAGGATTTGCTGAAGAGCAGGATGTGGATCAGTTGCGCCTTTCATTGAATGACTGGAACAATCGCCTTGCCAATGGCCAGGCGCAGGTCAAACTCACCCAGGATCTGCTCAAGTTCACAATCGGTATGCCGCTGTCCACGGAGATTCGACTCTCCACCACAACCAAAGAAGAAATCGACGCCAACCATACGGAGCTCCTTTCGGCTGCCTTCAACCCTGAAGGCACCATTGAATATCAGCTCGCGCAAAGTGGGCTTGGTATGCAGCAGCTCAACCTGAAAAATCAGAAGGCCAAGACCCTTCCCAATCTGGCGGCCTTCTACAATCTTCAAACGCAGGCGCTCCGTCGTGAATTCAACTTCACAGACACGAGTCTGCCATGGTTCCCTATCCAACTCTGGGGTGTTCAGCTCAACGTTCCTATTCTTTCCGGTGGATCCCGTTACCGGTCCATTCAGAAAGCTCAGGTGGAAGTGCAACGCATGACGGAAACTCTGGCTTACACCCGGGAGGCAGCACAACTGGAATACAACGGTGCGCGTATCGCCTATTTGAATGCGATGGCCGTGTATCAGTCATCGCTCGACAGTTACCAGCTCGCTCAGAAGATTCTTATGCGAACCGGAATCAAGTTCAGCGAGGGCGTTGCCTCCAGTTTTGATGTATCCCAGGCCACCAGTCAAAGTCTGCAGGCCCAGGGTTCCTACGTGCAGTCTATGCTCGAACTCATGAATGCCAAGACCCGGTATCAAAAGGCCATCAACCAACTCTGATCACCCCATTCACACCTTCCTATGTTATCCACTCCTACCATGAACAAGGCCGTCACCTTTGCGGGCCTGTCCCTCCTCCTGCTCGCCTCTTGCAGCAGCCCTGACAAGCAGGCCAAACTGGAAACACTAAGGCAGCAGAAGATTGAAATAGAAGGACAGATCGCCGCCCTTGAATCCGAGCTCGGCTCATCGTCCGCGACTTCTGGAGGCAAAATTACTGACGTGATCATTACGCCGGTCAGTGCCACCGGATTCGTGCATTCCATCGATGTGCAAGGTATTGTCGAGGCCAGTGAATCCGTAGACCTGCGGCCGGCTATGGCAGGCATCGTCACGCATATCCATGTCAAGGAAGGGGATGCCGTGCAGAAAGGACAAGTTCTGGCAGAAACAGATCATGAGATTTATGAGAGGCAGATCAACTCCCTGCAGCCTCAACTCCAGCTTGCGACAGAAATGTACGAGCGCCAGAGCCGGCTGTGGGCTCAACAGATCGGCAGTGAAGTGCAGTTACTGCAGGCCAGGACTCAGAAAGAATCGCTGGAAAAACAGATTCACACCCTCGAAGAGCAGATTGACATGACCAGGATAAAATCTCCGATCTCCGGTACCGTGGACTTTGTCGGCCTTCGCCTCGGCCAGCTTGCTGCGGCAAACTTCATCGACCCGGCATTCCGTATAGTCAACCTGAGTTCACTTAAGGCCGTAGCCCGGATATCCGAATCCACAGCACCGCTAGTAAAGTCTGGAAACCCTGTGGCTCTTGCCTTTCCTGACCTCGGAGAAGAAGTATCTTCCCGGATCACGTTTACATCAAGGACTATTGATCCATTGACCCGCACGTTTGCGGCTCATGCCTCCATGCCTGCAGGCCCTGCATACCGTCCCAACATGGTGGTAGTCATGCGCATCGTTGACTATGAGAATCCCTCCGCCATAACCGTACCGGTCAACCTCGTTCAGTCGAGTCCAGAAGGTGCATTTGTATATGTAGCTACCTCCCGTGAAAACGGGAAAAAAATAGCTTCTCGCCGGATCATTTCAACCGGGAAGACTTATGGATCATCCACAGAAGTTCTCAGCGGACTGTTAGCAGGTGACCAGCTCATCACAACGGGCTATGCTCAGCTGACAGACGGCGCAGAAATCGCATTCTAATCCGCTCCCAACACACCGTTATGTCCAATCCATTCAAAGAGTTCAGACCCACCAGCTGGGCTATTGACAACAAGGCTACGGTCTACCTCCTTACGGTGATCATCACCTTAGCGGGTATCGCTTCCTACCAGAACATTCCGAAGGAGCAATTTCCCGATATCGTCATCCCGACTATTTATGTACAGACAATTTACCCCGGTGCCGCACCGAAGGATATTGAAACCCTCGTCACTAAGCCGATTGAAAAGCAGATCAAGTCGATTTCCGGCGTGAAGAAAGTGACCAGCCAGTCGCTTGAAAACGTTTCAATCATCATGGTCGAATTCAATACAGATACGGAGGTATCTGTAGCAAAGCGAAAGGTGCAGGATCAGGTAGACAAGGCATCCCCCGATTTACCTAAGGATCCCAATCTGTCACAAACGGTGATGGAGGTGGAGTTCTCTGAGATGCCCATCCTCTTCATCAATATCGCTGGTGATTACGACCTTGTACGGTTAAAGAAATATGCCGAACAGCTCGAGGACCGCATTGAGGCCTTGCGCGAAATTACCCGCGTGGACATTGTGGGAGCGCTCGACCGCGAAATTCAGGTCAACCTCGACCTCTACAAAATGCAGGCAGCCCGGGTGACCATGATGGATGTAGAAGCTGCCATCCGGTATGAAAACATGAGCATCAACGGAGGCAACCTGACGGTGGATGATATGCAGCGGTCAATCAGCATTACCGGAGAGTTTACCGGTGTGAATCAGATTGGCAACATCATCATCAACTCTATGTCCGGGGCTCAAGTCTACTTGAAGGATATTGCTGAAATCCGCGACGGATTCAAGGATCAGGAGAGTTTTGGCCGTCTCGATCACAAGAATGTAGTTACCCTGAATGTGATTAAGCGCGGAGGCGAAAATCTGATTGACGCCTCAGACAAGATCACTGAAATAATCACCGATCTGCAGAAGAATGACTTCCCGGCAGACCTGAAAGTAGTGATCACAGGAGATCAGTCCGACCAAACCCGGATCACGCTTCATGATCTCATCAATACCATCATCATCGGTTTTATTCTGGTGACAGTGGTGCTGATGTTCTTCATGGGCGTAACCAACGCATTCTTCGTGGCCATGTCCGTGCCTCTTTCCATGATGATTGCATTTCTCGTGTTGCCTGGAATTGACTTCACCCTCAACATGATTGTGTTGTTCTCCTTCCTGCTTGGACTAGGCATTGTGGTGGATGATGCCATTGTTGTCATTGAAAATACTCACCGGATATTCGACAATGGCAAGATGCCCGTTCGCGAAGCAGCAAAGCGAGCGGCGGGTGAGGTATTTCTTCCTGTGCTCTCCGGAACGGCCACTACACTGGCGCCTTTCTTTCCGCTTGCCTTCTGGCAGGGTATCATCGGGAAGTTCATGTTCTATTTGCCCATTACGCTGATCATTACACTCACTGCCTCTCTGCTCGTAGCCTACATCATTAACCCGGTGTTTGCCGTTGACTTCATGAAGCCTGAGCACGTGGGTGAAAAAACAGCCCGCAACCGCAAGCGATTCCTTGTTACCGCAGTGATCTTTATCGCCATTGCACTCATCTTCTATGTTTCCGGCTCTTTCGGAATGGGCAATTTCACGGTTGCTGTGCTTCTCCTGTTACTGCTCTATCGGTTTGTTCTGGAGCGCGCCATCTATCGATTCCAGCATAACCTTTGGCCCAGATTCCAACGCTTCTATGGTCGTTTTCTGGAATGGGCCTTGTTGCGTCCGCGCACCATCTTTTTTTCCACTCTGGCCCTGCTGGTGCTTTCTTTTATGCTTACGGCCCTGCGCAGTCCTCAGGTGGTGTTCTTCCCCAAGGCAGATCCCAACTTTGTCTATGTCTACGCCACCCTTCCTGTGGGCACACGAGCCGCGGCTACCGACTCCGTGGCCAGGATTGTCGAAGAGCGGGTATACAGCGTGATTGGCGAGAATAACCCTATCGTGGAATCCGTGATTACCAATGTTGCCGTTGGCGCTAATGAGGCACAGGATGATCGCGCCACTTATCCCCACAAGGCGAAGATCGGAGTGGCATTCGTTGAATTTGCCAAGCGCAATGGTGAGAATACGGCTGTATATATGGAGAATATCCGAGAAGCCACGCGCGGTATCCCCGGTGTTGAAATCGCCGTTGACCAGGAACAAAACGGGCCTCCGACGTCCAAGCCCATCAATATCGAGATCAGCGGGGAACGCTTTGAGGATCTCATTGACGTTTCCCTCGACCTCAAGCGATATCTGGACTCCCTTGCCGTTCCGGGTGTCGAAGAACTCAAATCAGACCTCCAGCTCAACAAGCCGGAAGTATCGATCCGCATTGACCGTGAGCGTGCCAATCGGGAAGGCATTAGCACCGCCCAGATCGGCTCCCTGATTCGTACCTCTGTATTCGGAGCTGAAGTGTCCCGATTCCGTGATGAGAACGACGACTATCCGATTATGCTCCGGCTCAGGGAAGACCAGCGCAACGACATCGAACAGATCCGTAATACAATCATCACCTTCCGTGATATGAACCAAGGCGGGCAAATCCGTCAGGTGCCACTTTCTTCGTTTGCCTCGGTAGAATATACGTCTACTTATGCCGCCATCAAGCGCAAAAACCAGAAGCGTGTGGTGACCCTTTCGTCTAATGTACTGTCTGGCTTCAACCCCAATGAAGTCGTTGCATCCATCCAGAAGCGTATCGACACCTTCGGTTATCCCCGTGATGTGGTGAGCATCAAAATGACCGGCGAGCAGGAGGAGCAGGCAGAAACGGCTGCATTCCTCGGATTTGCCGGATTGCTCGCCATCGGGCTCATTGTACTCATCCTCATGCTTCAGTTCAACTCCTTTGGACGTCTGCTGATTATTCTGTCTGAAATCTTGTTCTCTGTTATCGGGGTGTTGCTTGGACTGGCCATCTTCGATATGGACATTTCTGTCGTGATGACCGGTGTGGGAATTGTGGCCCTTGCGGGAATTGTTGTGCGCAATGGCATCCTGCTCGTTGAATTTACCGATCAATTGCGCTCGGAGGGGCTTCCATTAAAAGAAGCCATCATTGAAGCAGGCAAGGCCCGAATGACTCCTGTGTTGCTCACTGCTACCGCCACTATTCTGGGTA
>Ga0068877_10000934_pt1 | contig 24887 bp, 22 predicted proteins | sample NOAtaG_FD_66437 | JGI IMG/M metagenome (GOLD analysis project Ga0068877, IMG submission 66437) | Freshwater lake microbial communities from Lake Erie, under a cyanobacterial bloom - NOAA_Erie_Diel6S_1000h metaG | ecosystem: Environmental > Aquatic > Freshwater > Lake | place: USA: Ohio, Lake... | reverse complement strand
TCAAAGGGCCCGGTAGGGTCAATCTGGATGTGTCGATTCTGAAGGATTTTCCGACTTTTGAAGGCCAGTCCTTACAGTTCCGGGCGGAGTTCTTCAATGTGCCCAACCACACCAACTTCGGGCAGCCCGGCAATTCCGTCGGGAACGTCAACTTCGGAGTGATTTCCAGCGCCGCGCCCGCACGCATCATTCAATTTGGCCTGAAGTACAACTTTTAATGCCGAAAGGGATTCCGTACCGGTGGGAACTCGTTGGTTGGCTCTGGCTGGCCTTCTTCTTCAATCAGGCGGATCGACAGGTCTTTGCCATCGTGCTGCCGCAACTGAAGGTAGACCTGGGCCTGACCGATATCCAGGCTGGCTGGATTGCGGGACTCTTCACGGCTTCCTTGGCCGTCACGGTCCCGGTGGCGGGATATCTCGGCGACCTGTGGAACCGTCGTTGGCTGGTGTCGGGCAGCCTCTTCAGTTGGAGTGCATCAACACTGCTGACGGCTTTCGCGGCAAGCCTTGGACAACTCATCGGAATCCGCAGCATCGCCACCGGGGCGGGGGAGGCCGTTTACGCTCCCGCGGCGAACGCCCTGATTGGAGAACACCATAGAGAAACGCGGGCGCAGGCCATGGCCATCCACCAGACTTCACTCTACTGCGGAGTCGTGGCGAGCGGACTACTGGCGGGCTGGCTGGCTGACCGCTTCGGGTGGCGATCGGCATTCGTGGTCTTTGGAGCTGTAGGGATTCTGCTTTCGCTCGTGCTTGCGCTGCGCTTGCGGGATAGCCGCGCCGTGCATCCCGCGGGCCGACCTGAACTGAGGGAAATCTTTCGCATTGTGGTCAGTCGTCCCACCTTGGCGCTTCTGACCCTTGGCTTTTCGTCCCTGGTCTTTGTGAATGTGGGATATCTGACGTGGATGCCGACCTACCTGCACGAGCAATTTGGTCAGAGCCTCTCGCAATCCGGATTCTCCAGCATGTTTTATCACCACGCGGCCGCATTCGCCGGAGTCATGCTAGGCGGTCGAATTTCGGATGCCATGGCCGTGGCCGCCCCCCGTCGGCGGCTTTTGCAGCAGTCGGTAGCTCTTATAGCAGGCGCTCCCTTTATCTACGGCATGGGCGCGGCGGGAGGCCTTGGTACCCTCTATGTTTCGCTGGCGCTGTTTGGATTCTGCCGCGGTCTCTATGAAGCCAATACCTACACGACCGTCTTTGAAGTAGTGGAGGCGCGGTACCATGCATCGATTTCGGGCCTGATGATTTGCTTTGCTTTTCTGACGGCTGCGGCCGCTCCCATCATCCTCGGCGCACTGAAGCAGGCCGCTGGATTGTCTCTCGGCATCCGCTCTCTCTCCGCCGTGTACATCATAGGAGGTGTCGCCGTCCTTGGTGCGGCACTGTTTTCGTTCGAGAAGGATCATAAGAAGGTAAGCCCATGACTGACGAAGTGCAACCCGTAGTACCTGGTATCGCGGATCCGATTTATGTGCGGGTGCGAGAGCAGATCCGGACGGACATCCTCAAGGGCGTCTTCAGTCCGGGGGACCGGATCAAAATCGCTGATATCGCTCGACGCTATGGGGTCAGTCAGATGCCAGTGCGCGAAGCGCTCCAAATGCTACAAGGTGAAGGTCTCATCACTTTTGCCCCGAATCGCGGTGCCAGCATTCGCAACGTCGATGAACACTTCATTGAAAACATGTATGAGATTCGGGGGGCGCTGGAGGCCCTCCTCATGCGCCGCGCGATTAGCCGGATTCAGGACTCCGATATCTTCCGTCTTCACGCTATCGAAGCGCGTTACGAAGAATGCGCCCGGCAGAGAGATCTCGACGGGGTCCTCCGGGAGAACAAAGCTTTCCACCATGTGATTTACCAGATTGCCGACAATGTGGATGCCCTTCGACTCTTGGAGCGCAACTGGGAACTCGTCATTACCATGCGACGGACTTTCGGATTCGGGGCTGAACGGTTGGATCAACTCGTGGCTGAACATCGTGCGCTCATTCGCGCGCTCGACCGGCGCGATGCCGCTGAAGCCGAGCGGGTGACACTCCTGCATTGCGAAAATGCCCGTCAAGATCTTTTGGCCCAACGCGAGGCGTCGGGCATCGCGCAATCCAAGAAAGCGAGAAGAATTCGATGAGCAAGACGCGGCGGACCTTCCTCGCCCTTTCTGGCGGTCTCCCCCTCGCAGCTGCCCAACGGGGCGCCGGCATGGGCGGTCCCGCACTAGCTCGTTTGGTACGCCGAAGCGGCGAATTCAAGATCGAAGTGGGCGGTCGTGTCTATGAGCCGCTTGCCTTTCGGTCTTTCCGTGCATCGGAAAAGAACATCCGGCAGTTTTATGACGCCGGCGTCCGGCTGATGAGCGTGCTGCACACCGGCATGGATTGCACTCTCGATGTGCCGTACTCTCAGTTTGGCGAGATCTGGACCGGGCCCGGACAATACAACTTCGAAAACTTCGACCGGCAGATGGACCTCTTCATAAAGTGTGCGCCGGAGGCCCACTTCAACATCATGCTGCAACTGGACACGCGTGACTGGTACCTGAAGGCTCATCCGGAATACTCCAACACCTTTCGCAACCTGGTGGAGATGGCCGGCCACGAGCCATGGAGGAAGGATGCCGCCCAAGCTTTGCAGGACATCATGCGCTATGTCGAACGAAAGTATGGAGACCATGTATTCGCCTATAGCCTGTTCTGTGGTTCTTCCACAGAGTGGTATACGAATTCCCAGTCGCGCCGCACGGATGCCGCAGTTCGCGCCCACCCCATCAAGGAGGCGGCATACCGGAAGGTCCTTGGCAGTCCTGAGGCAACGCTTCCTCCTTTGCACGAACTTTACCAAAGCGCCGAGGGCGTGCTGCGGCACCCGGAGCGGGACGCCGCCGCCTTGCGCTACTGGCGATTTCACAACGAAATCATCGCGGATGCCATTCTGTATTTCGCTGCCCGTGCTCAGGAAGTGATCGAACATCGTAAGCTGCTGGGAGTCTTCTACGGATATCTGAACACTCTTCGTGGCAAGCGGTTGCTCGAAGAGGGCCACCTCGGCTACGAAGCAGTCTGGAAATCCCCAAACCTCGATATGATCTTCAGCCCGGCGCGTTACGGGGAACCTCGCAGTTTTGGGGGCGCAAGCGGCTATCTCGCTACCGTCGATTCGTTGGCCTTGCATGGGAAGCTGAGCTTTCAGGAGATCGACCACACGACCTATGTCGCTCCCACGACGGTGGAAAACGGGCGTCGCATACCGGGTTCGGACTCGAAGCTAAAGGACGAATTCGAGACCAGGATGGTACTGCGAAGGGAATTTCTCTTGACGCGCGTGAAGCGAACGGGTTTGTGGTGGTTCGATTTTTTCGGCGGCTACTACGACTCCGATCCGCTGCGCAAGGAAATAGCAAATCTGGTAAAGGTAAGCCGCCGGCTTGAGGACATCGATATGCGCTCGGTCGCTCAGATCGCCGTGTTTGGAGACACGCAGTCGATGTACTACACATCCTCGCTCTCCCGCCTGAGTGACGACTTGTTGGTGAATCCCCCGGATGTGCTGGCGCGGGTGGGAGCCCCTTGGGATATCTACACCTTTTCCGATATTGCCAACGAGAACATACCTTGGCAGCAGTACCGCATGGTTGTGTTTCTGAACTGTCTGCGCATCGGCAATCAACAACGCGAGTTCATCGAAAAACGGGTAGCAAAGAACGGTCGCACGCTCGTCTGGATCTGGGCGCCCAACTTTATTCAAGCGGATCAAGTATCCTCGGATGGCATCTCAGCCGTGACCGGGATGCGAATTGCCAGGCACGATTCCGTGGATGGCAGTGTGAAGTTGGATGCGAGCGGCGCGCGCTTCGGTTTTTCCGAGCGCCTGTTCCCTTTGTTCCGCATCGCGGACGAAAGCGTTACTGTTCTCGGCAGATACGCCGGCAGTGGTATTCCCGCATTGGGATACAAACGATTGGCCGAACACACTTCGGTGTATAGCGCGGTGCCGAATCTGCCAGCGGACTTGTATCGGGAACTGGCGCGCCAAGCGGGCGTACACATTTATAGCTCCGGTACCGATCCTGTGTATGTAAACAGCCGGCTAATCGGGGTCCACATGCAGTCGCCACAGGCTCCGGATCTTCACTTGGCGAGCGGAAGGAAATTGCAGGCCGAAGAACTCTTCGACGGGGGATTGCTCGAAGTAAGGGACGGCCGTCTCAGAATCCCTCACCAGCCTGGCGCAGTCAAACTGTATCTGCTGACTGGGGGAGAACTCAACGGATAGAAAATGCGTCAACAACTCACCATTACCGCCCTGAAGACCTTCGTCGTGAACGCCTATCGGTGCAACTGGGTATTCGTCAAACTGTACACTCATGAGGGCATCACCGGCGTCGGCGAAGCGACCGTCGAAATGCGCGAACGTACGATTGCCGAAGGCGTCGAAGAACTCGGCCGCTACCTCTTAGGCAAGGACCCTTTTGCGGTCGAACACCACATCCACATCATGAACCGTGACTCCTACTGGAGAAGCGGCGTTATTCTGCGTACGGCTCTGAGCGCTGTAGAAGCGGCCATGCTCGACATCAAGGGAAAGGCACTCGGCGTTCCCGTTTACGAACTGCTCGGCGGGCGCAGTCGCGATCGCGTGAAGTGCTACGCCAATGGCTGGTTCGCCGGCGCCCGCACACCCCTGCAATTCGCTGAAAAGGCTCGGGCCGCGGCAGCACTTGGCTTTCGCGCCCTGAAGTTCGACCCTTTCGGTTCCGCCTATCGCACTTTGGAGCCGGAAGAGCGGAGCATGGCGGTGGAGATCGTGGAAGCGGTGCGCGACGCCGTTGGGCCTGCCGTCGACCTGCTGATCGAAGTGCATGGACGTCTCGACGTGCCTAGCGCGGTTTCGATGGCCAGAGAACTCGAAAGACTGAATCCTTACTGGTACGAGGAGCCGGTGTCTCCGGAGAGCCTCTCCGCGCTGGCCGAAGTCCGGGATCGTATTCGCATCCCCGTGGCCGCGGGTGAGCGCTTCTTTGAGGTGGGCCGTTTTGCGGACGCCTTTGATCGCAAGGCCCTTGATATCGCGCAGCCGGATGTCTGCCACGTCGGAGGTATGCTCGAATGCAAGCGGGTGGCCAGCTTGGCTTTGCTGCATGAGAAGGGGATTTCCCCGCACAATCCGAATGGTCCGATCTGCAATGCGATGACGCTCCAGGTAGCGGCCTCCACTCCGAACTTCCTGATGCTGGAAACCATGATGAGCGACGTGGCTTGGCGGGCCGAGGTGGCGCCGGAGTCACTGGTTCTGGAAGACGGATGCATGCTGGTACCTAAGCATCCTGGACTGGGAATTGATCTGGACGAGGACTGCGCCAAGCAGTTCCCATATGAGCCGCACGATTTGCGGCATTACAAGAGTGGAGCGCTCACCGGGATTCGTCCGCCGGACGCGCGACCCTACTATTCAGTGAGGAAGAGTGATGTTCCAACTGGACGCTAAGGTTGCCCTGGTCACCGGTGCAGCCCGTGGATTAGGCGCGAGTATCGCAATTGCGCTGGCCCATGCGGGAGCCGCGGCGGTGGTGGTAAATGATCTGCGAGAAACCGCGGAATCGCGCGAAACTTGTGCCGCCATTGAAGCTGCTGGCGCTCGGGCGCTATTCTATCCCGCCGATGTGCGGGTGGAACGTGAAGTCGATGCTATGTTCGAGGCCGCAGTTCTTCACTTTGGGCGCATCGATATTCTGGTTAGCAACGCTGGGGTGACGCGTCGCGAGGATATCTTTGAAACAACGCTGGAAGGATGGCACGAGGTCTTGGACACTCATCTAACGGGCTTCTTTCTCTGCGCCCGGGCCGCGATGTTCCGAATGCGGGAGCAGCGCTCCGGCCGCATCATCGTAAATAGTTCCGTGACGGCCTTCCGGGGCGCGATTCGCGGTTTCGTCCACTACACTGCCGCCAAAGCCGGACAACTTGGCTTGGTGCACACGCTGGCCCGAACAGCGGCCCCGTTCCACATCACCGTGAACGCGGTGGCGCCTGGTGTGATTGAAACCGAGATGCTGCGCACCGCGCATGGCGAAGAGGGAATTCGCGCAGTCGCACAGGATATTCCACTGGGCTTAGGATCGGCTCAGGATGTCGCAACGTCCGTGGTCTTCCTCGCCAGCGACGAAGCAAAGCACATTACAGGCGCCACTCTGGACGTCAACGGGGGATTCTACTTCCGATGAGCCGCCCGGATGTTCGGCGGGTGGCGACTGGCTTTCAGTTTACGGAAGGCCCCGTACTCCTGCCTGACGGGGACCTTCTGTTCAGCGATATTCACGGCAGCAGGATTTATCGTTTTTCCCGCGGGGAGGTCTATGTCTACCTCGATCGCCCGGGAATGCATCCGAATGGCCTTGCGCTCGATCTTTCTGGGGACCTCATCATTTGCGAGCACGGTCGCAGATGCCTCAGCCGGCAATGTCGTGATGGCACGATTGAGGTTCTGAGCAGGGATTTCGAGGGCCGACGCCTGAACAGTCCCAACGACGTCATCGTTGATTCCCAGGGAGCTATTTACTTTACGGACCCGCCCTACGGTTTGGCCGATCGGGATGGTGATGCGCAAAAGGAACTTCCGTTCAATGGCCTCTTCCGTTGGCAGGAGGGGAGCCTTAGCTTGCTGTGTGAGGCGATGGCAAAACCGAACGGATTGGCCTTGTCGCCGGATGAGCAGTTTCTCTATGTAGCAAACTCCGATCCCGCGGATATGTATTGGAATCGTTTTCCCCTATACGCTGACGGCAGCATCGGAGCGCCGATTCGGCTGCTGAGCTTGCCGAGTGGAGATGCTGGGGTTCCCGACGGGCTGAAGGTTCGGCCAGATGGGAGCATGGTGGCGACAGGGCCTGGCGGAATCCTTTTGCTCAGCGCACAAGGGGAACTCGCTGGTCGAATCCCCATTCCAGAAATTCCAGCCAACTTGGCGCTCGATCCGGATGGCTCTTTGTGGGTCACGGCGCGAACTAGCATTTACGTCGTCAGCCGTTCCTTTATTGAGGGGGGGCTGGCCATCCCGGCGGTCTGACGGGAGCGACTGCTAGGTCAGCCGATGGGCTCGATTCATGCGTTGCGGGCGCACAAGCCGCTGAGGCTTCGCTACCTGAGAACACCGATCCTAAAGAGTTCGAAGATAAAGGAATTGGGAGGATAACAGCGACGATTCTGTTGTATCCACGTTGGCCATCTTTCCAGGCAAGGGTCAAATTCTTCCAAGTGGTCTATCGGTTTTTCTTGCGCTATAACGACTTAGGCCACTGCTTCCAGCCGAGTCCTGAAGCCTATCATTTGCTTCCGATGAAGTGTTGATACGGTTCTGATACGTTTTGAGAATTGCCGTCTGGAACCTCGAATCAGGATTCATCCGAAGTTATTGAAAAATTAAGTAATTGAGAGGCGACTCGGTTCTTTCCGCAACTGGAACAGCTGCTACAAAAGCAGATGCTCCACAAATCGCCTTTGTGGAGCATCGTAAACTATTGATTCTAATGGTGGGCGCGCAGGGACTCGAACCCCGGACCTCCTGCGTGTGAAGAAGGAGAACTCGTTCCATTTGTTCTATTGGCTCCATACGTTTTTCTTGCTTTTCAACAAGTTAGGCCACATGCTTCGAGCCGAGTCCCTAAGCCTTTTGTTTGCTTCAGATGGAGTTTTGATACGGTTTTGATACGGTTCATTCGCTTCCCTTCGACTTCTTGCCCGGATAGTCGGACCTTTCAAGGTTAGGTCAGCATAATTTGAATTGTCGGCTGCTTAATTGGCACGACACCGCTTGACAGCAATCAGTTGGATGTCGCCGCTGTCTTCGCTTTCGACCTTCGGAACGGACGGGGGACCGCTGCAACGGCCTTTCGCAACAGGTTCAGTATTGGCGGATCCCCTTGGCAGGAGGGACCGATTGGCTTGTTCCATAGGGCCATAGGAAGGGGGCCATTATTGCGCAGACAGCAATGATGACTCCGGTCGATTCCGGATCCAAGCAACTCATTACTCGTATGCCCACAGTGGCAGTATTCCTTAGGTACTTGACAGCCACCATTGGATGAGTCATTATTTTGTTCGGTACCGAATGAAGTGCGCGAAGCCGATCCTTCAGCCCCTAAGCTTTCTCGTGGGGCGAGTTTATTACAACTACGTCGCGCTGCTCACCCAGCATCTGAGAGAAACGGGATTGGACGAGCATCTGATTCCCGGGATGGGCGGAGTGTTGTTTGTGCTGTTTGAGGAAGACAATTTGAGCTTCAAGGAGGTGACTCGCCGGGCCGGGATTGCGGCCTCCACCCTGACGGGGATGGTTCGGCGGATGGAGCAGGCTGGCCTGCTGGAGCGGGAAGCCGACGAGGAGGACCGACGAAGTTTTCGCTTGCGTCTGACGCGGCGGGCTGAGGACTTGCGTACGCGGTGTTATGCGGTTAGTAAAGCGCTGGAGGCGGAGTTGAACGCGGGAATTCCCGCGGGCCAGCAGCAGTTGCTGCGCCGTTTGATGACACAGGTTTCAGGCAACATCCAGACGCGGTTGCGGGCCATGAAGTCAAGGGAGAAGGAGGCCGTATGAAACGATATTTCATACTGGTTTGTCTCGCTGTGCAGGTTACCGCCGCGCAGCAGGGAATCGACTGGAAGCGCGTGGTGGATTTGCGCGAGAAGCAAGTACGTGGCACCGTGCTTTCTACCCAGGATCAGGAGTATCTGGCCAAGGCACTTGCCTCCCTCGACTCGCGACAGAACTCGCCGATGGCTACACGACTGGCGCTGGCCGGGTTGACGGGCGATGGTACTGGCGAGGTATTTCAGGCGCAGCCAGTGCGGATTGGGCTGGATCGCGCGCCGGTTGAGATTCTCGCGGCAACGGCCACCGATGGCAGAGTGATTCAAGGGTCTTACCGCAGGCCTCCCGGCAAGGGGCCTTTCCCGGCGGTACTGATGATTCATGGCGGACTGGACCCGCAACGGCCCGAGAAGCAGTCGTGGTTCCTCACGGAGTGCCCGGTGCATACGCGGTTGCTGGCGGCGGGTTTTATTGTGGCGCAGGCAACGTTTCGATCTTATGACCGGCAGAATCTTTTGGCGCCGGGGCCTGACCTGGACGTGGAGGCGCTCTATATGAAGTTGAAGTCGTTGCCAGGAGTGGATCCGGGCAGTGTGGTGTTATTCGGGGGAAGCGGGGGCGGCAGTCTTGCGCTGGAGATCGCATCGCGGCACAGGCCGGCGGCCGTGATTGCCGGAGAACCGGCTACGATCCTGTTCGCGGGCATGTTGAAGACTGGCGATTACGAGCCTCGTTTGCGCATGATGGGTGATCCCGAGGCTTACTACAAAGAAGAGCAGCGGCAAATCATGGAATCGAAATTGAGGAGGATACAGTGTCCGCTGTTGCTGTTGTCAGGAGACATTCACCCGTTGAAGGTGATGAATCACGAGATCCTGCTACCGGCCGCGATCGAGGCGGGAGTGAAGGTGGAGTGGCGATGGTACAAGGGCGAGGGGCATGGATTCTATTTCGGCAGCGCCACTCCGGTTGAGACTGTGGTGAAGGTGCTGCAGGATGTAACCGCGTTCTTGGGTAAGGCATTGCCGGTTTCGGCACGGAGTATTTCGCAATGAAGTTCTGTTTGAAGCTAATGGCCTGTGCGGCAATTTTGAGCGCGCAATTGCCGCAGGCGAACCTTCTCGACTGGGGCCGCTACCGGGGTGCGAACATCAATCATCAGTTCACCGATGCCGATGCCAAAGTCCTTGCCGGCTGGGGGGCGAACGTGGTGCGCATCAATTTTCACCAGTTGAATCTGATGCAGAAGCAGGCGCCATTTGAGATCCAGATGAATGCTGTCGAGGCACTGGATCGCATCCTGGATGTGTGCGAGCAGAATGGACTGAAGGCGATTCTCGATCCGCACACAACACCCGGCACGCAGTCGTCGACTTCAACTGTCCCGACCGATCCGATCTGGCACGATTTCGCATTTCACGACCATCTGATCCGGCTGTGGAAATTTCTCGCCGAACGCTACAGGGACCGTGGTCCGGTGATCGCCGGCTATGATTTGCTGAACGAACCTTCTCCGCCGCGGGGAGCAGCCGCCGAAGGTACACCAGCGAACTGGAACCTGCTTGTACGCAAGCTGGCAGCCGCGATTCGCGCTATTGATACCAAGCACACGCTGGTTGTAGAGTTTCCGATCTTTGCCAATGCGCCAGGCGGATTGCCTCCGGTGGCAGAAATGGTGGGTTATCTCAAGCCGATTGACGATGCCAATACCGTTTACAGCGTGCACTGGTATGGGCCTGGCGAGTTCACCCATCAGGGCGTTGACGGGAGGCCGGTGAATTTGCGCTACCCGGGTTTTTATCGCAATACGACCTGGAACGCGGAGCTGCACCGGCGGCTACTGGAGCCCGTGGCTGAGTTCCAGCATCGATACAACGTACCGATCTATTTGGGTGAGTTTGCTGCAGCACGCTGGGCCGGTGAGGATGGAAACCGCTGGATGCGTGATATTGCCGACATTGCCGAACGCTATGGGTGGAGTTGGACGTATCATTCCTTCCGCATTGCATCGGTGTGGGATGCGGAGAAGAGCAACACAGACCAACAGGATGAGACTCGATTTGAGACCACGCCGCGCATTGAGTTGCTGCGCTCCTACTTTGCGGCCAATCGCCTTGCCGCGCCGCGCATCACCGGCCTCGTCAATGGTGCATCTTTCGCTGGCGGCGTTGTATCGCCCTTGCAGATCTTTGCTCTGTTTGGAGATGGCTATGGTGTGCCGGAGCCGCTTGGCGCAAGGCTGGATGGCAGGGGACGGGTTTCGGCCTCACTGGGCGGAGTCGCAGTTTTGTTCAATGGTGTGGCGGCGCCGTTGCTTTATGCCGGCCCAGGGCAAATTGTGGGTGTTGTCCCTCAGTCGATCGCTGGATCGAGTGAGGTGGATGTGACGCTGCAGGCGCAGAGGTTTTCCGATATTTTTCGCGTTAGGACGGACGCTGCTTCACCCGGCTTGTTCACGACCAATGCAAGTGGTCAGGGCCAAGTGGCGGCACTGAACCAGGACGGCTCGATCAATGGGTCCGCGAGCCCGGCGGCGCGCGGATCGGTGGTTTCGGTATTCATGACCGGCGGTGGTCTCCTGCGAGAGAGTCTGCCGGATGGTGCGCTCGCAACTGCCACTCTACCCACCAGGCTTCCCGTGCGGGTCCGGATAGACGGCGTCGCCTCAGAAGTGTTGTATTCGGGTGCCGCCCCTAGCTTGGTTACCGGCGTGGGGCAATTAAACGTCCGCGTTCCGATGGAGATCCGTACGGGGAACAATATCCAGGTTGTAGTCGAAGTCAATGGAGTTAGCTCCCCGCCTGTAACAACAGTGGCCATTCAGTGAGTCGGCTGCTTATGCCATCCCAGCAAAGAGCTGTTCGAGCAGCGTCATGTTGGCTTATCTGAGCGTAGAGTCTATTGTTCCACTCTGGACGCCGAAGTGTCATTCGTTTCTGTGGCTTGCGAATGACGGATTCTCGAATGTCACTCCAACAATCCCCGCAGATTGGGCACCTTCAACGAAACCGCTGGGTCTGGGAACCCATTCAGAACCAACCATTCCTTCTCCCTCTGGGCGGGGGACAACTTTGTATTGGGTACGGGCTCAAGATGCTCCCGTAGAAAGGCCTCAAACGAGGACTCGGCGATTCGTCCCTTGAACCGACGCATGTAGCCGCTCTTCAGCAGTCGCTGCACTGTCGTGCGGGAGCGGCCGATATAGTGCGCCACTTGGCTCACGGTAAGCGGCTGATCCTCCAATTCTTCAGTGCGCTTCTCGACACGTTGCTTGTGTTTTCGAAGGGCCGCACTGCTACGCCCGTTGGGGTTCTGCCCACGCTCAATCGCATCGCGCTCCTGCCGGTCCCAGCGTGGCTTTCTTTGCCTGGGCCACTGGTCACGCGGAGCTTACGCCGAAGGAACTCCTTGATCGGTTCCGGCGTCAGTTCCCTTTTGACTGTCCGCATCTTGGTGACCGCGACTGGCGAGATTGGCAGTGACCCTTGAGGGCAGAAACAACAATTGTCAGCATGAATGTTTTTGCCTCGGCGCTTCCCTCGAAATACTACGATGCACTCTGTAGAAGCTCTGGGCGACAACGATCATAACTTCGAACAGGGGTGGGGCATCTCGCTATTACCCAATTGGCGATGAGGGACCTGTTTAGATCTCTACTGTGTAGATTTCGCCTAGGGCACTGTACCCTAAGCTAAAAAGTTTCGTGCTGATACGGTTTTGATACGTTCTGAGAATTGCCGTTGTGAACTTCAGGTATGGAGTCTAGCGAAGTGCAAGAAGATTCAGGAGTTTTCGAAACGAGCCCAATGTCGACGACCATTGATTTCCTGCTGCAAAAGCAGATGCTCTAAAAATACCTTCTTTCGAGCTCCGCAAGCTATTGATTCTAATGGTGGGCGCGCAGGGACTCGAACCCCGGACCTCCTGCGTGTGAAGCAGGCGCTCTAACCAGCTGAGCTACGCGCCCCTGGGACTAGGACGCACCCTCTATGAGTATACCAACTCCGCGGACTTGGGCAGAAACTTTTAGTCGTCGCTTTTGGACGGAAGTTGTTTCCGCATGATCCAGGTGCGGCGGTCGTGTCGGGCGTCGATGGCGATATCGAAGAAGCCGTAAAGCATCTCTTCCCAACTCTGCTCGCCCCAGCGGACCGTTGCCGCGGGATCGGGATTGTTGGGGTTGTTCGGGGAGTTATCAAAAACTCCTACGACCTGAATCTTGTTGCCTCGCTTCAGTTCAATCGGATCGGCGAGGCGGTAGGTCAGCTGCCAGTTGAAATCGTAGCGGGGCAGCTTCAAAAGGGGCACACGCCGATCTCCGTCGATCAGGTAATATTCAAAGCCCTTGCCACGCAGGTGCATATGGGGAAAAAAGCTCAGCAGGGTTGCCTCATTTGGCATAGTCAACGACTTGGTTACTCGGAAGTTGGGATCACCCGGAGGAATCGCGAAGCCTTCGTCACCGGCTGAAACGGTCATAATGCGCTGATCGGGCGGCTGTTTGGATAAGACCAAGCCAATTTTCGTCATGTCCTCGTGGTCTTTGTTGTTGGAGGTATAGTGCATCTGGAAGACGAGGTCGGCGCCGGCGGGAATGAGCTTGGCCTGGTTGGGCTTCCAGACGTCGGGAAGGTTGCCGGGAGTGTAAGTATGCAGAATCTCATTGCCCCCGCCTCCGACGTCGAGCCGGCGCTCGGCGCCTGTCCGGTCGGGCAGAAAGGGCACGTAGGGTTGAGCCTCTCGCAGCCATCGGGAGCGAGGGGCGCGAATGAAGACGACAGCATGGTGTACGACACTGCGGTCTGAAGGGCGTGCTTCGACCATGTTGACCCATTTATCCTCGGTAAAGCCCGTGGGGATTACGATGTACTGGTAGTCGATTTTGGAATTGGCGGGGATCGAAAACGGCTTCTGCATCCCCAATACAACGTCCGGTTTTGGGATATTCCAGCCCTCAGTCCAATTGATGGGCGGTAGGCGTTTCTTCAAATCACCCTTTGCGGCGCCAGTATCGGCCCAAGCAGACAAGGTTTCTATCTCTTGTGGCGACAAGGTACGGTCATTGGCGAAGTGGCCGATGCCGGGCTCGGCAAACCAGGGAGGCATGCGCTTGGACAGGATGCTCGATTTGATCGCTTTCGCCCATGGGCGTGCCTGTTCGTAGGTGAGCAAGGGCATGGGCCCGATTTCACCGGGTCTGTGGCAGCTCTGGCAGCGATTCTGCAGGATTTTCTCTACGCCTCCGTAGAAAGTGGGTTTCGGTAGTGATGCCGCACAGAGGGAAGCCGCGGTGAGGATGAATCCAAAAGTTGCACTGTTTAACACGAACACTCCTTACTGAATCATTTCGGCAATGCGGCTCATGAGGAGACGCGCTGAATTCGGGGAAGCCAACAATTCCTCTGCTGTAACCAAAGAGCCAAAGCGAATCACAAAGCGGCCGTTTTCGCTGATGCCTGCCGGCACGGCTGGCCAACCTCGTTTCGCAAGCAGGGGAAGAAACCGTTCGAGCCCTGGGAGGGGATCGGTCAGATTTCCGGCCGTGCCGGCGACGCCTTCGGGAAACAAGCCAATCGGCCTTTGCAGGTATTCACTAGATTTCAGGATGCGCTTTAGCGTGGAGGCAGTGTAGGCAGGATTATTGCCGGCAAAGCTGACGGGAAAGCAACTGAGGGCATGGGCAACCTTCGGCAAGAGCCAATCTCCCGGGGACGGCATGGACCAAGGGCCGAAGCGGAGAGGCGGCCAATTTGCCGTGACCATCCAGTGAACCGGTGGGTCTTGCCGACGCCCATAGCGCTCGGCGACAGCCTGGGTGAGGGCACTGGCGACGTGAATAATCCACAGGCCTTTGCGCTGATAGTGATTCGCAACGAGAATAAAGCGCGGGTCTCCGGGCAGGTTTTCCAGGCCTTGCAGGTGCGGACCGGGTTGCATTTTAGCCACGATTTTCGCCGAGAAATCATCCACGTTGCGCCGCGTGCCGTTCTTTAGGTGTGGGAACAAGCTCATCACCTGATCCCACGGAATCGGGTACTCGATTGGCTTGCTCATGTGCGGGGAATCCGTTTCGTTGTTGGCCCGGAGACTCCATCGGGGAAGAGGGGCTTCTCGATGGTGGCCTGCCACTTGCCGGAGCCATCGAGGGCGCGGGCCTCGAGCAGTTCCGCCCTGGCGGGCAGAGCCATCACCCCCTGCCAGCGGCTAAGCGTGAAGGGGGACAAGGGTTTTTCGATTTCCACGGGAACCCAAGGGCCTTGGTCGGCGCGAAGCTCGACTCGTGCAATTCCTCGCACACCGGCAAAGCTGACACCACCAACCTGAGCGCGGCCGCCATTGCGGACGATCCGATCGACAAAGCTGGCAGTGTGAATCAGCGGTTCCTTAGTGAAGCCCATTTTGGGCCAAGTGCCGAAGTAGGGAGTGGAGGTGAAGCGGATTTCGTCGATCCATTTGATGCTTTTGAAACCGTAATAGCGGGGAGTGAGCATGCGGATTGGATAACCGTGGTTGCGGTTGAGCGTATAGCCGTTCATGCCCAGAGCGAAGAGCGGTTCGCCGCTGAAAGCATAGTCGAGCTTGAGGCTGTCTCCGTGGCCGTCCAGGCCGAGTACTGCCATCTCGATCACCGAAGGAGCGATTTCGGAGCGGCGCACGAGTTGATCGAGCCGCAGGCCCGACCAGGCGGCAGTGCCCATGAGATCGCTCTTGAGTGTGTTGCTCACGCAGCGCAGCGTAACGAAGCGTTCTTCACGCGGCAGACTAAGCAATTCGGCCAGGCTGTATTCGCGAAGCAGGCGATCGTCCATTTTGATCTTGAGGCGCCAGGTTTTGGGATCCACCACGGGATCGACGGTGTTCTTGCTCATCACATAGAACTCCTTGACGGTGGTGACTGGCTTGCGGACGAGTCCTTTACCCCATTCGAGCCGGGCCGGATCCACCTGATAGCGGAATAGGGCTACGGGCTCGACGGCTTGGGCTGCCAAGCGCTCGTTGCGCCACCACGCCTCACCGGCGATGAGGATCGTGCCGGATGACATGGCGGCCGAGGTGAGAAATTCCCGCCTTCGCGCATCGGTTGCGACCTTACGGGTTTGGGGCAAGAGAAGGGTCAGCAGAGCCGGGCCGAGAAATGTCGCCATGCCAGGGAGACTTTCATAAGGCAGAGCAGCACTGAGGGTGCCGAATAACAAGACTGCCGCGGCGGCCTGCTGCCATCGGCGTGGCGCGAATTGAGCCAGCCAAAGGAATAATCCCAGAGTGGCCAAGCCTCCCGTGGCAGCGAAAGGCTTGGCCCAGGCGCCCATGGTCTCCAGCAGCGGAACAGCCCAAGCCGAAGGGGTACGGGCCATAATCCATTCAGCGATGACGTCGGTGAGAAAGGGGTATCCAGCGTAATAACCAGCGGCAAAATGCACTGCTACACCGACCAGTGCGGCCAGGGAGGATCGGGTGATACTTTGTTTCCAATTCATCGTTGCAGCCAGGCCGCAATAAGCGACCGTGTTGTAATCCAATACTTTTCAGTGGCCGAGACGACGGCACGCCGGGTGTAAACGTCGAAGTGAGCGCGTTCGATTTCCCGCAAAATGCCGGAGTAGACTTTTGCCGCGATTTCGACGGCAAAACGGCCTTGTGGGCGCAACATCGCGATGCCGGGCATGGCGCTGGCATAGTAGGCGCGAGCCCGTTCCGCCTCAAATCGCATCAGAGCCCGAAAGGCTTCATTGACGCGGTTGGCGGCCAAGTCTTCGAGCCCATAGTCGAAACGGTCGAGGTCCTCGGCGGGAAAGTAAACGCGACCCATCCGCCAGTCTTCTTTCACGTCACGCAAGATGTTTGTGATTTGCATGGCGAGCCCGAGGTCGATGGCGTGCTGTTTCGCCTGTTGGGGGTCCGCGTCCGGAACGAAGCCGATCACATGGCACATCATCAGGCCAACACAAGAGGCGACGCGGTAACAATATAGGCGTAATTCATTCCAACTCTGATACCGCTGCCGTTCGAGATCCATGCGGCAGCCGGCTATCAAATCGAGGGGGTATTCCGCGGGAATATGGCGTTCACGCAGGACTTGCAAGAAGAGGTGTAGAGCAGGCTCGTCGACCTGTCCGCCCTTGAGGCCGAAGAGCAACTGATCCTCCCAACGGTCGAGCGCAATGCGCCCCGCGGTGAGCGAAGGAGCCTCATCGACCATGTCATCGGTTGACCGGCAGAACCAGTAAACGGCGTGAGACTGGCGAAACATCTCCGGCGGGAAGAAACGGGAAGCGAAATAGAAGCTCTTTGACCCCTTGGCCGTCACCGCCGCGGCCTGCGCGTAGAGCGCGTTAGTATCTAGCCGAGCGGCATCCGCTGGCATACGAGATCCTCAACGATTTTGGCTGAGCACAGTACTCCGGGCATTCCCGCGCCGGGGTGAGTACCCGCTCCGGCGAAGAAGAGGTTGCCGATATCCTCGCTCACATTGTGCGGGCGGAACCAGGCACTTTGAGTGAAGACCGGCTCGAAGCTGAAGGCGGCCCCGGCGTAGCTTTGCAACGTGGTTTCAAAGTCCAGCGGGGTGAAATAAAGTTCCGTCGCCAGATTTTCGAGCAGGCCAGGCAGATAATGCTTGTCGAGCCATTGCATGACGCGATCGCGGAAGGGGCCTGCCTGTTGTTTCCAGTCAATGCCGCTTAATTGATTCGGAACAGGGATCAGCACGTAGAAGCAGTCGCAGCCTTCGGGAGCCATCGAAGGGTCTGTTTTCGAAGGGCGGTGCAGGTACATCGAGAAATCATCACTGAGTTGCTTGCGCTCAAATATGTCAGCCAGCAACTCTTTATAGCGTTCGCATAGAAGGATGGTGTGGTGTTCGACGTTCTCGTATTTTTTGCGGGTACCAAAATAGATGACGAAGAGCGACATCGAGTACTTCATCCCGCGTAGCTTGCGATCCGTCCAGCGCCGACGGTGCTCCGGGGCGATCATCTTGGAATAGGTGGTATTGATGTCGGCATTGGAGACAACGATGTCGGCATCGATCCGTTCCCCCGATGAAGTCTCAACGCCTGAGGCCTTTCCGTTCTCAACCACGATTCGCTTGACGGCAGTGGAGAGGCGCGTTTTGCCCCCGAGTTCGTTGAAAAGTTTGCCGAGTGCGCTCACCACGGCTCCGGTTCCACCCATGCAGTAATGGACGCCCCACTCGCGTTCGAGGTGATGGATGAGCGCGTAAATCGAGGTGGTTGAGAAGGGGTTGCCACCGACGAGTAAAGGGTGGAAGCTGAAAACCCGGCGGAGACGATCATCCTTGACGTAGCGTGAAGCGAATTGATAAACGGTGAGGTGGCTCTCCAGACGAACGAGGTCGGGGGCGATCTTGAGCATGTCCGTGAACTTCAAAAACGGTTTTGCCGAGAGCTCGACGAAGCCCTTTTCGAAAATCGCCTTGGCGGAACGGATCATGCGTTGATAGCCTTCGACGTCATCTGGAGCGAATTTCCTGATCTTCTCGACTGTGGCGGCTTCATCGGCGTTGTAACTAAAACTTGTACCATCGTGAAACTCGATCTTGTAAAACGGATCAACCGGAACAATACGAAGATAGTCAGCCGTTTGTCTGCCAGCGCCGGTGAAGAGTTCATCAATCAGAAAGGGAGCCGTAATGACCGTTGGGCCAGCATCGAAAGTGAAGCCGTCCTGACGGTAGACATAAGCGCGGCCGCCCAGCTGGTCTCGCGCTTCAATCAGAGTTACGTCATAGCCACGGGTTGCTAAGCGGACTGCGGAGCCCAGTCCACCAAAGCCGCTCCCAATGATGACCGCCTTATGCGGCTGCCGTCCGCTCTTCAAGAGTTTCCAGGAGGTGGAGGAGGGGGTTAGCGTGTTCTCCAAAGGGTTGGAGACAGGCGCGGCAGTGCTCATAGGTATGATCTAAAATGCTCCGATCACTAAATTCGCCGTCGAGAAAGTCGTCCGTCAGTTGGAATGCGACGCCGAAGATCCGTCCAAACTGCTCGAGGTTGGCCGGTATTGGCCCCGGATAGGAAACACAACCCGCCTCGACGGCCAGTTGGAAAAGCGGGACTGTCTTAAGATCATTCATTTCCGCGCGCATCGCTTCACGCTCGTCGCCGGCTAGAAGCAGATCGAGGCTCTGGCCGCCGACGAGAGAAGACACATCGAGTGTGCGCAGAAGCGCGAGTTGGAAGCGGCGGAGCCGCATGCATTCGGATTCACCTATGGCAGTTTCCATGACGATCCGGGCCGAAAGCGCGACCATGGAGAAAGCAGCCAGGATGGCAGTGGCTTCACCATACTGCCGATGAACAGCCGACCTGCCCCGCCGCATGGCTTCATCATCCATGCAGGGTAAGTCGTCGATAATCAGACTCGCGCTGTGGATCAATTCCACCGCCGCGGCAGCCCGCAATACTGAGTCGGTCTCGGCTCCGAGCATCCTGGCAACGCGCAGGGCCAGGATCGGCCGGTATCGCTGTGCGGCGCCCATTGTTGCATATTCCATCGCTTTCGACACCGGGTTGGTCAAAACGGGACTCTCCGTGCGCAAAAGCTCACACAGGAACTGGTCCACCCGCTTCTTATCCCGGACCAGCGTCAAATCCGACCCCTTTGGAACGAATTCCATGACATAGCCTGGTTCAGCAACTCTGCGCAGAACTCCATTTGTCATATTTCCCCTGATTCAAATTTTCTTAACTCGGTTCAGAACTTTATGCCCACTCACCATTTTGTCCCATTTACCCTATCTCCTGCCTGAGGCCAAGCGGAGGACGTGGATTTGTTTCATGATCGAAGCCCGACTCCCGAATCTTAACAGCTAGTGATGGGCGAACATTTAACGAAGAAATTTTGCAATTCGCCAGGAGCGTCTCCGGGAAGTGATTTTGGCGTTGTCTTAAGCGCACTTTCGTTTGAGATAATCCAGACTCCACGGACACTTTAGTCCATACATGGCCCTCTACCGAACGCGCTCAGCGGCAGTTTTTGGAATTGATGCCCACCTGATTGATGTCGAAGTAGATATGGCGCAATCAGGGTCCTCGCGCGACTTCATCACGGTGGGAATGCCGGACACGGCGATCCGCGAGAGCCGGGAGCGAATCAAAAGTGCGCTGCTGAATTCAGGATTTGGTTATCCTGCCAAATCGGTTACGATCAATCTGGCGCCGGCAAACGTGCGGAAGGAGGGGGCGGGTTTTGATCTTCCGATGGCGATGGGAATCTTAGGCGCAATGGGTTTGTGCCCCAAGTCCGAGGAGCATATTCTGGTGGGGGAGTTGAGTTTGGACGGTATGATTCGTCCGGTGCGCGGAGCGCTCTCGATGGCGGTTTGTGCGCGCAAGCAGGGTATTCCAAACGTTGTGGTGCCATTTGAAAACGCCGCGGAGGCGGCCGTCGTCGAGGGGGTCAATGTATTCGGAGTACGGCATTTGGGTGAAGCTTTGCATCTACTTAATGACCCGGGGCGGCTGAAGCCGGCGCAGCCACAATGTGTAACGGCGGCGGAAAGCTTGGAAGCCGTTGCGCTCGACTATGCCGATGTTCGGGGGCAGACGGTTGGCAAGCGTGCTCTCGAAGTGGCGGCCGCCGGTAGTCATAACCTCTTGATGATTGGTCCGCCGGGATCCGGCAAGACAATGCTGGCGCGGAGGCTGCCGGGAATTCTTCCGCCGCTGAGCTTTGTCGAGGCCCTGGAGACAACGCAGGTGCATTCGGTCGCGGGGGTTTTGCCGCGCGGGCAAGGGCTGCTGGCGCAACGTCCTTTTCGCGCACCACATCACTCGGTGAGCGACGCGGGATTTGTGGGGGGTGGGTCAGGCTTTCCCCGTCCGGGTGAAGTCTCCCTGGCACACAACGGGGTCTTGTTTCTCGATGAGCTGCCGGAATTCAATCGAAATGTATTGGAATTGTTGCGCCAACCGCTCGAGGATGGTGCCGTGTCTCTGGCTCGCACAGCCATGAGCCTGACCTTTCCTGCCCGGTTCATGCTGCTTGGCGCAATGAACCCCTGTCCGTGTGGCTTTTTCGGTGACCGCTCGAAGGAGTGCCGTTGCACGGGGGCGCAGATCCAACGCTATATCGGGAAGATTTCCGGTCCCTTGCTCGACCGCATCGATATTCATATCGAAGTACCCGCTGTCGAGTTCAAGGAACTGCGAGGACAAGCCGATGGTGTCTGCTCCGCCACGATGCGAGAAAGGATTCTGGCGGCCCGAGCCACGCAATTGGGGCGTGGATGGCTGAACAGTCAGATTCCTCCTGCTCGTATTCGCGAGTTTTGTCCCCTCGATGGAGCAGCGGAGCGGACGTTGGAAATGGCAGTGAGGCGGTTTTCGCTTTCGGCGCGCGCTCACGACCGTTTGCTGAAGGTAGCGCGAACGATTGCGGATTTGGCGGGCTCTTCTCAAGTGGCGGCGAAGCATCTTGCGGAAGCAATTCAGTACCGTAGTCTCGACCGCGAGTATTGGACCTAAAATAGGGGTTGCTCATGTTTCATCCCGATTCCTTGCGAAAACATCTCAGCACGTTAGGCGATGATGCTCTGCTTGAGACGAACCCAGAAGATCTCACCGAAGAGGCACGCGCCGTCTATGAGGCTGAGTTGGCCGCGCGCAATCTCTCCTGGCCGACGGGGGCCGATCCCGGAGAAACTGCTGCTTCCGATTCGGCTGCCTTTCCCAAGCCGGAAGATGGGGAACTTGTTTTGATTGGCCGCTATGAAAATTTTGCTGAGGCGCGCTATGCGTTTCAATTGCTGAAGCATGAGCGGATCCCCGTTTGGCTGGCTGGAGCGGATGCCTCGGGCCGCATCCTCGACCCCACGGCGCCGCTCGATCTGGTGACATTTCCAGACCATCGCGAGACCGCGCAAATGCTCCTCTCTCCGGAAATCAGTGATGAGGAATTGGCGCGGCTGGCTGAGGAAGCTGGGGCCGAGGACGATCAGTCTTAAAATTTGGCGGGCAACATCGCCTTCCAGGTCCCTTCATCCTGACCGATAGCCAATTTGTTGTTAGCTCGAACGAGCGGCAGGCGAAGCAATTTCGGTTCCTTCCCGATTCGCTCCATCAGGCTCGAGTCGTTCAATCGCAGATAAGCCAGACCCGCTTCCGCGTATTCTTTGCCTTCCCGGTCAAGCAGTTTATCGAAGCCGCCAAACTGGTCCAGAAAGCGCTTGATCTCACCGGGAGACATGGGTTTCTGCTTGAGATCGACAAAGTGTACCTCTACGCGGCGTTCCCTGAAGAATCGCTCCGCGGCCCGAGTGGCGGAGGAGTTTTTTGTGCCGAAAATCTGGACACTTGGTACGGTTATCTTCATTCCTATAAGCTAACGGCCATGCGTTTGCTTTGGCTAGTCGTCTTCTCGGCTTTTTTGTTCGCTGGTGAGCGTGACGCGCCCATCCGCGCAGCCATGCGTCAGGTGATTGCCGCCGGGGAGGTGCCCGGGGCTGTTACCCTGATCGTTCGCCCAAAAGGGAACTCGCACTTCGCGGCCCATCGCAAGAATTTTCGCCGCAACTCGATTTTCTGGATCGCTTCGATGACAAAGCCCGTCATCGCTGTCGCAATCTTGATGCTGGCGGAAGAAGGCAAGCTTGGCATCGATGATCGCCTGGGGCGGCACATCCCGGAGTTCCGGGATTCCCCCGTGACGTTGCGCCACTTGTTGTCGCACACCTCAGGGCTGGCCGAGGCGACGCCGGAGGAGTTGGCGCGGTTGCGGAAACTGGCCGACCTTGTGCCCTTGATCGCTTCCCGGCCCCTGCGCTTCGCACCTGGGGATCGGTGGCAATACTGTCAATCGGGTATCAATCTTTTGGGCCGCGTCCTTGAAGTGGTCTCTGGTTTGCCACTCGAAGAGTTTCTGTCACGCCGTCTGTTTAGACCGCTGCGAATGCCCGATACAACGTTTTATCTGGAGCCGAGGCAACTGCCGCGTCTCATCATGCCGGTCCGCCGGGAAGACAGTGGCTTCAAGCCTGCCACCAATCCGGTGCTTTATGGCAAATCCCCCACGAACCGGGAACGGTACCCAGCCGCCAATGGCGGCTTGTTCTCGACTGCGGCCGACTACGGCCGCTTCGCCCGAATGTTGCTGCGGGGCGGCGAATTGGACGGGCGTCGCTGCCTCTCAGCAGCAAGCATGGCCGCGCTGACGCGCAACGAAACCGGCGAAGGAAAAGCGGGCTTTCTGCCGGGGCATGCCTGGGGCCTCGGTGTGGGGATCGTGACGAATCCCCTGGGGAAGACGGAGCGGCTGGCCCCGGGTACATTCGGCCACGGTGGCGCCTTTGGCACCCAGTGCTGGATTTCGCCCGCGCAGGGACTCGCACTGGTGCTCATGGTGCGGCGGGGGAATTTTTCCAATGCCGACGATTTAGCTCCACGCCACGCTTTTACCGAGTCGGCGCTGAATTGACGGAGTTGCCCGCACGGTCACGCTACACTTGAATTAAAGCCATGCAGAAGTTGGCCCTGACACACCGGCTTGACCAACTGCGCTCCGCTCTTGGCCAGGTGCTTCTCGGCAAGGAGCAAGCCGTTCGCCTCACGCTGATTTGTCTGATCGCACGCGGACACTTGCTGATCGAGGATGTGCCTGGGGTCGGCAAGACAAGCTTGGCCGAATCTTTGGCCCGCCTCGTTCAAGGCAATTTTCGTCGGCTCCAATGTACGTCTGATCTTCTGCCGGGTGACATTGTGGGCGTCTCAGTCTACCGGCCGCAGGTGCAGGATTTCGAATTCCGTCCGGGACCGGTATTTGCCAATTTTCTACTGGCCGACGAGATCAATCGCGCGACGCCGAAGACGCAATCAGCGCTGCTCGAGGCGATGAGCGAAGGCCAGGTTTCCCTCGACGGGCGCACCATGCCCTTGCCCAAGCCGTTCATGGTGATTGCTACCCAGAACCCCACCGAGCAACAGGGCGCCTATCCGCTTCCGGAGAGTCAGTTGGACCGGTTTCTGATGCGAATTGAGATCGGCTACCCGGAACCCGAGCAGGAAATCACGATTTTTCGCGCTGTAACCATGCGGCCGCAAGATGTCTCGAGCCTGCTGAGCGGCGACGAACTGTTATCGATCCAGGATGAGGTGGAGCAGGTACACGCGGATCCGCAACTGCTGCGCTACTTGCTCGAGATTGTCGCGGCCACACGGCGCCACGAAAGCATCTCGCTCGGGGTCAGCCCGCGCGGCGGGCAAGCTCTGTTTCGCGCCGCGCAGGCGAGTGCCTTATTGGATGGTCGCGGTTATGTCATCCCCGATGACATCAAGGGGCTTGCGATAGCCGTTTGCAGTCACCGTCTGCGGCTCTCGACACAGGCAAGCTTCGGACTGCGTCCGGCGGAGATCGCCAGGCGCGTCATGGAGCAGATCCTGAGCGAAGTTTCGGTTCTGTTGTAACCCTGGTAGCCTTGTTCTGAGCCCTCTCATGCGATATTGAACCTCTCATGGAACGCAAACAAGCTTCTGATTTTCCACCCGAACTTCTAAACCTGCTGGACCTTTACGTGCACGGTGACATGGACCGCCGTGACTTTATCGAGAATTGCCAGCGTTTTGCCACCGGGGGCATCTCAGCGGCCATGTTGTTTGAGAGCTTGCGGCCGAACTATGCCTGGGCGCGGCAGGTGCCTCCTGACGACAAGCGGATCACGACGAGCACAACGACCGTCGAATCGTCGGCTGGCAACGGCATCATAAGAGGTTTCCTGGCGATGCCCGCCCTTCACTCGGGGAAGATTGCCGCTGTGATTGTCATTCACGAAAACCGCGGACTGAACCCCTATATTGAGGATGTAGCGCGCCGTCTCGCCGTGGAAAACTTCATTGCCTTTGCCCCCGATGGACTCACGAGCGTGGGCGGTTATCCCGGCGGCGATGAGCGCGGCGCGAAGCTCTTTCAATCGGTCGATCGGGAGAAGATGACGGAGGATTTTGTCGCCGCCGCCGAATTCTTGAAATTTCTTCCAAACGGCAACGGAAATCTGGGAGCGGTAGGTTTCTGTTTCGGCGGTGGCATCTCGAACACCCTCGCGGTGCGGCTGGGCGCGATGCTGAATGCCGCGGCCCCGTTCTATGGAGCACAGCCCCAAGCCGAAGACGTGTCCAGAATCCAATGTCCTTTGCTACTGCACTACGCCAGCAACGATGCGAGAGTCAATGCGGGCTGGCCCGCCTATGAAGAAGCGCTGAAGGCCAATCAGGTGCGGTACCAGGCTTTTTTCTACCAGGGGACGAATCACGGATTCCACAATGACACAACACCGCGCTA
>Ga0068877_10000932_pt1 | contig 24911 bp, 14 predicted proteins | sample NOAtaG_FD_66437 | JGI IMG/M metagenome (GOLD analysis project Ga0068877, IMG submission 66437) | Freshwater lake microbial communities from Lake Erie, under a cyanobacterial bloom - NOAA_Erie_Diel6S_1000h metaG | ecosystem: Environmental > Aquatic > Freshwater > Lake | place: USA: Ohio, Lake... | reverse complement strand
TAGGGCGCCGTCCACCCCAGCAGGTAGTGGTACAGCGTGGCCACGCTGGTGGCCGCAAAGCACAGCATGAAGCCGTAGAAGGTGAAGTGGTGGAAGCGTCGCCGCGCGAGGGTGAAGGCATCGTCGGCGTTGTTGCACCCCTGTCCATGGCCGCCATCGAGGTATCGCAGTGACAACACGTTCTGAGTGGCCTCCGCCACCGCAGGCGCACTGGCAGGCCCCGGAGGCGACTCCCGCCAGAACTGGCGCACACCCAGAGCCAGGGCCAGCACGGCAAACAGGAAGACGGGCGCAAAGAGCGAGACCATCGTCCCGTGCGGGAAGATGGCGTAGAAGCTGCCCTCAAGCGGCGCGCCCCACAGCGACCCCGTGCGGGCGGCTGCCAGCATGAGGAACAGCGCCAGCCCCGCGGCCAGTGCCAGCGCCAGGGCGAGGCCGTTGCGCTGGTACAGGCGGCCCAGGGGGGCGGGCCAGGCGTGCTCGACATAGGTGCGCACGCGCACCTGGGCCATCGCGCGGGGCACGTTGACGCCAAACTCGTGAGGCGGGGCGTATTGGCAGGCGTGCAGGCAGGCGCCGCATTGGTGGCACAGGTTGGCCAGAAAGTGCACGTCAGCCTTGTCGAACTGCAGGCGGCGCGTCATGGCGGGAAACACCGCGCAGAAACCCTCGCAGTAGCGGCAGGCGTTGCAGATCTGCAGCACGCGCGCGACTTCCGCTTCCTCGGCGTCGGCCAGCCGCTGGTGGGGGGCGGGCCGGCCCTGGGCCAGCTCAGCGGCCTCCCGGGTCAGGGCTTCAAGCGTTTGCATGGGACACCTCGCGCTGTGCGGCGGCTGCAGCCTGGACGCCGGCAATGCGCCCGAAGGCGGTGCCGATGCTCATGCCCACGCCGGCCGTGTAGCCTTGGCCCAGCACATTGCCGGCCATCATCTCGCCCGCGACGAACAGGTTCGGGCTGGGTTGCCCCCCAAAGTGCACGGCCGCGGTCTCGTCGGTCTTCAAGCCCAGGTAGGTGAAGGTGACTCCGGGCTTCACGGCATAGCCGAAGAACGGCGGCGTATCGATGGGGCGGGCCCAATGGGTCTTGGGCGGCGACAAACCCTGGGTGTGGCAGTCGTCCAGGGCTGTGTGGTCGAAACGGCCCACCCGGCAGGCTGCGTTGTACTGATTCAAGGTGTCCATGAAGGTGGCTTCGTCCAGGCCAAGCAGCCGCGCCAGCTCGGGCAGGCTGTCGGCCCGGGTGCCCGGGAAGACGGGAGGCATGAAGCGGCCGATCGCCTTGGCGTCGATGATGGAGTAGCCGATCTGGCCCGGTTGCTGGGCCACCAGGCGGCCCCAGATGGCGTAACGCTTGGGCCAGAAGTCCTCGCCTTCGTCGTAAAAGCGCCGGGCTTCGCGGTTGAGCACCACGCCCAGCGACACGCAGTCGATGCGGGTGCAGATGCCGCCGTCGTACAGCGGCGCACGCGCGTCGATGGCCACCATATGGGCCTGGGTGGCATCGCCGATGCGGTCTGCCCCGTGATCCTCGAGCATGTGGCGCAGCAGCACACCCGTGTTGAAGCGCGTGCCGCGGATCAGAAAGTTCTCGGCCGGACGCTCACCACGCTCGTTGGTGCCCCAGGCCTCGGACAACCACTCGCGGTTGGACTCGAAGCCGCCGGCAGCCAGCACGCAGGTCTTGGCCTCGATCCGCTCACCGCGTGACCACGCGGCCACAAAGCGGCCGTCGCGCAGCTCCACGCGCTCCACCGGCGCCTCGTAGTCGATCCGCACGCCCAGACTTTGCGCACTGCGGTAGAACGCGTTAACCAGGGCCTTGCCGCCGCCCATGAAGAAGGCGTTCGTGCGTGCAGTGTGCAAGGCGCCAGACAGTGAGGGCTGGAAGTGCACGCCATGCTTGCGCATCCACGGCCGGCAGGTGCCCGAGGCGCGAATGACCAGCCGCGCCAGGGCCTCGTTGGTGCGCCCGCCGGTCACCTTCAGCAGGTCTTGCCAGAACTCTTCTTCCGGGTAAGCGTCCACCAGCACATCTTGCGGGGCGTCGTGCATGCAGCGCAGGTTGCGGGTGTGCTGGGAGTTGCCGCCGCGCCACTCGCGCGGCGCCGCCTCGAGCAAGCGCACAGAGCAGCCAGCCTCGGCCGCCATCAGCGCGGCGCACAGCGCTGCGTTGCCGCCGCCGATCACCAGAACATCGAGCATCGTGTGTTCACCCTCTCAGCCTGAAAACGGCCGCTCTACCCATTGGGATGTGGACTGTAGACAGCCGCGGCGCCGGCGCCTAGACCGCACCGCGCGCTGGCGGTTTCACGAATCGTGAAAGTCCGTGCCCGGCCAGGTGCCGTCGGCCACCATCTGGCGGGCGACGTCACGCACCACCACCCGGGCCGCCAGTGCGGCTGGCGACAGCTCATCATCCGACAGGCTGACGAGGTGATTGGGCCGGTGCGCCGCCGCGTCCCGCAAGGGCAGGCAGTGCAAGTCGGCCCGGCCGGCGCGCACCGCAGCCGCACCCGGCTGGATGGTGGCCGCCAGGCCGCTGCCCACCACGTCCATCAACAAGGCCAGCCCATCCACCTCGGCCACCACGCGAGGTGCACAGCGCGCGCGGGCAAACGCCGCGTCCACCACGCCTCGCAGGTTGTGGCGCGCGCTGGGCAGCACCAGCGGCAAGGCCGTCAGCTCCTTCAGCCGGGGCCGCGCCTGGCGGGGCCACCCTTCCAAGCCGGGCGTGCCAATCAGAAACAGGTCTTCACGCAGCAGCGGCATGACGCTCCAACGGCGCGACGCATCCAAATTGAACAGGATGGCCAGATCCAGCTGGCGGGCGTTGAGCATGCTTTCCAGGTGGCCTGACAGGCCCTCCACCAGGTGCAGCCTCACCTCAGGGTAGCGCTCGCTCATGGCCTTCAGCAGCGGCACGCCCAGCACACTGGCGGTGGTGCTGGCCAGACCCACGCTGACATGGCCCGCCAACCGGGCCGTACGCGCGGCGCGGCCGGCCTCGTCCACATGCCGCAGGGCCAACTGCGCCTGGCGCCAGAAGGCCAGCCCCGCATCAGTGGGCCTCACCCCCGCAGGCCCGCGCTGCAGCAGACGCGTGGCCAGCTCACCCTCCAAGCGCGAGATCTGCTGGCTGAGGGCTGAAGTGACCACCCCGAGCGCCGCCGCGGCCTGGGTCAGGCTGCCAGACTCGACGACCTGGACGAAGTAGCGCAGCTGTCGGAGCTCCATGGCCGCAGTGTAGGCAGGAGCCCTGGGGGCTTCAGAGGCGCTCGAGCCATCAAGCGAGCGACGGCGTTCGTTCCTCGTAGCCGAGGAACGAGACCCGGCACAAACACGTTTTCCGATATGCAACGCCGCGAGGGCATGGGGTTTTAGCCCTTGGGCTAGCATAGTTATGGTTCTTGCTTGATCTCGAGTTGCTGCTGACAACAGCGCCCCGTAGCCCAGGCACATCACGCGGGGTCCTGGTACGGCCTTCCCGTTCTCTCTCGGTCAGGCTCTTCGTCGCCTGGCGCGACGAGACAACGCTGGTTCCGTGGGTCTCCATTTTTTCAGCCAGCGCCCGATTTAACGGGCCGCCCCGAACCGAGGAAACCATGTCTGTATCACGCCGTTCTGCCCTCAGCTCCTGGGTGCTGGGCCTTACCATTTGCGCCGCCTTGATTCCAGCCGGTGCCACCGCCAGCACCGCCTGCAAGTTCAAACCCTCGGTTGGGCAGGCCGGCAAGGACGTGGTGTGGGTGCCCACGCCCGATGGCGTGGTCGATCGCATGCTGCGCATGGCGCAGGTGACTCCTGACGACTACATCATCGACCTCGGCGCAGGCGACGGGAAGATCGTCATCATGGCCGCCCAGCGGTTCAAGGTCCGCGGCCATGGCATCGAGTACAACCCGGACATGGTCGACCTGTCACGCTGTCTGGCCAAGGAGGCCGGAGTGACGGGCATGACGCGCTTCGACCAAGGCGACATCTTCAAGAGCGACTTCACCCAGGCCAGCGTCATCACGATGTACCTGCTGCCGGCGCTGAACCTGAGGCTTCGCCCAGTGCTGTTCCAGAAAATGAAGCCGGGAACACGGATCGTGTCGCACCAGTTCACGATGGGCGACTGGCAGCCTGACGAAACCTCACTCGTCGACGGCAAGACCTCTTACTTCTGGGTCATTCCTGCCAACGCCGGCGGCAACTGGCGGCTGTCCTGGCGGGGCGAGGCTGGCGAGGGCGGCGGCGAACTGTCCACCGAACAAACCTTTCAGAAGATTGAGGGCAAGGTGCGTTTCGGGACACTGGAGGCCGGGTTGCGGGATGCCCGGCTGCGGGGCGACCGCGTCAGCTTCGAGCTGATGGATGAGGCGGGCGTGCTGCGAAGCTTCGCCGGGCGCGTACAGGGAGACCGCATCGAGGGTTCGGTCACGGGGCCGCAAGGCAGGACCGGTACATTCTCGGCCGTGCGCAACGGCCCTGCACCGACCATCCGCGGCTCCTCTGATTGAGACTGCTCGCAGAGGTAACCACCATGTCAGCACCCTCCAGCGCGGCGTCGCAGAATCGACGTTCCAGCCCGCACGAGACCCTGGGCCTGAAAGAGGCCATCGCCATCATCGTCGGCATCGTCATCGGTGCGGGCATCTTCAAGGCACCGTCGCTGGTCGCCACTTTCACGGGCAGCGAAGGCTGGATGTTCGCGGCCTGGGCCGCCGGCGGCCTGATCTCGCTTATCGGCGCGCTGTGCTACGCGGAGTTGGCCACCACCTACCCGAACGCGGGCGGGGACTACCACTTCCTGCACCGCGCCTACGGCAGAGGCGTCTCGTTCCTGTTCGGGTGGGCGCGCTTCTCGGTGATCACCACGGGCTCGATCGCCCTGCTGGGCTTCGTGTTCGGTGACTACACCGCGCAGCTGGTGCCGCTGGGGACGGGCCATGATTCGGCGGTGTACGCGGCTGTGGCCATTCTGGTGCTGACTTGGGTCAACGTGCGTGGCATGCGTGCGGGTGCGAAAGTCCAGACTTGGCTCACGGCGCTGGAGATCTCGGGGCTTCTGCTGATCATCATCGCCAGCCTCGTCCTGGTATCCAACGGCAACGCTGCAGCGCCTGCTCCCAGTGCTGGAACTGCAGCCTCCTCCGCGTCGGGCATCCCCCCGATGATCGGCTTGGCCATGGTGTTCGTGCTGCTGACCTTCGGCGGGTGGAACGAGGCGGCCTACATCAGCGCCGAGCTCAAGGACGAACGGCACAACATGGTTCGCGCGCTGATCTGGTCGATTGTCCTGATCACCGCGCTGTACCTGCTGGTGGTGTGGGCCTACTGGCACGGGCTGGGGATGCAAGGCATGGCCAAGTCCAAGGCCGTTGCAGCCGATCTGCTGAAGGTCACGTTCGGACCCATAGGCGAGAAGGTGATGTCGGTGCTGGTGGCCGTGGCCGCGCTGACCTCGATCAACGCCACCATGATCGTTGGGGCACGGACCAACTATTCGCTCGGGAGGGACTGGCCCGTTCTTGGGCGTCTGGGGGAGTGGGATGAGCGGCGCGAGGCGCCCATCTTTGCCATGTACCTGCAGAGCGCAGCTGCCTTGGTCTTGGTGCTCATCGGTGCCACGGCCACCTTGGGTGGAGGCTTCAAGGCGATGGTGGAGTTCACCGCGCCAGTCTTCTGGCTCTTCTTCTTGCTGTCAGGCATTTCATTGTTCGTCCTGCGGCGGCGCGAGCCTGACGCCGTGCGGCCCTTCAAGGTGCCGCTGTACCCCCTCACGCCGCTCATCTTCTGCGCGGTGTGCGCTTACATGCTGTGGTCGAGCTTGAACTATGTTTACAGCAAGGAGCTGGGGGGCTTGAACGCTGCCTGGATAGGCGTGTTGGTGCTGGCCGTGGGCGGCGTGATCCTGATGCTGCTCCCGCGCCGCGATGAGGCGACCAAGCCTTCTGGCGGCGGCTGAGACCACGGCCAGGAGGGGTCTTCAGGGTCAGCACCCTGCCCCTCACACCACGCTGGCCAGCGCCCTTCTCGCCTCGGCCTCGTCCAGTGCCATGCGCCGGGCCCAGTCGGCGATCTGGTCGTCGCCGATGCGCCCGACGTTGAAGTAGGCCGCCTCGGGGTGGGCGAGGTAGAAGCCGCTGACGCTGGCAGCAGGAGTCATGGCCAGGCTCTCGGTCAGGCCCATGCCGATCTCCTCGGCCTTGAGCACCTCGAACATCTGCGCCTTGACGCGGTGGTCGGGGCAGGCGGGGTAGCCGGGGGCGGGGCGGATACCGCGGTATTGCTCGGCGATCAGCGCCTCGTTGCTCAGCGCCTCATCGGGCGCGTAGCCCCAGAACTCGGTGCGCACGCGCTGGTGCAATCGCTCGGCAAAGGCCTCGGCCAGGCGGTCGGCCAGGGCCTTGAGCAGGATGGCGGAGTAGTCGTCGTGATCGGCGATGAACTGGCGCTCTTTCTTCTCCACGCCCAAGCCGGCGGTGACGGCGAACAGGCCGATGTAGTCGGGCCTGACACCCCGCGGGGCGACAAAGTCGGCCAGGCAGCGGTTCGGCCGCTTCACACCATCGACCACCGGCCGCTCGGTCTGCAGGCGCAGCGGAGACCAGCGCAGCAGCACCTGCTCGCGCGACTCATCCGCGTAGACCTCGATGGTGTCGTCGTCCACGGTGTTGGCCGGCAGCAGGGCGAAGACGCCATTGGCCTGCAACCAGCGGCCCTCGATCAGGCGCTGCAGCATGCGTTTGCCGTCGCTGAAGACGCGCTGCGCCTCCGCGCCCACCACCTCGTCGCGCAGGATCTGCGGGAAGGGGCCGGCCAGGTCCCAGGTCTGGAAGAAGGGGCCCCAATCGATGCAGGCCGCGATCTCGGCCAGGTCCACGTTCTTCAGCACGCGCCGGCCAATGAAACGGGGCTTCGGCGGGGTGTAGGAGCCCCAGTCCAGGGACGTCTTGTTGGCCCGCGCGGCGGCCAGGCTCACCAGAGGCGTGACCTTCTTGTTGGCGTGCTGCTGACGCACGCGCTCGTACTCGGCGTTGAGCTCGGCGATGTAGGCCTTGGCACGCTCATCCGACAGCAGGTCCGAGCACACGCCCACGCTGCGCGAGGCGTCCGGCACGTAGACCACCGGGCCCTCGTAGTGCGGCGCGATCTTCACGGCCGTGTGCACGCGGCTGGTGGTGGCCCCGCCGATCAGCAGCGGGATCTTCTTCAGCCGGAAGTGCTCGTCGCGCTGCATCTCTGCGGCCACGTGCTGCATCTCCTCCAGGCTGGGGGTGATCAGGCCCGACAGCCCGATGATGTCCGCGCCCTCGACCTTGGCCTTTTCCAGGATGTCTTGACACGGGACCATCACGCCCATGTTGACCACCTCGAAGTTGTTGCACTGCAAGACCACGGCGACGATGTTCTTGCCGATGTCATGCACGTCGCCCTTGACGGTGGCGATCACGATGCGGCCCTTGGCCTTGGCTTCGCCACCGGCGTCCAGCAACGCCTGCTTCTCGGCCTCGATGTAGGGCAGCAAGTGCGCCACGGCCTGCTTCATCACACGGGCGCTTTTGACCACCTGCGGCAGGAACATCTTGCCCGCGCCGAAGAGGTCGCCCACCACGTTCATGCCCGCCATGAGCGGGCCTTCGATCACATGCAGCGGTCGGCCGCCTGAGGCCAGCACGCGCTGCCACGCGGCCTCGGTGTCCTCGACGATGAATTCGGTGATGCCGTGCACCAGGGCGTGGCTCAGGCGCTCGTCCAGCGTGCCAGCGCGCCAGGCCAGGCGTGCGGAGTCGTCCTTGGCCGCACCCTTGGCGCTCTCGGCGATCTCGATCAAGCGTTCGCCGGCCGTCTTGCGCTCTTCACCTTCCATCCAGGCGGGCGTTCGGTTCAGCACCACATCTTCCACCCGCTCGCGCAGCACGGGCTCCAGGTCGTCGTACACGCCCACCATCCCGGCGTTGACGATGCCCATGTCCATGCCCGCGCGGATGGCGTGGTACAGGAACACGGTGTGGATGGCCTCGCGCACCGGCTCGTTGCCGCGGAAGCTGAAGCTCACATTCGACACGCCGCCCGAGACCTTGGCGCCGGGCAGGTTCGCCTTGATCCAGCGCGTGGCCTCGATGAAGTCCACGGCGTAGTTGTCGTGCTCCTCGATGCCGGTGGCGATCGCGAAGATGTTGGGGTCGAAGATGATGTCCTCGGGCGGGAAGCCCACCTCGTCCACCAGGATGCGGTAAGCGCGGGCGCAGATCTCGGTCTTGCGCGCGAAGGTGTCGGCCTGGCCCTTCTCGTCAAAGGCCATCACCACGGCCGCCGCGCCGTAGCGGCGCACCAAGGTGGCCTGGCGCTTGAACTCGGCCTCGCCTTCCTTCAGCGAGATCGAGTTGACGATGCCCTTGCCCTGGATGCACTTCAGGCCCGCCTCGATGACCTCCCACTTCGAGGAGTCGATCATGATGGGCACGCGCGCGATCTCGGGCTCGCCGGCGATCAGGTTCAGAAAGCGCACCATGGCGGCCCGGCTGTCGAGCATGGCCTCGTCCATGTTGATGTCGATGATCTGCGCGCCGTTTTCCACCTGCTGGCGCGCCACCGCCAGGGCCTGCTCGAAATCGCCGTTGAGGATCATCCGGGCGAAGGCCTTGGAGCCCGTGACGTTGGTGCGCTCGCCGATGTTGACGAAGAGTGAGCCTTCGCCAATGAGCACTGGCTCCAGGCCGGACAGGCGCATGGGCTGCACGCTCGCGCCAGAGGGCCGGCCGGCGTCGCCGTCAGCGTCATGTTCAGGGGTGGCGGTCGGGCTCATCGGGGGCTCATTCACTCGCAAGGCCGTTCAGGGCGGGTGGATGAGCGCCGTTGGCAGCCGCGCAGGCCGCGCGGGGCCCCGAGCCTGGTGACCGGCCTGTGCCGGTTCATCGCAACGCTCCTCGGGGCAACCCAGATTCTAGGCGGGCGCACCTGAGGCCCCGCTGACCGGATGCCCGCTTGCGGCGGCGCCGTTCAGCGGCTGTGCGAGGTCAAGTCAGCCAGGGGGCCTGCCGCGCGCACGCCCAGCCCGGCACGGCGGGCCTTGGGCTGCGGGTTGGCCAGTTGGGTCTCGTCCAGCACCTCGGCGGCCTGCTCAGGCAGCAAAGAGGACGCATCGGCACCGCGCCGCATGGCCACCCCGACCGCCAGGATGTCGATCACCAGCAGGTGCAGGATGCGGCTGACCATGGGCACGTGGGTGCTGACGTCTTCCGCATGGTCGACGATGAGCGCCACATCGGCCTTGCGGGCCAAGGGCGAGTGGCTGGCCGTGATGGCCACGACCACGGCGCCGCGGCTGTGCGCGGTATCGGCCACCTCCAGCAGATCGTCCACACGGCCACTGCTGCTGATGATGACGGCCACATCGCCCGGCTTGAGCACATTGGCCGCCAGCAGCTGCAGGCGCGGGTCGGTGAAGGAGGCGCTGGACAGCCCAAAGCGCAGGAACTTGAACTGCGCGTCATCGGCCACCACACGGTAGTGGCCCACGGCGTAGAAATCCACACGTTCGGCCGCCGTCAGCAGCTCGATGGCGCGGTCCATGGTGTCGCGGTTAAGTTGGTCGCGCACCTGCAAGATGGCCGAGGCGGTGTTGCCGAGCACCTTTACGCCCAGCTCCAGCATCGTGTCTTCACCGGTCACCTGCGTGTGGGTGACGGGCACGGTACCGGTCAAGCCGGAAGCCAGCCGCAGCTTGAAGTCCGACAGGCCCTCGCACCCCAGCGAGCGGCAGAAGCGGATCACCGTGGGCTGACTCACGCCCGCCGCACGCGCAATGTCCGCAATGGGGTCATTCAGCGCCGAGCGCGGGTGCGCCAGCACGTGATTGGCCACCCGCTTCTCGGCGGGCGAAAGGTTGGGCATGGCACGCTGGATCTGCCCCAGGATGGCCGAGCCCTGCCCCGCCTCCATGCCGCGCAGCTGGCCTGCGAGCACGGTCGAGGCGCCGTCCAGCGTGGCGTGCTCGGCGGTGATCACGTAGGTGGGAATGGCGCGCAAATAGCTGGAGAACCGCCCCTTGTCCTCGAAGCGGGCGCGAAACGGGCTGCCATCAAACCAGGCGCCCAGGCGCGGCACGATGCCTCCGCCAATGAACACCCCGCCCATGGCTCCTTGCGTGACCGCCAAGTTGGCGGCTGCCGTGCCCAACATGGCGCAGAAGGTCTGCAAGGCCTCCAGACACACGGCGCAACCACCCGCCAGCGCACGGCGGGTGATCTCCGGCGCCGGCAGGGCTTGCACGGGGCTCCCCGCACGGTGCAGCAAAGCCCGGTACGTCAACTCCAGCCCCGGGCCCGACACCAGTCGCTCGAAGGAGACGTGGGGATGCTGCGTCATGGCGTAGCGCAGGATGTCCATCTCCCGCTCGTCGCGCGGCGAAAAACTGGTGTGCCCACCCTCTGTGCCCAGCGCCACCCAGCCATCGCCGGCCGGGATGAGGCCGGAGACCCCCAGGCCGCTGCCGGCGCCGATCAGGCCGACCACGCTGCGCGCCACCGGGGTGCCACCGCCCACCTGACGCCGCTGCGAAGGCAGCAGGCGCGGCAGCGCCAAGGCCAGCGCCGTGAAGTCGTTCACCACCACCAGCGTCTGCAACCGCAGGCGCTCTCGCATCTGCTCGATGGAGAACTGCCAGTGGTAGTTGGTCATGCGGACCTCGTCACCCTCCACCGGGTTGGCAATCGCCACAGCCGCATGCTGAATCTGCTCGGTGTGGGCGGCCGGCAGTTCGGACAGATAGGCCGTCACTGCAGCGTGGAAGTCGGCGTGGTCGGCACACCGCAGGGACGCCGTGTGCTCAAAGTGCCCGGGGGCCGTCTCCACCGTGAAACGGGCATAGGTGCCGCCGATGTCGGCGATCAGGCGGGGACTGTCGTGAACGCTCATCGCAATAGGCCTGACGGTGGGGGTTCTGAGTGTTACATCATGGTAACTTGACTACAAACCTCTGTGGGGCAGGCCGCGCAACACGCTTACGCTCATTGAATCTACGCAATCCAGCGCGCTCCACCCGGGCAACTCCCCTTGTCGGACGGATGTAGTTTTGCTACCTTCCCTGCCTCATGAATGCACCCAGCGAAGGCTCCCTCGACAGCGCCGCCCACCGGGCCCAGGCGCTGGCCTTGCCTTGGCTGGTGGCCGACGTGGGCGGCACCAATGCACGCTTTGGATGGGTGGAAGACGCCTCCTTGAAGGTCACCCAGGTGCAGACCCTGCCTGTGGCCGACCACGCCGGGCCAGCCGAGGCCGTGCGCGCCTACCTGGGCCACCTGCAGGCCGCCCGGGGCGGCCCCGTACCGCAACCGCGCCGCTCCGCCTGGGCCTTGGCCACCGCGCTGGACGGCGACTGGGTGGAGCTGACCAACGGCCATTGGCGCTTCTCGCGTAGCGCGCTGATGCAGTCCCTGGGAGTGCAAGACCTGCGCCTGCTCAATGACTTCGAGGCACTCGCCCTCTCGCTACCCCACCTGCAGCCCGCACAACTGCGCGCCCACGGCGCCCTGCCCCGGGCTGAAGGCGTGCTGGCCGTCATCGGGCCGGGCACCGGCCTGGGGGTTGCGGGAGTGGTGCAGACAGCTCAGGGGTGGAAGGCGCTGCCGGGAGAAGGCGGGCACGCCACCCTGGCAGCGACTGACGATCACGAGGCCGCGGTGCTGGCTGAAGTGCGACGGCACTTCGAGCATGTCTCGGCCGAGCGCTTGTTGTCGGGCATTGGCCTGCCGGTGTTGCACAGGGCGATGTGCGCCGTGGCTGGCGTGGCGCAGCCAGACCTGAGTGCCGCGCAGATCGTGGAAGCAGGCACCCAAGGCACGGACGCCCTGTGTCAGCGCACGATGGATATGTTCTGCAGCCTGCTGGGCAACTTTGCTGGCAACGTGGCGCTCACCCTGGGTGCGCGTGGCGGCGTCTACATCGGCGGCGGCATCGTGCCGCGCCTGGGCGAGCGCTTCTTTCAGTCGAGCTTCAGGGAGAAGTTCGAGGCCAAGGGGCGGTTTCGCGGCTACCTGGCCGACATCCCCACGGCACTCATCACCGACACGCTGGCCGCACTCACGGGCGCGGCCGCGGCGCTCGACCCGGGCGTCGGCTGAGCTTCTGGACCAGGCGCGGGCGGCCGTCGCTACGCCAGCCACGCCTCCAGCCAAGCCGCCTCCCAGGGCCTCAGCGCCCCATCAGAAAGTCCAGCGGCACGTCCAGCCGCGCGGCCCAGACCCGCTCGTTGTGCCCCGTGCCTTCAAACACCCGGCTCATCACCTGCCCCGGACCCCAGCCGCGGTCTCGCACGAGTTCGTCCACAAACGTTTGATACGGGCCGTAGAGGGCATCCAGCTCGGTGGTGCCGCGGTCCATGTACAGCCGGCGGCCCTGCGGCGGCAGCAGCCGGTCACGCAGGTAGTTGAAGGCGGCCAAGGGCAGCGCCGCATTGGCCTGGCCGGTACCCACCCAGTGCACCGACAGACCGGCCGCACCGCCAAAGACCTGGGGGTACTCGTTGAGGGCATAGATCGAGATGAGCGCGCCCATGCTGGAGCCCATGACGAAGGTGGACTCCCGCGCCGGCAGCGTGGCAAAGCGCGCGTCGATCGCAGGCTTGAGCTCTTCCACTAGGAAGCGCAGGTACGCATCTGACCGCGGCCGCCCTTGCAGCGCCTTGTCGGTGAACTCGGCGCGCACGCCAGGCTCCAGGTAGGGCAGAAACTTCTCCGGGTAGTACTCGCTGTGGCGGGACTTGCCGTTGTTCCACACGCCCACGATCAGGGTGGGGGCCATGCGCCCGGCGCGCACCAGGCGGTCTACCGTGAGATGCACGTCCCAAGCTTGCTTGTTCCAGGTGGTGCGGGCGTCAAACAGCATCTGGCCGTCGTGCATGTAGAGCACCTGGTAGCGCCGTGCCGGGCTGTAGTCAGACGGCAGCCAGACGTCCACATGGCGCGCATCCACATGGCGGGAGGGAAAGTCCGCCAGCCGCTCGATCCGGCCCACACTCACCTGAGGCAAGGCTTGTGCCGCAGCACCGCCCGCATTGGCGGCCACCACGGTCGCGAACAGCGCTTGCCACAAGACATCTCGAATTCTTGAGGGACTCATCATCCGGCCTCCAGTCGACACCCCACACATTCTGTTTGCAAAGGGCGCGCCTGCAGGGCGCATGAACGCCTTCACGCCAGCGGCCTCTGACGCCGGTGCGCCGCCCGCGCGAACGGCACCCAGCCGTGCCGTGCCCAGCGCCGCCACATGAGCAGGCCGCGCAGCCACTCGTCGGCGGCGTAGGCGATCCACACGCCCACCAGCCCCAAGCCCAGCACCTCACCCAGCAACCAGCTGCCCCCCGCCAGCACCACCAGCATGGAGGCCGCACCCGCCACCACCGGGTAGCGCGCATCACCCGCTGCACGCAAGGCATTGATGACCACCAGGTTGAAGGTGCGGCCGGGCTCGAGCAACACCGTCCACCACAGCAACAAGGCACCGGTGGCCAGGATGTCCCGGTCCTGCGTGAACAGGCCCAGCAGCCAAGGCCCAGCCAAGGCCAGCGCCACCGCCAGCGCCAGACTGGTAACAAGCCCCAGGGCCAAGGACCGCCGCACCAGGCGATGCGCCTCGTGCAGCCGCCCTGCACCGACGAGATGCCCGACCAGGATCTCCACCGACAGCCCGATGGCCAGCGAGGCCATCACCACCAGATAACCCAGTTGCTGCACATAGGCCTGCGTGGCCAGCGCTGCGGCGCCCAACGTACCGGCCACGGACACGCTGACCATGAAGGCCAGGCGCCAGGCCACGTTCTCGGCAGCCCCCGGCAGCCCGATGCGCAGCACTTCGGCCAGCTCCTTGCGGCGAAGGCGCCAGGCATCCGAGGGCAGCACGCGCAGGCCCAGTAGACGCCGCCACAGCACCAGGTGCACCACGATGCCGAACAGGCGGCTGGCCAACAGCGCCCACGCATAGCCGGGCAGCCCCATGGCGGGCATCAGCACCAAGGCACCCACCAGGTGCACCGCATGCATGGCCACCACCACGGCAAGGGCCTCGCGCGTGCGCAGATGGGTGCGCAGCACCGTGGACATGGAGGCGTTCCACGCGTCCAGCACCATGGCCGGAGCCAAAGCCTGAAGGAAGGGCGCGGCCAGCGGCACCACCGCCGCGGGCGCGTTCAGGCCCTGCATGAGCGGCACGGCCAGCAGCAGGGCCGGCAAGGCCGTCAGCAGCCCCATCCAGGTGCTGGCGCCCAAGGCGGCGCGCGCCACCGCGTCAGCCACGTCGCGCCGGCCACCTCCCAAGCTCTGCGCCACCACCACCCCCACCCCGGCGCCCACCACCCGAAAGAGGATGAACAGCATGGCAAACACGTGATGCGCTAGCGAAAAGGCCGCCGCCGAGGTGTCTGACAGGCGCGCGGCCAGCGCCGTGGACACCAGGCCCACGCCGATGCCCAGGATCAGCTCCACGAACATCGGCGCGGCGATGGGCAGCAGGCGCGGGCGGGGCAGATCGGACTTGGCGGTCCGCCGCTCGGACCTCTCAAGCCGGTCAGGCCGGTCAGGCCGGTCAGGGCTGATGGTCACTTCAGCACGATCACTGGCGTGTCGTCCATCACCAGCGGGTCACGCTCCGGGTCGCCGCCGCCCATGACAAAGGGAGCAGGTTCGCGGGCCAGGGCGCGGTAGCCGCCGTCGTAGTCCCAGGTGGTGACGTAGACGCGCGCGCCGTCGAGCGAGGCCAGGCGGCCAAGCGAGGCGGCCGGCAGCGTCAGACTCACGGTACGCGCAGCGCGGTCCACGGCGATGTTCGCAGCAGGGCCGACTGGGGTGCCCTCGGCCGTGGCGCTGGCGCCCTCGGCGCTGAACAGGGCGTTGGTCCAGCCGTGCACGCGCAGCCGCCGGTGCCAGCGCATGCCCTCGGGCAGGAGGCCCTTCTGCAGCGGCATCAGTTCGCTGCCGCCCGCCTGGCCCGGCAGCTCGATGAACACGGTGAACGCCACGTGGTCGAAGCCGTTCTGCGGGTTCCACACGGTGGTGATGTCGTGCATGGTCAGGTCCAGGCGCAAGGCCCCTCCGGCGGTGGACACGCGCACGCCGCGCAGATCCATCTGTCGGAGGGCACCCCAGCTCGGGTCGGTCGGATAGCGGTAGGTGCCCGGCCCGCCGCGCGGGCCCTGGTCGTCACCGGCGGGGTCCTCCAGGTCTGCCCGCAGCGTCCAAGCGCGCTCCACACGAAAGTCCACGCCCACGGCCGGCACTCCAGGCGCCCACACGACGGCGCGGTGGCGCACGGCGGGGTCCACCATGGTCGAGGTGTCGACCTGCGCCTGCCAGCGACCGTCAGGCCCGGGCGTGATGTCGCGCGCGCTGGACAGGTCGCCGTCGAGCACCAGTTTCAGGCGCTTGACCGAGCCGTGGCTGGGGCTGGTGTTGGAGCCGGCGGCAGCCCCTGGAGCGCCAGTTACCATGGCTATCTGGCCTGAAACGACGAAGTCACCGGCTACGGTGGACAGCTGCCCCGGCAAACCCTGGGGCAGCGGGTCCAGGCGCACCGTCAAGCTGGCGTCCGGGCTGGCGCGCCGCTCTTGCGTGATGCGCCACACCCAGCCGCCCCGCGCCGACAGGGCTTGTGTCACCTTTCCGCCAGCACCCACGACCAGAGGCTCACCCCGGCCACCGTCCAGGCTGAACAGGGGCTGCAGCACCGTGCCTGCTGGCAGCCCGGTGTCCAGGTCCTCCAGCAAGGTGTCGCGGTCGGCCGTGTTGAACACCACCAGCGCGGCTTGACCCTCATGCGCCGTACGCCAGGCCAGCACCCCGGGACCGGCCGCCTGCGCCTTGAGCACCGTGGGCGCGCCTCTGGAAAACAAGCGGTGCTCGCGCCGCAGTTGCGCCAGGGCGGCGATGTAGCGGTACAGCGGCGCGCTCGTGTCGAACCGGTCGCGCCCGCCCGAGCCCCAACCGGCGGCAAACATCGCCGCCCGCGGCTGCGTGAAACCTTGCTCCGTGCCGTAGTAGACGGTGGGAATCCCGGGCAGCGTGAACATCGCCAGCAGCGCCTGTTTCAGGGCGGCCTCAGAGCCGCCCGCCAGAAAGCGGTCCACGTCGTGGTTGTCCACGAAGGTGGGCATCAGGTGCGGGCGCGCATGCAGCCGCATGGTGGCCTCGATGCGGTGGGCCAGCTCAGCCGGGGGCCGGCCGCGTGCAAACACATCGCCCATCGCGCCGTAGAGCGGAAAGTTGATCATCCCCGGCAACAAGGGCTGGCCGCCGGGGCCGGTCATGTAGCGCTCGATCTTGCGCGCCTGCGTGTCGTCAAAGGGACGGTCAATGCCGAAGCCTTCGCCGAACACATGGAAGTCACGCCGCCCCGTCTGGCGGGCCACCTCGGCCAGCCCCGGCGCGGCGCGGTCCCGCGCGTGGAGGAAGTCGGTGAAGAAATCCGGCGGCACATAGAACGCGGTGTCGATGCGAAAGGCGTCCACGCCCACCTCACGCACCCAGAAGCCGAAGCTGTCACGCAGTGCCCGCCGCACCACGGGGTTCTCGGTGTTGAGGTCGTCCAGGCCTGCCATCTGGAAGTTCAACTCCTGCACCGTGTCGTTGTAGTCCACCACGTCCGGCGTCCAGTGGTAAATGCCGGCCCGGCGCTGCTTCGGGTCGCGCGGGTCGTTCAGGTGGAAGGGCGGCTGCGTGGGCCGGGGCACGGGCGCAGTGCGGTCGTGCGGCTCATAGCCGTGGGCCGGGTCACCAGCCTTCCAGCGGTTGCGGTAGGTGAAGAAGTTGCCGGTGTGGTTCACCACCACGTCCTGGATCAGGTACATGCCGCGGCGGTGCAGCGCGTCCGACAGGCGGCGGTAGTCCGCCAGCGTGCCGAAGTGCCGGTCCACGCGCTTGAAGTGCTCGGTCCAGTAGCCGTGGTAACCGGTGTACTGGCCGGAGGGCTCCACCCACTGGTTGGCCACGGGAGGGGTGATCCACAGCGCCGTGGCCCCCAGGCCGCGGATGTAGTCCAGCCGCTGCGTCAGACCCTTGAGGTCGCCGCCATTGAAGCGCGTGCGGTCACCGGCCTTGAACTCGCCCGCGCCGAAGTCGTTGTTGCGCGGGTCGCCGTCGGCAAAGCGGTCGGTCACGGCGAAGTAGATGATCTGGTCGCGCCAATCGGGCGACGGAACGTGAAGCTTCAGGGCCTGCGCTGCAGCCCCACCCGCCCCAACGCTGGAGCCCACGGCGAAGAGCAGCGCAAGACAGCGCCTGAGGGAAAGACGAACAGCATTCATGGGTGTCCACCTTGGGCGGTGCAGCAGGGTTGCAGTCATGCAAGCCGAAATGTAGTTCAACTACAAACAGGGCCCCAAAACAGGCTCACAAGCGACTCCGTGTTGCCGGTTTTTCGTTGACATTACGGGTTTACCCGGATAAAACTGTGGTGAAGACCGCAAAAGCTAGGGGTTTACCCAAGCGCTCCGAAAAGCTAGTTTTGGTACAAATCTTCGGTGCAAAAGTGTGCGGACCCGCCAACGAGCGTGTGACCGCTTTCTGTGTCCATCCAAACCGAGGAGACATTCCGTGAAGACATCGCCATTCAAGCGACAAGTCGGGACCCTGACCGCCGTGGCAGGTGCCGTGCTCGTGCTGAGCGCGCAAGTGCAGGCCCAGACCCAGACAGTCACCGTGACGGGTATCCGTAGCGCCATCGAGAGCGCGATCAGCCTCAAGAAGAACAGCGACAACATCGTCGAGGCCATCAGCGCGGAAGACATCGGCAAGCTGCCGGACTCCAGCGTGGCCGAATCGATCTCGCGCTTGCCCGGCGTTGCATCCCAGCGCAACAAGTCCAGCGGGCGCGCCCAGAGCATCAGCGTGCGCGGCATGTCGCCAGACTTCAATGCAGGCACTCTGAACGGCCGCGAGCAGGCTTCCAACGGCGACAGCCGCGGCGTGGAGTTCGATCAGTTCCCGTCGGAGCTGCTGGGCTCCGTGGTGATCTACAAAACGCCCGACGGCGGCCTGGTGAACCAAGGCTTGGCTTCCACGATCGACCTGCGCACCGTTCGGCCGCTGGACTTTGGCAAGCGTGCCGCCGCCGTCAACTACCGCGAGCAAAAGTCCGGCATCGGCTCAGGTGCGGGCGAAGGCAAGGGCGAGCGGGTATCACTGTCCTACGTCGACCAGTTTGCAGACCGCAAGTTGGGTATTGCCCTGGGTTACACCAAGTTCGCTGACGAAGGCGCAGGCCAGCAAAAGTTCAACTCCTGGGGTGGCTGGGCCGCAGACCGCGACTTCAACGGCCAGACCGTGAAGACGCCCGGCGGCTTCACCGCAGACACCGAACAAACCACCACCAACCGTGAAGGCCTGATGGCCGTGTTGCAGTGGAAGCCGAGCAAGGACTTTGAGTCGGTTCTGGACGTGTTCCAGTCCAAGGGCACCTTCAAAATCAGCAAGAAGGGCCTGGAAGGCGCTATCGGCGGCGGATCCGCGGGCGGCTATGACCCGCAAGGCCAATTGATCAACGCCACCATCGCTAACGGCGTGGCCACCGCAGGCACGATCACCGATTACAAGGGTGTGGTTCGCAACCACGACGAAGCCAGCGCCGACAAGCTGGACTCCTGGGGTTGGAACAACAAGTTGAAGCTGGGCACGTGGACGGCGCAGGCCGACCTGTCGCAGTCCAAGGTGACGCGTAACAACACCCGGTACGAAACGACCGCAGGCCAGCCGGGCAATGCCAACAAGGCACCGTTTGCTGGCAATCTCGGCACGATCTCCTGGACCGGCTTCAACGGCAGCAACTTCGAGCAGGTCAAGTACACCACCAGCCTGGACTACTCCAGCCCCGCCGTGGCCAAGCTGACCGACCCGATGGGCTGGAGCGGTGGCGAGAACTCGCCGCAAGCCGGCTACGTGGCCCTGCCCACCACCATCGACGAAATCACCGCCACCCGCCTGTCAGGCAAGCGTGACCTCAAGTTCGGCCCGCTGGTGGATGTTGAGCTCGGCATGAACTTCTCCGAGCGCACCAAGTCGCACACGGCCAATGAGGGCCGCCTGGTGATCAAGGACAGCGTCACGGCCGCCGGTGTGGTGACCGCCCCGTACGCCTTCAAGGACGTGCCCAACCCTGGCGTGGCCATTGCGGGCACCACAGGTCTGAAAGTGATTTCCTGGAACCCCACGGGTTCGCTGGGCACGATCTATGACCTGCCGCCCAAGGTGGACGCCGACATCCTGAACAAGGATTGGGGCGTGAAGGAGAAGGTGAACACCGCCTTCGTGAAGAGCAACATCGAGACCAAGATCCTTGGCAAGGAAGTCCGCGGCAACGTGGGTGCCCAGTTCGTCAACGCTTCGCAGAACGGGTCGGGCTGGTTCGTCAACAGCGCCAGCTGCACGGGCAACACCCCAGCCACCTGCCCGTCCACCCGCGTGGAAGCCGGTACGTCTTACTCAGACTTCCTGCCCAGCATGAACCTGAACATGGACCTCGGTGGCGACCAGGTGCTGCGCATGGGCCTGGCCAAGGTGGTGTCCCGCCCGAGCATGGCTGACATGCGCGGCAGCGTGACCTTCGGTGTGAACTCCACGGCCGTAGGCGGCCCGCGCATCGAAGGCAGCGGCGGCAACCCCTACCTTGAGCCGTTCCGCGCCAACGCCATCGATGTGTCCTACGAGAAGTACTTCGGCAACAAGGCTTACGTGGCCGTGGCCGGGTTCTACAAGGATCTGGACACTTACATCCTGAAGCAGAACACCGCGGTGGACTTCTCCCGTTATGGCGTGGCGCTGCCGCCCACCGTGCAGAAGATCGGTATGTTCACACAGCCCGTCAACGGCAAGGGTGGCAGCCTGAGCGGCGTGGAACTGACAGCTTCCCTGCCGTTCGGCATGATCGCCAAGCCCTTGGATGGTTTCGGCATCCAGATCAACCACTCGACCACCGAGAGTTCGGTCAACATGCCGGCCAACGCGTTCAATACCAACGACGTGGGGGTGACCAACATCCCGTTGCCAGGCTTGTCTCGCAACGTGACCAATATCCGTTTCTACTACGAGAAGAAGGGGTTCCAGATCAGCTTGGCGCAACGCGAGCGTTCACGCTTCCTGGGCGAGATCACGGACTTCCAGGATAACCGTCAGCTCACCTTTATCGAGGCAGAGTCGACGGTCGACGCCCAGATCGGCTACGAACTCCAGTCCGGGCCGCTGAAGGGCCTGTCCATCCTTTTGCAGGGGAACAACCTCACCAAGACCGCCTTCAAGCGCGTCAACGGGGCCACGGGCGTGGTGGTGGAGAACATTCCCACGGGCAAGACCTACCTGTTGGGCATCAACTACAAGCTCTGATCGGGGCGGCACCGGAGCCTGCTCCGGCCTCAACCCTCAACCCCGCACGGACTTCACGTGCGGGGTTTTTTCATGGCGAAGAGAGAATCGATCAAGGGGCTGGCGGCCGCCAGCGCCCAAGCGTCATCACGACAGTTCCAGACAAGTCCAAGGCCCTTGCGAATGAACGAACCTATCACCCAGAACAGCCTTCAGCGCGTGGTCATCGTCGGGGGCGGCACTTCCGGCTGGATGGCTGCGGCGGCCTTGTCAAAGGTGCTCCGCGGCCAGTACGACATTCAACTCATCGAGTCCGAGGACATCGGTACCGTAGGCGTTGGCGAGGCCACCATCCCACCTATCCGCCTGTTCAACAAGATCGTGGAGTTGGACGAGGACGAGTTCGTCCGCGAGACACAGGGCACCTTCAAGCTGGGCATCGAGTTCGTGAATTGGGGCAAGTTGGGCCACCGGTACATCCACGGCTTCGGCCGCTTCGGGCAGGAACTCTGGACCACGGACTTTCATCAATACTGGCTGAAGATGTGGCTGGCGGGTAAGGCGCCTGATCTGGAGCAGTACTCCATCACACGGCGGGCCTGCCGTGCGGGCAAGTTCATGCGTCCGCCCGCAGACATGCCGAACTCGCCCTTGGCGGACATCGCCTACGCTTTCCACTTCGACGCGGGGTTGTATGCCAAATACCTGCGCCGGCACGCCGAGAAGCGAGGTGTCGTGCGTACCGAGGGCCGCATAGAGCGCGTGGAGCAACGCCCCGAGGACGGTTTCATTCAAGCCGTGGTCATGGCCGACGGCTCACGCATCGAGGGAGACCTCTTCATTGATTGTTCAGGTTTTCGCGGGCTGCTGATCGAACAGACCCTCAAGACCGGCTATGAAGACTGGACCCACTGGCTACCCTGCGACCGGGCCATGGCCGTGCCTTGCGAGCACGGCGGAGAGTTGACGCCGTACACCCGATCCACCGCACATCGCGCCGGTTGGCAGTGGCGGATTCCCTTGCAGCACCGCATCGGTAACGGACACGTCTACTGCAGCCAGCATGTCAGCGATGACGAGGCGACGGCCGTCCTGCTGTCTAACCTGGACGGCGTACCTCTGGCCGAACCGCGTCCGCTGAAGTTCGTCACCGGCAAGCGGAACAAGACCTGGAACCGCAACGTGGTGGCGGTGGGCTTATCCGGGGGATTTCTGGAGCCCCTGGAGTCGACCAGCATCCATCTCATCCAGACCGCCATCGGCAAACTGATTTCACTGTTCCCCTCGGCGGGCTTCAGCCAGCCCGACATTGACGAGTTCAATGCCCAGATGGACTTCGAGTTCACACGCATCCGCGACTTCATCATCCTTCACTACCACCTCAACCAGCGCATCGATTCGCCTTTCTGGCAGCAATGCCGCGAGATGGAGGTGCCGCAGTCGCTGAAGAGACGCATGGCGCTGTACCGCAGCCACGGCCGCATCTTCAGGGAGGCCAGCGAGTTGTTCACGGAAGTCGGCTGGCTGCAGGTGATGCACGGCCAGGGGCTGCGCCCCGAAGGCTACAACGCGCTGGTCGATGTGTACTCCGAGGAGCAGATCCGCGAGTTCTTGGGCGGCATTGAAGAGGTCATCGGCAAGTGTGTGGACGTGATGCCACGCCACGCCGACTACATCGCCCAGCACTGCGCGGCGCCGCGGATGTAGGGCTTTGGCCAAGGTGGCCCTTCAAGTGCGCGGAGCTGTCCGTCATGCGCCCAGCTCTGGGCGCTGAGCCCCTCTCACACAGCCATCACTCCCGCCAACACCCCCGCATTCCCCCCGCACACCTGCCGAAACCCCGCGCTGATCCGCGGGTCTTCGGCCGAGGTCTGCCAGAACACCAGTGCCGCCCGAGCAGCGACCTGCCAAGCCGCCTGCTCGCTCGGCAGCGGCAACCTGGGCGTGATGTCGCGCATCAACAATTCCATGCCTTGCACAGGCGCGTACCGCATGGGCAGCATGTCGTAGACCGGCGCCAGCCGAAGACTGGGGCCCTGGCGGGTAACACTCCGCTGCGAAGACAACTGCGGCCCACCAGCCCCATCTGAACCGCTGGGCCCAGTACTCAGTTGGAACGAGAGGTTGCCATCGTGCATGTCGCTGTTGCCGATGAGCTGGCCGAAGTGCCATAGGCGGGCCAGTTGTTCGGCTTCCTGGGCTGACAACCAACCGCGCTCTTCCAGCCGCCGCCCGGCTTCCCCCCAGGGGCGGCCGGCCGTGCCGAAGAAGGCGCCGTCCAGGGCGGCCCAGGAGACGAGGCCTGAGCGGCCAAAAAGGCCGTGACGGTCGAAGCGCGCCACCTCCAGAAAAGTCCGGCCACCAGCCGTCAGGATGCGTGAGGCTGCCGCGCGGATGCCGAGCTGGTCTTGCAGCACCTGCCCGGCCAGATGCTCGCACACCAGCAGATCGGCCCAGCGTTGCGTGCCTGGGGCCCTATCCGAGCCCGAGAACTTCACGAGTACATGCTGGGCGGCCTCCCGCCTCAGTGCGGTGAACTTGGGGAACTCGCCGCCCGCTGAAGACCCCGGTACGCCCTGGGCCAGTGCCTGCTCGGCCAGGCGCGGATAGGCCTCGGCCAGCTCGTCTTCGGCCCACCCGTGTGCGCCTGGGGCCTGCCGGTGACCTTGCACCTGGTCCAGCCAGGCCCGGCAGGCGGCCTCTCCCAGGATCAGGTTGCCTGGGGTGTCCGCCCCCATCAGCGACAGCGCATGCAGCGCGTCATCGTCTGTCCACAGCGTGGGGTTCTCGGGCACCTGCAGCAGGGTGGCATGGCGCCGCGCAAAGTGGCGCCCCAGAAAGCCTTGAGGCCGCATGTCCTGCAGCGGGTAGGGCAGGCCCTCGAACCAGCCCTCGCTCATGGCGCCGACTTCCGTCGGCCAGCCGAAGTCCTGCAGAAACTCCAGCGCGCAACCGTCGGGGTAGGTCAGATCCAGCCGGGCGATCTCCTGCACCTGCCCGGCCTCGTCCACCCGGTACAGCGGCAACGCCGACAGGCTGCCCCGCAAGGCTCTGCGGGCTGCATACGCCGTGCGGCGGGCCCTGCCTCGCACCACCACATCGGCCCCGGCAGCCTGCACCGCACGCATCAGCGTGGGCCGGCTGACGCCAAGGAGCTTCAAGAGCTCGCCCGCGTATTGGCGGCCACGGCGGCGCAGAACGGAGGACAAGTCTTGGGACATGTAGAAACGATTTCTTGTCTTGAATTACCAGCCTAGACTCATCGTCATCTCCCCCCCCAACGCATAGGAGAAATTGAGCCTTTGGATGGAGAAATTCAGATGTCAACCATTACCCCAATGTAACGTTATTTGTAACGATGTTAGATGTTGTTGGTGCGCTCCGCACCTCCAAGCTCTTCGTGCACGAGCACAGCTTCCGCTGGGGCAACTTCGCCGCAGCCGCCCTGCTCTCGGGCCTGCCCATCACGGTGGTCTTCCTGCTCGCGCAGCGCTGGATGATCTCCGGCCTGGCCGCCGGCGGCGTGAAGGGTTAAACCAGCCCCAGAGCGCGAGAGGCAGAGCCCCGCGCCACCCCAGCGACGGGTGGCGGGCCGCCGTTGGGGCGAAATCAAGGAGGAGGGCTGGGCGCAGCCCGGCCCGGGGGACATTCGCCCCAGCGGCGGCCCGCCACCCAGAGCGAGCGCCAGAGAAGAGGTGTCAACCCTCCGCCAACACCCGCGCCAGTTCAGGCACCAAAGTGCCCGGCGCCGTCCGCGACACGCCCTGCTCAATCGTGGCCAGCACTGCCGAAGCAACCGCCTCGTAAGCACCGGCGTCCTGCGCCATCGTCTGGTAATAGCCCAAGTCCTTCTGCGCGTTGGACAAGGAAAACCGCAAGCCGGAGGGGTCCTGCGCGAGCAAAAAGGGCTTGAGCCGCTCCAGCGCAATGCCGCCGCCGCCGCCCTTGGCCAGCACCTCCACAAAGGCCTCGGGCGCTACACCGCTTCGCTGCGCGCAGGCCCCGGCTTCTGCCAGCAGCGTCACCATGCCCAGCGAGACGAAGTTGTGCAGCAGCTTCATGCTGTGGCCGGCACTCACCGGGCCCACGTGCGTGATGTTCTCGGCAAAGCAGGACAACAGCGGCCGGCAGGTCTCCAGCAACGCTGCCTCCCCACCCACCAGCAGGTTCAGCCGCCCTTCGGCCGCTTCCTTGGGTGTGCGGGTCATGGGCGCATCCAGGAAACGCCCGCCCGCCGCCGCCACGGCCTGCGCCATGCGCTGCGTGGACGCCGGCAAGGCGGTGGAGCAGTCGATGACCACGGTGCCCGGGCGCAAGCCCTGGAGCACGCCACCGGCCCCCGTCAGCACCGCCTCGACAGCCGGTGAGCCCGTCAGCACCAGGATCAGCACCTCGGAACGCGCGGCCAGAGCCGCAAGGTCGGACATCACGTGCACGCCGCTGGCGCGCAGCGCCTCCAGTGGCTGGTTGCCCGGGTGGTCGAAGACGGCCAGTTCGTGGCCGTGCTTGAGCAGGTTGGTGGCGATGCCGTGGCCCATCAGGCCGATGCCGACCATGCCGATCTTCTTCATGTGAGGCTCC